>Ga0209725_1000370_pt1 | contig 27656 bp, 19 predicted proteins | sample I18A1metaG_FD_184145 | JGI IMG/M metagenome (GOLD analysis project Ga0209725, IMG submission 184145) | Lake sediment bacterial and archeal communities from Gulf of Boni, Indonesia to study Microbial Dark Matter (Phase II) - ​I18A1 metaG... | ecosystem: Environmental > Aquatic > Freshwater > Lake...
GACCTGCAGCAAACCATAACAGAAGCGAAGCAGGCCCAACAAGCCTCGCACCGAGAGCCGCTGCAACGTACACATCTGCTCCGATAATAGAGCCGACTACGAGACTCGTTACGTCAAAGGTGTTCAACTGCCTCCTCAGGCTCACTTTCCTCTTCAAATGATTTCCCTGCAAGAAGGCATCAGCCCTTCCGGCGGTGGACCGATGACGGACCACTTCACTTGGCCCGCTCGCTTCATAACGATTCTCACGCTCAGTCATGAGAGAGAGCGTCATGCTCACTGATACAGCGTTATCTCCCCTGGCCGCATTGAACGCAAAACCAGAGCTGGGGTAGGGTAGCGAGGGACTAGAGGCTACAGTCTTTTGATCAGACTGGCGTCGAGAGACGTCCGTGCGCTGCCAATGAGTCTCTAGTTTACATTGCCCGCGTCGGAGAGGTTTCATTTTCAAAATCTTAAAATTGCTCACTTGTAGGACCGCAAGGGAACCCGAAGAGGTCGTCGGGGACCTTAATCTCACCTACCAAGAACGCATGAGATGTTCCGGTTTGGGCGCTAAGGTTTCCGCAGATTGGACATACCGAGGAATGCAAACTCTCATTCTTGAGAATGAGGATTTGCGCGTCACGGTGTTGCCCGACTATGGCGCCAAGATCTTTGAGTTTAGGCTAAAGAAGAATGATCGTGATTTACTCTACCACAATCCGCGCGTCGAGATTCGAACCCCAGTCTATGGTGTGAACGTGGACAACTGGTGGCACGGCGGCATAGACGAGTGCATCCCTACCGGCCAGGTGTCCATGTATCGAGGCGAGGAGTACCCTTACCTCGGGGAAGTCTGGTCTCTGCCCTGGGAGTTTAAGGTGGAGAAGAATACTCCCGAAGATGTGACCGTTCATCTGCGGCGGCCTACGATCATAGCTCCTCTGCTTGTTGAACGTTGGATCACACTCAGAGATCACGGGTCTGTTGTCGAGATGCGTCACAAGATCACGAACCTCGGGTACTCGGACTTCCAGTTCTTGTGGGGCATCCACCCTGCGCTCGCTATCAACATGTCTTCAAGGATTGATCTTCCACCGTCCAAAGTCATCATCGACACATCCTATCCGGACAATCGTCTAGGGACACCTGGCGACTCGTATCGGTGGCCCTACGCGAAGACTGGAGGGCGGACCGTGGATATGCGAGTCGTTGCGCCGCCAGAATCAGATACTTGGGATCTGCATTATGCTACTAATTTCGGAGAAGGTTGGCTTGCGGTTACGGACACTTCGGCAAAGCTGGGTTTTGGCATGGTGTTTCCCAAAGACGTCTTCAGATGCATTTGGCTATGGGCCGTCTACGGCGGATGGCGCGGCCTTCACTGTGTCGCAGTCGAGGCGTGGACTGGATACCCAGGCAAGCTCGAAGATGCCATCAAGAAAGGCCAATGTTCTCATCTCAATGCCGGAGAAAGCTTAACCTGTCAAACCCGGCTCCTCGGACAAAACGAGTTCTCGCGAGTAGACCGAATCAGACCCGATGGCACAGTCGAAGGATCCTGAAGACGCGTAGATCGTGACGGCCTAGACCTCGATAACGGGTCGTGCCATTTGAAGGGCAAAAGAGATAATCTCTCAAAGAGAACCTCGCGGGATTGCAGAAAAAAGCGGGTGAGGGAAGTATGCGCCTCAGAGATAAAGTGGCAATTATCACCGGGTCAACGTCGGGGATTGGTGAGGCCACTGCTCTACTCTTCGCTCGAGAAGGGGCAAAGGTAGTGGTGGTGGGCCGCCGCCAGAAGGAAGGTGAGAAGGTCGTCAAACAGATCAGAGATGAGGGCGGAGACGCGATCTTCGTGCAGACCGATGTCTCCAAGGAAGATCAGGTGAAGAGGATGGTGGAGATGGCCGTTAGTACCTACGGCAAGATAGACATCCTATTCAACAACGCTGGAACGATGATTTCAAAGAAACTTCACGAGACTACGAACGATGAATGGGATCTTGTGATGAATGTAGACCTCAAAGGAGTCTTTTGGTGTGGCAAATACTTAGTCCCCTACATGAAGAAGCAGGGCGGGGGAAGTATCGTCATGTGTTCCTCGGCCAACGCGATCGTAGCTGAACCCGACATAGCTGTCTACTGCGCCGCGAAGGGTGCAGTCAATGCGCTTACTAGAGCAATGGCCTTGGATTATGGTCCAGATGGAATACGCGTAAACGCCATCTGCCCAGGCTACATAGACACACCTCTTGGCGACGAGTACTTCAATGCTCAGCCGGACCCGGCAGCTGCACGCAGAAAAGCCGGAGCGCTTCACGCCCTAGGACGTATTGGTACGCCCATGGAGATAGCCTACTGTGCCCTGTTTCTGGCCAGCGATGAATCCTCATTTGTTACCGGAGAATGCTTGGTGGCTGACGGCGGTCTCTCTGTGATAGTCAACCCTGCACCCGGATTCCAAGCATAGATGAGCCAGCGCCTGAGCTGGGTCGATTAGTTTACAATCACCTAGGACGAGTTCGAGAGAGTAGGTGTAAGATCAAGAAAAAGAGGGAGACCTCAGCCAAGCCTGGCGTCATCTTGGAAGATTCCGACGTCTATTCTGGCGGGATCTCCCTGAACAGATAGTCCAAGCTGATTCCTTGACGAGCACGTATCGAACGAGCGACGTAGTATAGTGCTATGCCGACCACAAGGAAGCCAATGTTCACGGCAGCGCCCTGCAATGGCATTGTCATTCCCAGCCTTGGCTCTGTAATGTAGAAATAGGCTAGGAACAACTGCGAGATGACAGTGATCACGCCGACGATCACGCAGAGGGGGATACCGATCACGTCCATCTTGGCAGGTGAGGCCCGGTAGAGATCTCGTTTGACGTACGGGAACACGATGGCTGTGATGGCCGTAATGGAGATCGTCAGATTTCCGCCGACGGCTGCTATGATGAGTAGCTGGAAGAACCCGGCTCCCGCGACGGCCCATACAAACAGCGCTATGCCGATGATTCCGCAGATCGCAATAGCGTAGAGAGGGGAATGCGTGCGTTCATTCACTTCGGCGACTTTCTCCGGGAGGATGCGGTCGAAGGACCAAGCGAACAAGGCCTTGACGGGCTGCAAGGTCTGGATGTAGTCAATCAGAGGCGTCCAGGTCATGAAGGTCAAGACTATGATCCACGGAATTACAATTCCCCCGGGGATTAGACCCGCGAGCAGTGGTAACATGGGAGCAACCGGTATCGCGTACTTGGCAGGAGCAGCGGAGTAGAGATAGTTCGCCGATGACATGAACTGTTCGCCTATCGTATTGAAGATGAGCACAATCATCACAATGAGCAACGCGTACTGAAACACCGCTGCCAAGATCATTGAGGACCAGTGACGCCGGGTCGCAGCGCCCTTGACCTCACCCGTCTGCGCGACCGAAAACCAAGTCCACATACCGGAAGCCATTACCGCCGGAATGATGGGCAATGTCGCGGAGAAACTATAGGTTCCCGGATACTGCATACCTGCCGCCGCTGCCTCTTCGATGATGTAGTGATAGGAGTCGGCTTGGTGGGTGAAGGGCTGGGCGAACTCGTTGAATCTAGAGATGAAGACGCTCTGAGGGGTCACAAACAGGATCGCTCCCATGATCACCATGCCGATCATGCCGACGATGAATAGGATGTTCTGGTAGATCATCAGCCTCCGCATTCCCGCAGCGATCATGAGACAACTGATGATCGTGCCGATCGTTCCGATGACGAAGTTCCAGGGGAACGTTGACAGCATACCTGCATACTCCACCAATCCTAGGTTCCCAGTGGTGACTCCGATTACGGAGAGCGCGGGTGTTACGGCCCACCATGTGAAGGCGAGCCCGTAGTATCCAGCGGAGAGCAAGCTCGTCCAGGTGAGGACGAGGCTTGAGCCCACGCCCAGTGCAGGGTGAATGATACGGCTCGTGGCGACGTAATCGGCGCTAGTGCGTGGCATCGCCATGGATAGGATTCCGTAAGAGCTAGCGATACAGATGGCCAAGACGAGAGCCACCAGCATTGCCCATATGATATTACCTCCGGGAAACGTTCCTGGTATCCAGAACAGCCAGTAGGCCAGACAGATCCCGGGCGCGAGAGGCAGGACATTGTAGACGAAGGTGTCAAAGAACCCTACTTCGCGAACCAACCCTGTGGCTTCGCGGAGGAAAGGCGTAGGTGCCCTTCTAGATTCAGTTCCCATCATATGTCACCTTCGATAATCAGTGACATTCGGTTGCTTGAGGTGAAAATAAGGGGCATTATGTCGAAACTCGATATATGGGACTCTATCCTGCAACCAGAACCTGGCTTGGGAGGGGGAAGTTCCCTCTATTCGGGCGGGATTTCCTTGAACAGATAGTCCAGGTTGATGCCTTGGCGAGCCCTATATGCCCGGCAAAGGTAGTAGTAGATTATGCCACCGACTAGTATGCCGAAGGTCATCGTGAGTCCTTCCACAGGTTTCGTCATTCCCAATCTAGCATCTGTAACGTACGTATAGGCGACGAACAACATCGCGATCACGGTGAACACTCCGGCGATTGTGCAGAGGGGAATACCTCCAAGCTCCATCCTAGCGGGCGAGCCTTGGTACAACTCCCGCTTCTTGTACGGGAAAACGATGGCTGTCATGCCCATCAGGAACATTACCACGGCGCCGCAAAGCCCCGCAAGGATTAGCAATTCGAAGAAACCGGCCCCCCACACCGCCCAAGCAAAGAACACAACGCCAAGCAGCGTGCAAATGAGAATAGCAATGAGCGGAGTGTGCGTACGCTCATTCACTTCCGAGACCTTCGCCGGAAGGAGCCGGTCGAATGACCAAGCGAACAGAGCTTTCACGGGCTGCACGAGCTGGATGAAGTGGATCAGCGGTGTCCAAGTGATGAATGTCAAAACGATGAACCACGGGAGTATGAGACCGCCTGGGATGATTCCTGCAAGGAGCGGCAACATGGGGGCGACAGGTATCGCATACTTGTCGGGGGCGACTGAGTAGAGGTAGTTTGCGGAACCGATGAATTGCTCGCCTATTGTATTGTAGATTAGAAGTACCATCAAGATGAGAAGACCGTACTGAATGATCGCCGCCCACAGCATCGAGTACCAATGGCGCCGGGTCGCAGCCCCCTTTACCTCGCCCGTGAACGCTACCGACCACCAAGTCCACATCCCGGAGGCCATGATAGCCGGGATAACTGGCATCGTGGATGCCCAGCTATAGCTGCCCGGATACTCCATCCCCTGAGCGGCAGCCTCTCGGATAATGTAACTGTAGGAATCCGATTGCCCGGTGAACGGTTGCGCGAACGCGTTGAACTGTGCCATGAAGACCTCCCGCGGGACGGTAAGCAATATTACTGCCATGACCGCCAAACCGATCGTGCCGATGATGAACAACACGTTCTGATAGATCATAAGCTTCCGCATCCCCAGAGCGATCATCACAGAGCTGATGGCCATACCTATCAGCCCAATGACGAAATTCCAGGGCGCTGCAGAAAGCATGCCCGCAAGGTCCACCAAACCCAGGTTGCCGGTAGTAGCGCCGATAACTGAGAGCGCCGGCGTGATTGCCCACCACGTGAAAGCCAGCGAGATATATCCAGCTGAGAGAACGCTGCTGAAAGTAAGCACTAGGCTCGAGCCGAAAGCTAGCCCCGGATGAACGATACGGCTCATAGCGACGTAGTCTGCGGACGTGCGGGGCATTGCCATTGATAGAACACCGAACGAGCTAGCGATGAACATAGCGAGGATGAGAGCGACCCCCATGGCCCAGATGATGCTGCCCCCAGGGAAGGTCCCTGGTATCCAGAACAGCCAGTAGGCCAGACAGACCCCGGGCGCAAGCGGCAGGATATTGTAAACCACGGCGTCCCAGAAGCCTACTTCACGAACCAATCCTGTGGCTTCGCGTAAGAAAGGTGCAGGTGCTTTTCTCTCTGTTGCCATCATATGTCACCCTCAATAATTAGTGATGTTTGGGTGCTTGACGTGAGAATAAGTGGCATTATGTCGAACTTCGACATATCCGTCTAACGAGAACAGTCTGGCGGCTCGAGAAAGAGGAGCGTTCTCCTAGGTTCAATTCTAGGGGCAATTTGTTTGACGCGATTGTTCAGATTCCGGGAAACTGGAAAGGTGTTTGTGGTCCAGAAACTTTTTCAAACGTTCGGCCCCCAGCGTACGGTGCCGGTACGATCCAAGCTGTAGGTGTGACCCAAGAGCGTACCCACGAGATGATGTCGCCGGAGAATCGAAGATGAACAATAAAGACAGAGTATTGACGACTTTTGATCACGTAGAACCGGATCTAGTTCCGATCACAGAGATGGCTATTGATGTTTTGCACCTAGAGCGGATCGCCGAGACCAAACTGACTGGTGAAACATGGCTTCAAACACAGGTTTCAGCCGACAGGCGAGCGGAAGCGGACATGGTTGCCGCGACCGTGCTCGCCTATCAGAAACTAGGTTTCGAGTTGATCCCGGTCGAGCTCTCAGCGCCTGACGGATGGAACCCGCAGAAGAACCCCGGCGGTACAACAAGCGATGAGTGGGGCAGAATATTCTCTTACGACGTGAAGTGCAGGGCTTGGGTTCCAACTGGCAGCATCTTCACTACGCCTGAAGATTTCGAGCGGTTCCCATTCCCAGACCCTCACGTTTCTGGCCGGATGTTCGCGATCGAAGAGACGAAAAAGAGAATCGGAGATGACATGGTTCTGGGCGGTTGGATAAAAGATCCTTTCGCTATTGCCTGGGAGATGTTCAAGATTACGGATTTCGTGCGCTGGCTCTACGATGAACCCAACTTTGTCCGACGAGTGATCGAACGCATAACCGATTTCAACATCGCAATCATAAAACAGATCGTTGACGCAAAGGCCGATGTCATCCTCAGCAGTGGAGACTACGCCGAAAAGAAGGGGCCGCTAGTTCCAGTCAAGTTCTTCAAGGATGTTGTCTTCCCGAATCTTCAAAGGCAGGTCAACGCCGCACATAGAGCTGGACTGAAATTCATCAAGCACACGGACGGAAACCTGAACCCGTTCATGGACGATCTAGCCAGTATCGTTGATGGTTTGCACTCTCTTGACCCAACCGCAGGCATGGACATCGGAGATATCAAGCGTCGGTATGGCGACGGGCTCGTTTTGATAGGTAACGTCAGTGTTGACAACCTGTGCAGGAAGAGCAAGGAGGAGATCGTTCAAGAAACAAAGGAATGCCTGCGTAAAGCCGCACCCGGGGGCGGATACATACTCAGCTCAAGCAATTCCTGGTACACGGACGCGAAATTGGAGAATTGTCTAGCAATGGTAGATGCAGGGCGCAAGCACGGACGTTATCCAATAAACATACCCAGTTAGCACGACTGTTCGATCTGACCCAAAGGTCTGCGAACCAGGTATTAGACTCGAAGAATGGCATGTCACACACAGGTTTCAATTGTTCGCCCTTACCGAGCATCTTGACAAGGCACTCTACGCTCTGCGCTATCGTTCGTTCCCCGCCTTTTGGATAGGATCGTGGCCGAGATGTCGCATTCTAGATCCAAACGATGAATTGATCACCTTGCCCAGATATTACCCCCGTCATGTGTTATACCGACGCTCACAAGTGACAAACCTTTTTCTGCAGGGTGCTTGACGCAACGTCATCGGAGAACGGACATGATGGGCTCTCTCGATGGAATAGAGCGTGCATTCGCAGACGTCTCTGGCGTAGACCAGATGAAGAGCTACGTTGAAGCGGCACTAGCGGACAAGATTCCACCGCTTGAGATCATCAAGAGCATGAGGGAAGGACTTTCGACCGCCGGAAGGAAGTACGAGCAGGGTGAATACTTTCTGAGCGAGCTAGTCATGGGCGGGATAATGGCGCAGGAACTGTCGAAGATGTTAAAGCCGTACCTTCAAACCTCCAAGAACGAGTTTCTGGCCAGGATCGCAATCGGCACCGTGAAAGGCGACCTTCACGACATAGGCAAGAACCTAGTTTCAACCATGCTGTCCTCAGCCGGTTTCGAGATCCTAGACCTAGGTGTCGATGTCCCTCCAGACAAATTCACTGAAGCCGTGCAGAAGCAGAACCCGAGGATGGTTGCCATGTCTTGCCTTCTTACGATCGCCATGGATGAGATGAAGAACGTGTTAGATCGGCTGAAACAGTCAAGCGTTCGGGGAAGGGTGAAGGTACTCGTGGGCGGCAGACCAATAACATCTGATTTCGCGAAAGAAATTGGGGCAGACGGATACGGCGCCGACGCGATCGAAGCCATGAGTGCCGCTAAGGATGCGCTGGGCGAATGATGTCGCTAGTTATTCCAACCGTCTCTGTGAAATCACTTCTTAGACTCTAGTTCTTCCTTGAGTTTTCGTCTCAGGATTTTTCCTACTAATGTCTTCGGCAGCGAGTCTCTGAACTCGACTGATCGAGGCGCTTTGTAGGTGGAGATCTTTTCCTTGCAGAACTTGATGATCTCTTCCTCTGTCACTTTTCCTTCGTATCCGGGTTTGACGGTCACATATGCCTTGACGGTCTCGCCCCTGTAGGGATCTGGAACTCCGAGCACGGCTGCCTCCTTGACGGCAGGGTGTTCGTAGAGGACCTCTTCGACCTCACGCGGCCAAACCTTAAGACCTGAAACGTCGATCATGTCCTTCTTTCGGTCGACGATGTAGAAGTAGCCGTCCTCGTCCATCTTGGCGATGTCACCAGTGTACATCCATCCGTTTTTGAGCGCGATGGCGGTTTCGTCTGGTTTGTTCCAGTAGCCTTGCATGACCTGCGGGCCCTTGATGATGAGCTCTCCCACCTCATTCGGCTTGAGGTCCTTCGTGCCAGTTTCGAGGTCGACGATCTTGGCGTCCGTCTCGGGCACGGGAATTCCAATCGATCCAGGGCGGTTCTTCTTGGGATCGTCGAGTGGGTTGACATGTGAGACAGGGCTTGTCTCCGTGAGGCCGTATCCTTCGACCAGGCGACCACCTGTGATCTCCTCGAACTTCTTCTGGACCTCAACCGGCAACGGCGCTGCGCCAGAAATGCATGCACGAACTGACCTCAGGTCATACTTCTCTATCTCCGGTGTGTTGATGAGGGCAACGTACATCGTTGGGACGCTGCAGAAGACAGTAGCTTTGTACTTGCTCATCGCTTCCAGTATGCCTTTGGGGTCGCGTGGGTTGGGAATCATGAGCATAGTGGTTCCTGTCAGGACCGCCGCATTCATTGCAACAGTCATCCCGAATATGTGGAACAGCGGGAGCACCGTGACGTTGATATCCACACCGTGTCGGATGGGCAGTTCAACTTCACATTGACGGGCATTGACAACAAAGTTCCTATGAGTAATCATCGCCCCTTTAGGAACGCCAGTGGTTCCTCCAGTATACTGGAGCGCAGCTAGGTCATCCGGGCTGACCGCAACTGGTTTCGGTTTCGGTCCGTATTTCTTCATGACCGACAGAAAGTCAAGGGCGCCAGGACACTCATGCGATTTGACGCCTTTGAGCGGCGCCAAGGCTCTGAGCAGTGGCGGAAGATAGTCGCGCGCGCTAGTAGTAATCACGTTCCGCAGTTTGGTTCTGTCTCTGATCTCCTGGACTATCGGGTACAGTGTGTCAAGGGCTACCAGCGTCTCAACGCCAGCGTCATTGAGCTGGTGCTCCAGTTCCCGGGCCTTGTAGAGGGGGCTGCATGCAACACAGATCGCTCCTGCGCGAAGCGTTCCGTAGAAGGCGATCACAAACTGTGGAACGTTCGCTAGCTGTATTCCAACACGGTCGCCTTTCCTCACTCCTAGATCCTGCAAGGCGGTCGTGAACTTGTCCACTAGCTGGTCAAGTTCGCTGTAGGTTATCCGCCTGCCGTAGTAGATGATCGCCGTATTCTGCGAATATTTGCGGGTTGTTTCCCTCAGCACCTCGCACAAAGGTAGATTTGGATACTCGATCGATTTGGGGACTCCCTCGGGCCAAAACTTGAGCCAAGGTTTCTCCAAATAATTAGCACCAGTTCTGGTACCGCAGTTGAGCCTATAAAACGCTACCTACGGCGTGACCACCTTCGCTTGATAACGCTCCCAGCAGCACTACGCGTGAGGAGCTGTAAGAGCTTGTCGTAGAAATTCAACTAGTTACGGCATTGCTGCGCAAAAGGAAGGGAAAGCTGTAAGGGTTTTCGCTTGGAAGCGCGTTTTGCTATTTTCCTGTCTCTTCCCATTTTCTCCAAGCGGCAAAATCTGATCCGAGTAGCTGGAGAGCGATCACGATCTTCTGAGCGTTCCGGGTTCCTTCCGCAACAACCGCCTGTCTGGTCGTTCTGAAGGCCTGCTGCACGTCGTAGTCAGTTGTCGTGCCCATCCCGCCGAACCATTCCACCACGTCGCTGATCGCCTTCATGCAGCTCTCTGAGGCGACTAGCTTGGCGCAAGACGCTGCCATCATGGCGTCGTAGAAGGATGCCCTGCCGTCGTGGTACTTGTCGACCAGCCACGCCGCACGATAGCACAGCCATCTCGCGGCGAGGACATTCGCGTGGTCTTCAGCAAGCTCGAACTGGATTCCCTCATGGCCGGCTATGGGCCGCCCGAATGCGCGTCTTTGTTTGATGTGCTCCATTCCAGCCTCAAGGCATTTCTCTGCACCTGCCACAATCGCCATGGTCGTTGGAACTCGAGCATGGACGAACGACTCGTACGTCAGTTGATATCCAGTTCCTTCAAACCCTATGAGGCAATGCTCGGGGACTTTCGTGTTGTCGTATCTGATCCCGCCGAGGTCTATGCCCATGCCTTCGAAGAGCGACGTGGTGATGCCGTTCGACGTTACTGGAATGTAGATTAGACTCATACCTTTCGAGCCGAGTTCAGGCTTTGTCTTGACGGATGTGATGAAGCCTCCACCATATTTCATGGCTTCCTGGACACAGCTCAGGATCTGTTTCTCTCCATTGATCACGTAGTCTCCGTTGCCTTTCTTTGCGGTCGTGGTGATAGCCGTGAAGTCAGTGCCGCATCCTGGTTCAGTGTTGTGAAGCGGAGTTATCCATCCGTCCTTCACAACTTTTGGCAGAACTTCCTCTTTCAGATCGGCAGTTCCGTATGCGGCAATTATGCGCGCGCATGTGGCGCCGTACCAGACGGCAATCCCAGCTTGGCCGGTCGGGTCGGCTTTCGTGAGTTCCTCTACTGCTATGGCGAAGGTGACGTAGTCCGATTCACTTCCACCGAACTCCTTGGGGAGCAGTAGACCAAAGAGTCCTTGACTTGTCAGCGCTTTGTGGACTTCCGGCGTGATCATCCTTGCCTTCATTATCTCCTTCGCTTTGGACGTGATGTTCTTCGCGTAGTAGTCTTTCAGCGTCCGCCTGTAGAGTTCCTGTTCCTCCGTGAAGCTGAAATCTATAGGCATGGCCAGTCACTTTCCCTTGAACTCGGGCTTCCGCTTAGACATGAAGGCGGAGACTCCCTCCATTACGTCCTTTGTCGAAAGGACGATGCCGAATGCCTCGGATTCAAACTTGAGGCCTACGTCAAGCGGCACTTGGGTCGCGTAGTTTAGAGCGTGCTTCGCAGCTTTGAGGGCGATGGGGGGGCCTTCCACAAATTGCTTCGCAAAGGATTTTGTTTCGTCGATGAGTTTGTCTCTCGGCACGACTCTGTTGACGAGACCGATCTTGTGCGCTTCTTCGGCCGTGATCCGGTCTCCGAGCATGATCAGCTCCTTTGCCTTCGCCAAGCCGATTATGCGAACGAGCCTCTGGGTTCCTCCCCAGCCGGGCATTAGACCAAGTCTGACTTCAGTCGCTCCGACTTGAGCATTCTCGGAAGCAATTCTGAAGTCGCACGCAAGCGAGAGCTCAAGGCCCCCGCCGAGCGCGTATCCGTTGATGCATGCGATCACGGGTTTGCCGACTCCTTCGATTCGTGCGGTCAGCTCATGACCCTTCAGGGATGCGTCCACTGCCATCGAAGGAGTTATGCCCGTGAATGATGTCACATCCGCCCCGGCACTGAATGCTTTGTCTCCGGCACCTGTGATCACGATGCACTTCACATCTTTATCGGACTCGAAATCACCTATTGCCGAAACGAACTCGCTCATCATGTCGAGCGTCATCGTGTTAAGTCGGTGCGGCCGATTTAGCGTGATCCAACCGATTCCCTCTTCCTTCTTGACGATGATATCTTGGTAGATCTTCGCTTCGCTCAATCCTGAAAACCTCTTGTGAAAGTGGAGCCTACGCGCCACTATAAGAAACTCTCGACAAGCTCCGCAGTGCGAGTCCTTGCGTCGAGCTTCTCACTTGTACTTGTGAAATCCACGCCCTGCCTTCTTGCCTAGCCACCCGTTCTTGGCGTACTCGATAAGAAGCGGGCAGGGCTCATACATCGGCTCTGGATGTTTCGCGTGGAGTTCGTTCAAATTCTTGATTACTGTGTCGATGCCCATCTTGTCCGCCAGCTCGCAGGGTCCCGAAGGCCAGCCTGTGCCGAATTTCATTGCGGTATCAATGTCTTGAGGTGTGGCCACATCCTCATGAACCAGCCAGGCGGCTGCGTTTGCGGCCATCGTGTGCAGCCTGTTCGGGTCAAATCTGTCGGCCAACTCGAATTGTATTCTCGGTCGGCCGGCGCTCCAGGAGTAGAAGCCCTCGCCTGTCTTCTGGCCGAGCTTTCCCGCTTTGACTAGCGGCTGATAGATTGGGCAGGCTTTGGCCCGGGCCCCAAAGGCTTCCTCCATCTCTTTAGCCACACTGTTGAGTATGTCGAGACCGATGAAGTCGGCCAACTCGAATATTCCCATCGGAAAGCCGGCCTGATACTTCATCGCGGCGTCGATTTCATCCTTCGTCGCTTCCTTGCGCTCAACTGTCCAAAATGCCTCGTTGAAGACCGCCGCTAGGATCCCGTTGACGATGAATCCTCTGACGTCTCTCTTCACGAGGACCGGCGTCTTTCCCAGTTTCTTCGCGAGATCCAACGCGAACCTTATCGTCTCATCGCTCGTCTGAGCGCCCTTGATTATCTCAAGAAGCGGCATCATCTGCGGAGGGTTGAAGAAGTGTAGCCCCACGACTTTGTCAGGCCGATTGGTGGCTTTTCCAAGCTCTGTGATACTCAGCGTCGACGTGTTCGATCCGAGGATCACATGTTTCGGCGCGACCTTGTCCATCTGTGCGAACAGCTTCTTCTTCAGTTCAAGATTCTCCGGCGCCGCCTCAACTATGAGGTCCGCATTCTTGAAGGCTTCCTCAAAGTTTGTGGTGGCGTGTAAACGTGCGAGCGTAGTTTCCGCGTCTTCTTTTCGTATCGTTCTCTTTTCCACAAACTTCTCGATACTCCATTGGATCTTTTGGCGAGCCTTCGTGAGTATTTCTTCATTTATGTCGACCATGGTCACCTCCGTGCCGGTCATCGCTAAGAGTTGCGCGATTCCGTGGCCCATCGATCCAACTCCTAGAATCGCTGCTCTATTCAGAGGCTGTCTGCTCATCCCGATCTCTCCAGTCCTCCGTCTTCGCGTTCAGGTATTTCATTCATTAGATCGGTACCAGCTCGTAGCTCGCTCCCTCGGGCGAGGGTCGGCCGATGAGCTTCACCTTCATGCCAACCTTGGCTTGCCCAAGCTTCACCCCAGTGAGCCAGGCGAGTACCTTCACTTCCTGTTTCATCTTTGCTACGGCGACTGTGTACGTCTCACGGTCAGCAAAGCTGGTGGGTCGAACGATCACATGCGTGAAAGTCTCGATCTCACCCTCTTCCCCCGTGAGGTCGATCCAGTCCATATCTGAAGTCAAGCATTCTGAACAGTCGGATACAGGCGGGAAGTACTTCTTTCCGCACTTCTTGCACTTCGTTCCGTATACTTTTCCGTTCTCAAGCTCATCCCAGAACTTTGCCGTCTTGTTGGTTGGGATATCAAACGCGAAGGTTATCGGCCTTGACTTGAGCGCCCGTGTGGGCGGACCAAAGCTCATCTCAATCCCTTCCGAAGACCGTCACGTACGCGTAGTGGCCGGTTCCTCCAATGTTGTGTGCAAGCGCGTTCCCGTGTCTGACGGGCACTTGTCTCTTGCCTGCTTCTCCCCGTAGCTGGCGTGTAAGTTCGGCTACCATCGAAACTCCAGTCGCCCCGATCGGATGTCCCTTCGCCTTCAACCCGCCGTCAACGTTGACGGGGATTTTTCCCCCGATCTCAGTCTCGCTCTCGCGAATCATCTTGGCTGCTCCTCCTTTGTCGCAGAATCCAAGATCCTCATACGCCAACAGCTCGGCGATCGTGAAACAGTCGTGGACCGTCGCGACATCCACGCGGCTAGGGTCAACTTTGGCGGAGGTGTAAGCTCGCTCCGCCGCTATGGTCGCGGAACGAAGAGACGAGTAGTCTTCTCTCTTGCTGATGTTCGCTGTGCCTGAAGATATGCCAAGCCCTTTTATCCAGATCGGCGTGTCCGAGAGATCCTTCGCTCTGTTCTCCGACGCTAGGACAACCGCGGCCGCTCCGTCGCTCACGGGGCAGCAGTCGAAGATCTTCAGCGGCCACGCGATGACACGCGAGGAGAGCACGTCCTCGACCTTCATGGGCTTCTGAAAGTGCGCGTATGGATTCATTGAGCCGTATTTGTGGTTCTTGACGGCGACCTTGGCCAGGTCTTCCTCAGTCGTTCCGTACTTCTTCATGTGGGCCGTCGCGTGAAGCGCGTAGTAGGCGGGGAAGGTCATGCCAAAGTTATGGAACTCCCAGAGGTAGTAGCCAGCTCTACCAATCAGTTCTACTGAAGTCAGGATGTCTACCTCGGTCATCTTCTCTACTCCAACAGCTAACGCGATATCCGTTTGGCCGTTTGCAATGGCTTGGTAGGCGGTCGTGATAGCGGAACTTCCCGACGCGCAGGCCGCCTCACATCTGATGAGGCCTGCGCCAGTCAGACCCGCGTATTCGGAAATAACTACGGCCGGAAGGAATTCTTCGTACCATCCGCCCGCAGTTCCCACAGTCACAAAGCCTACGTCCTTCTGCCTGATCCCGCCGTCCTCGATCGCCGGCTTTATTGCCTCGAACGCCAGCTCTGCGAGGTTGGCGTCCCGGCGGTCACCGAAGACAGAATGCCCTATCCCCACCACGGCAACTCTTCGAGACAAGAAACCCACTCCATAGGATAGGTTCCGGATTTACGGGCCGAGCTAGCCTTTGGCCGGCTTAAAGCTCTTGTCACAGATTGAAGTTGATTCCAATCGTCTGCAGGATCGGTTGAGGTCTAGTCACATTTACGGTATTCTATTGTAGTGACGTGGGGTCTTTCATATCATGTGGCGAACTCGTCACGACATTGGTGCGCATGCTTGACGAAGTTTCCTTCTGAGGAATGGATAAGGCTGTATGCGGAGACTTTTGAGAAGGTTCCCACAGAGTTTGCGTGACTCCAAGGTTTCACAGGTCCGGCTTCTATTGTGGTCGTTTACCCGCCACACGAGAATTTTCGGCGAAGACGCTCTGGAACAACCAAAAGTCAGTCGAGGGCAGGCGTGTCTTAGTCGTCCGAGATCGAATGGTCAGAAAACTTGTGATGCTCCAACTAGTGTTCAATTGGTACTACTCGCTCAGAGGTTGAACCCGAGGGCACGTCATCCAAGTCGAGAACGGTTACGTGCGCTTGGCATTGAGTCGTTGTCCGCTTACCTTTCGTCTACAAACTGATCTTCATCGCTTGGACAATTCTCGGAAGAATCTCCCCTGCGCGACCATACACCCGGTAGTCGGCGGTCTCATCCCAACCCGTGCTCTCCGCGTTGATCGAAACGAACTTGGCTCCGCTCTTCTTCGCTGTCTAAGGAAATGATGCCACCGGATAGACTTCAAGCGAAGTTCCGACGGCAAGGAGCAGATCTGCGCATTTTATTTTCCCGAGCGCCTGATTCAGATTCTTTTTCGGGATCTCTTCTCCAGATAGAGTAACGTCAGGCTTCGACGTGCCACCGCATCTTTCGCACTATGGTAGGTCCTCCTGCATCAGATCATCCAGAATCTCCACGGTGGCATAGGACGCACCATACGCGGTGCAGCTGACGCGTTCCACATTGCCATGTATCTCTATCACGCGCAGGCTGCCAGCACGCTGATGAAGGCCATCTATGTTCTGGGTGATCAAGCAGTCCAAGCGTTTCAGCCGTTCCAACTCGGCCAACGCCTGATGAGCGGCGTTCAGCTGAGCGTGGAGAAAGGCCCACCCGATTTCGCGTGCGAACTTCCAGAACTCCCGCGGGTCCTCCCTGAACGACTCGATGGAGGCAACGAGCGCCGGATCATATTTGCTCCAAAGACCATCCTCACCCCGAAAGGTGCCTATCCCACTCTCCGCGGAGATTCCCGCGCCCGTCAGCGCTACCGCTCTTCGAGCGTGCTTGATCTCGTGGGCGATTGCCACTACGGCTGAGACGCTTCCAATGCTCGGCCAGCAATGGTTGCAACTGCCTCACTATATTTGGTTGACCTACACCCGAGTGAACTGAGTGCAGCTTATCAACACCGCACGCTCAGCTTGGGACGGTCTCACCTTGAAGGATGATGTGATACAAAGGCAGCTCTCGGATGCGATAGTGAGAGGAGACGCTGAAACGGCCGAGGCAAAAGCAAGGATACTTGCTCAATATGCAAAGGACCCGGCCGAAGCGCTTGATGACCTATACGACGCGTACAGCACCGTAGAAGGTCTTCACGCATTAGGCGAATATGATAAGGAGCGACTCGAAGCGTCAAAGAGCGCGGTGCGGGCCTCGTTGAACGTTCTCAAGTCATCACTGACCGCAAAGCAATCTCGTTTCACCGCAAGAATCTGCGTGGGGCCGGTCACGGGCGGAGCCGACCTCATGAGCGCCATCATGGCGGCCCTACTCTTAGCCGCGGGTCATCAGGCGACTGATCTCTCGAGATCAACAACACCTAAGGAACTTCTAAGGAACGCGGAACAGAACAACGCTGAACTCCTTGTTGTCAGCTTTGGCCCCGAAACCGCTAACCTAGTTGGAGAATTTGTTCGCGAGTTCGAGTCGGGAGGATACCAAAATAAGTTTCAGACCATAGCCTTCTTCAGAGGATCGGAACCACCCCGAATCGAGACGGGCCCTTTTGTTTTGGTGGCGCGTGAACCTCTCGAACTGTTAAGCAAGACCACCGAGCTTCTGATTCGAACCCGAGCGTCCCTCCGAAAACAATCTATCGATTAGCCTATTATTGGACCCCTTTAGGTTAGTGCAGGCGGGTCGGCAAATGGGCTCCCAGAAAGCACTGTTGGTCATTTGCGACGGGATGGGGGATCGTGTCGAACGCGAATTCGAAGGCGAGACCCCGCTTGGTTTCGCCAAGACTCCCACGTTCGATCGGCTTGCCTCGTCCGGGTCGGTAGGTCTCATGGACCCCATAGGCCCTGGCGTAAGGCCTGGGAGCGACTACGCAACTACCGCTCTACTCGGCTATGACCCCCGGGTCTACTACAAGGGAAGAGGAGGTCTCGAAGCAGCTGGCGCCGGAATGGACCTCAGGCCGGGCGACGTCGCGTTCCGCTGCAACTTCTCAACGGTCGCCGACGACTTGACCGTGATAGACCGCAGGGCAGGCAGGATCGAGCATGGAACCACGCAGATCGCTGACACCGTCGGCAAGATCCGGCCTAGAGGAGTCAAAGAATTGAAGATCGATTTCAAAGCGACCGTTGCACATCGAGGAGTCCTAATCCTCAGGGGCAGAGGGCTGTCGATGATGGTCTCTGATGTCGACCCTCACAGGGATGGCGTCAAGATCCTGAAATGTGAACCGCTCGACGACTCGACTGCCGCCAAGAGGACCGCCCGTGCGGTGAACGATTTTGTGCTGCAATCCCTCAAGATGCTGAAGAATCACCCGGTCAACATTCAGAGAATTCGAGAAGGGAAACGGCCTGCGAATATCATACTTCCCCGAGGGGCAGGAACGCTGCCGCTCTTCAAGACACTACCAGATCTGTACGGAGTGAGGGTGGCGTGCATCGCGGCCGTAGCGTTGGTCAAAGGGGCCTGCAGGCTCGCCGGCGCGGAGCTGATTCCCGTGGAGGGAGCCAGTGGCGGCCTTGATACAAACTACGAAGGGAAGGCCAGGGCAGCTCTGAAGGCGTTAGAGGATCATGATCTAGTGATTCTTCACGTGAAGGCGACAGATGTCGCCAGTCACGATGGGGATTTCAGGAAGAAGGCGAGTGTGATAGAGAGGATAGACGCGGCAATCGGAATGGTCACGCCATCACTGGATGCGACGTCGACGTACGTGATCGTGACGGCCGATCATTCTACCCCGGTCAGCGTCCGAGACCATTCGGGCAACCCCGTGCCGCTGCTGATCAATGGACCTGGCATCGCAAGTAGCAACGTATCGAAGTTCAGCGAGAACGCCGCGTCACGAGGCAATCTAGGTAGACTTCACGGACTCGATTTGATGCCCATCATCGCTGATTACCTGGACAAGGCGAAGAAGCTCGGGTTCTGAGGATGAACGCTCCTCGGCGGAAATGTCAAGCCGTTGCATGTTTACTCGTTCTTCTTGTAGCCGTTCCCGGGCTCATGCCCTCCGCTACGGCGCAGGATGAGAGGCTCGGATTACTGAGGATTACGAAAGCCGAGTATCCTGTTCAGGTTCCGCGGTCGTACTCCTTCACGGTCAAGCTCAAGATCGAGTATGCTTTTCACGACTACTTCGAGATCCACGCAGCAGTATATGAGGGATACAAAGGAGCGTTCGACCGCCTCCTCTGGGAGGGAAGACCTGAGCGTCTCATAGCGGCGGGTGAGAACACCTACAGCGTCCCACTGAAATCTCCGTCCTATGAGGGGCCATGGGTCCTTACAGCTTACGCGTTCTTTCGTAACGACTCACGATCCGACTACTTCACCGATCAGGAACGCGGGCCAGGTTTCATTGAGATGAGTGTCACGGTTGCAGACAGCGCGAAACTCACCTTAGAAACGCCCTACGGAAACGTGCCTGTCTGGATTGATAGCGCACCCTACTCTACGGACGCTAGCGGCGTCCTAGTTCATGAACTACAAGTTCTGACTGAGCACTCGATTGCGGTGCAGGAGAAGGTTTTGGTCGCGGAGGGATGGCGGGCCATCTTCAAGAGTTGGAATGGGACGGATACCGAGAACCCGATGACCGTAGTGATGAAGACTGATCTCTTGTTGACGATTCAGTTCCGGGACGAATTCTACCTAGATGTTGTTTCCCATGTTCCCAACACAAGAGGAGCTGGCTGGTATCCTGCCGGTGCCGTTGCCAACTTTTCAGCGTCGACGCTCGTCCCGTCGAAGGGCTGGGAGGGAGTCCTAGGTGCTCAGTGGAGGTTTTCCGGGTGGAGCGGTGATGTCGTTAGCAGCTCTAGCAACGAGTCTATAGTGATGGATCGCGCCCATAGAGTGGTGGCAAGTTGGACTCTAGATTACGGTGGACTGTACATTCTGACAATATTGGCCGCCCTGCTCGTCGCGTGCGGCTTCACCGTCGCCTATCTCGGACGGAGAATTGTCAAGAGACGCTCAGGCGAAGCTGAGGCGCCTTCCGTCAGGCAGTTCTGCATCTTCTGCGGATCAGAGATCGATCCCGACGCAAGATTCTGCTCAAAGTGCGGAAAGAGTCAGGTCAACTCAGAGTAGCGGCGCTGCCGCGCCTCGGAAGAAATGACTGCAAGGCGCCAATTGCAAAGTCGCCGATCTCAGGGATGAAGAGGTCCAGGACGATTACGAGGAGCGCGACGGAGAATACACCCAGTATCAGTCCCGTCGGGTAATGAGCCAGATACCACGGAAGTATCCCTTTGTAGAGCAGCAGTATCTCAAGGGCAATTCTTCCAATGTTCGCGAAGAAGACTAGGACCGCTACGCAGCCTATTGCGGCCGCCTTTCTCCTCCAAGCCACCCGCTGTAAAGGAACCAGGATCCCAGCAAAAACTGCGCTGACCTGTACGCCTGTACACATGCGCTCGATCTCGAACTCGTTGACAAATGCACGGCCATCTTTGACCCACGATGTCGCAGAAATCCCGATCCAGTTCAGCAACTCCGCGGAGCCGTCAGCCGTGACCTTCTCCAATACGAAGTAATTCGGTAAATAGTATAGGCCGGCAGACAAGGCCGTTGCAATAACGACGTACTGAACGACGCCGCCTAGCCGTCTAGGTCTCTTCATTGGCCGCCGCACAGATCCCTAGTCTTCACCGCTGAGTTTCTTGAAGGTTACCCCACACATGAAGCTAGTCTCTCACCGCGGTGGCCGAGCGTCTCGACATGAATGAAGCAAATTCGGATGGTTTCCAGGGTTCACGGCTCGTGACCGTGGAATCCCATTGTCGACATCCCGTTCGTGCGCGCGAACAGATGCACGGAATTGCCTTCTCTCCGCACTCAGGCTGCTCGCAACCGCTTTATGCATTCAGCGCCAAACGCTGCGCGAAGTATCGTGAACACGCTAGCTGTCACATGGATGATTGCGCTGCTTCTGACGGCCGGTCAGTTCTCGATTTACGCGAATAGTTTACAGTCTACGTTCCAGCAAGGTGATGTCTCTTTCAAGCCGGACATGTACTGGATGTTGTCGTCCAAGTGGAGATGGAACGCGTCTGGCATACGTGATCTATCTGGCTGGAGGATGGAGAGGGAAGATTGGAACGATACAATCACTGTCCAAGGAGTCGCCGGCGCCGAGCTGGCACTGAGCTGGAGACGCATCGGGGAAGGTGCGCTCGAGGCGGCCGGAGATTTCGTCATTGGCGGGCGACTGACCGACTCCTGGAAGATCAACAAAGAGAACACGCTGAGCATCAATCTTGGGACTTTCAGAGACTCCAAGGGTAACCCGATCCTGTGGGTTGTCAACGCAGCAGGACTCAACACCTCTGCCGTAGTGCCGCAGATGTGGACGAGCCAGGATTACTCATACCGTGAGGTTCAATTTCGAGTCTCCGGTTCCGACCAGGTTAGAGTAGGAGACGCATCTGTGGACACTTGGGTCGTCTCCTATGGAAATCTCACGACCGGATATTGGAGCAGAGGAGGCAACCATTCGATCGGATACAAGCAAGAGACCCTGAACTACGATAGGACACTCGGCATTCTTCTGCATGCTGCATACCGAGGGACATACAGCTTCGAGACAGACGAATACGGCTGGAATGAAACCGAGACCTATGTCTCGAACGCCGTTGTCTCGAACATCCCTACGTCAACAGAAATGAGAAGTTCAAACCTCCCAGATATTACGTTCTTCGTTTTCGCTCTAGCTGCGGCGGGATTGATTACGCTGGCCACAATCATGTACAGACGCAAGAAGCCCCATAGCTCCGATTCTCCGTTGCAGATTACGTGTTGAGAAGGGCAGAGAACGACATCCTGACGAATCGTGCTACTAGCTAGCTCTTTTTCTAGCTTCGACGGCAGCGCCTATGAGCTTCCAGAAGATCAGCTCGAAACTATTCATCTGCTCCCCAAAACTTTACCGTGTCAGAAACCGGGCAACTCGAATATCACTTCGAGCGACCGTCGGGATCAATCGGCCAAGTCTCTGGGGCCGCGGAACTCACCCTCTACCATCTGGGATCGGGGCCAGGTCAATCATGTCGAGGCTCATGCCGATTACATACCACGAGCCTCCAGGATCTGCCGATGAGTAAACCTCGTGTAACCGCGCTTACGCGTCACCGGCGACGGCGCTGGAGACAAGACTTTCTGGAATATTATTCTATCACTGATATCCCCGACCGTTGGGTCACGGTCCAACCAAGTAGGATAATGCAAGTTTCAGTTTGGTTGTGAGCTCTAGTTTCTCGCACAGCCTTATCAATCCGGCTAAGAATGCAAACGGAGTCAGGACCAGCACGATCAACACAAGCATAGATGTCGCCGCGGAGAGCAATAGCCAAGACCCCGTCAGTTCGCCCAAGAGAAGAGTCACTGAAGCGAATAAACAGGGAAATGAGGCGGCTTTCATGATGCTAGTACGGGATGCCCTCTTTTTGAGAAGGAACCTGAACAAGAAGAGGTCGATCGGAGTCAGATAGACAAGGCCGATGAGAGCGCTTGCGACGACGCCGGCTGTCACAACCGCGAACTCGGGGGCGGATGCCAACGCGGAGTAGGCTGCCGATGACACTTGAAGGATGCTAATGAGCGGATAGAGTCCGATTCTCACGGGGCCTCTTGTGGTGTCGTGGGTTGCGATGAAGTCGGCGACCTGAGGGCTGAAGGAGTAGTACCACATGTTGAAGATGCTCATGAATGCGGAACCGGCTCGGGTTGACAGGACCAGGCGGTCTCTGAAGTTCCTGAGGAACTGTACTTCTGGTGTTATTTCAGATCCAAACGTGACCGTTGCGATTACGCACGGGAACAACGATAGCTCCTTGTAGGATGCGACATACCGTTCGGGTTTGAGAATCTCCTGTGGAGACTTGACCGTGTTTCCTGCGCTGTCTGACCAGTCTACGAGGACGTATCGCCTAAAGAACTGCATGACAGTCGCGTTCGTGGAGAATGAGACTGAGGAGCCAGCGTCGCGCCATACTCTTATGGTCTCGGGTACCTTGACTTGGTAAGGCTGACCGTCCACCACCATTGTGAGAATTGTGCCGTTGCGAACTCCCTGGATCGCGAAGGCGACCTGGTACTGAGTCCCCCAGTTTGCCCGAATGACCTTTGGGGCGTCCATCAGAATAGTTCCTTGCGGACTAGTGCCCGCTCCGTCTCCTGACCATTTCGTGAATACGTGTCGTGTGGCATTCGTGGCGTCGATTGTGAGAGCATCGACGATAAACATTGCCTGCGTGTTCGGATAGTACCATCCTGCGCCGCTCGTATGGCCGTATTCGGACTCGATCTTCAACTCGTATTGAGTTGTCCAGACGGTTGAGACAAATCTCGGACCTGACATGATGACTGGTTTGCTGGGCTCTACTCCTGAAACGTCCCCCGACCATTGTATGAAGAGATATCTCGTCCCGTTGTCGGTTGTCACTGTAGGAGTCAGCGAAATGACGGCTTCAGTATTGGCGTCATACCATCCTTCGCCCACCGCGGTGTAGGGTGATTCGACCGCGAGATAATACTGGGTCTTCCAGTTTGCGGCAATTCGGTATGAACGGGTCATGTTGATGATGATGCTTGTCGAGTTCGACTCAATATCTCCGGACCAGCTCAGAAAGACCCACCGCGACTGTTCCTCCACCACATTGGACGGGGATGTAGCGGACACTGTAACCGGCGTTCCGGAATCGTACCATCCTCCTGAGCTAGCAACTCCTCCGTTCGGTTCAAGCGACAACATGAACTGCATGCTGAAGTCAACGGACAGAGAAATGTCCGATAATACATCCAGATTTCGAGGGTTCGAATCAGATCCGTCGCTCCACTTCTGGAAAACGTACCGGGAAGTCGGGTTCAGGTAGATCAGCCTCTGTATCTCCAAGACGTTGGAGCCCGGGAGTACGCCGATTCGAAATTCCCCTATTCCCGTGTACGTCTGGTTGACCCCGTTTACCCGTAGCCACCACTCGATGTCCCCGCCAGCGCCCGGCGGCCGCAGTTCCAGCGTCAACGTGTAGCCGACCGTGACAGTGAGGGTCCTCACGTTGTTTTCCTTGCTGCTTTCGGAGAGTACTTTCTCCGCGTCTGCAACGGCTTTGAAAACGTAAGTTCCACCGGTCGTTGGCGTCCAGCTGGACTGGATCTCTTGGACCTCTCCCACATCGAGGGACATCTTCCTAGATGCGAACAGAGTCTCATTGAGGTATACATTCACAAGGAAGGACCTTGTCTTGAGAGTCCCATCGTTTGTGATTATGACGTTCAGGGATGCGGTGCTGTTCGGGTGAACAGTGGGCGGGTTCAACGTCAAATCCTTCACGAGGACGTCTGGGCTCGGAGCCATTGTATCAACAACGATTGAGTAGGATGATCCATCTGTTCCCATTATCGAGATTGCTAGGTTGTTCTCGCTGTCTATGTACTTCTGTCCGACTTGAAAGGGGGCGTCGTCGAGCGTGGAGGTTGTTTGGACCGCATCGATGACTTTGACGGGGTTCGATTTGGTCTCGTCCATGTACGTGATCAAGACGCCGGTCGACGGAAGGAACGCATCAAACCCGATCCTCTGCCGAACCTCTACAAGGTAATAGTGTTTCGAGCCTTGAGCCAATGCCTCAATTTTGATTGCTTGGATCCCTGACGATGGGATCTCGATCGGGTCAATGGTCGCGTTCATTCTAGTTTGACTTGCCACGTTGACGACGCCTTCCTGTGTGATCCAGCCGAGAAATATTCTGTTCCACGCGATCATCTCCGCGGGGCTGGTTCCCGGCGGCTTGCCATTCCAGGATCCTCTAGCCATGAGGTCCCACGGGCCGACTTCTTCCATGGTCTTGCTGTAGAGGTCTGGCAAACCGAGCAGGTGGCCAAACTCGTGCGTGTGTACTCCTTGCGTACCGAGTCCTCGAGCCTCGAATTCTGGCACAACCGCGAACCGGTTGATCGTTCCTTGCGGTGTCTGCACGGGTCTGCGAATGTAAGTCACCGACCAGATATCATTTGGAGCCCGGCTGGACTCCTGCCCGTAGCCCGCGTGGATGACGAGAACATGCTGGTACTCCGCAAAGTTGATCTGATTCGTGATGAGTGGCGCCCCGTCTCTCAGCAATTTCCAGGTGTCGGGGTATCCGTCGCCGTCCTGTTCGTCAACGAAGGGTCCGTTGTCTGCGCCGTATTCGACGAGCTTCTTAGGTAGTCTAACCCATCCGACGGTCTTCCCCACAACCGAGACTGCGCCGTAGGATATCTGGCTGTAGTATGCGTCTAGGTGGCCGATTGTCTGGTTCGTTACTTCCTCGATCGAGAGGGTGTGGTTGTAGTCTGAGAATTCGACCGCGATCACAAGGACGCTAATCTCTCCGAAGACTGGTTCAGGCCGAGGGACTGGGTAAGGTATCGTGAAATTCAGCGCCGGGGCTTCGCTGGAAAACTGCGGCATAGCAGGCACAAAATTAAACGCCGATTCATCCACATGCAGTGTGACTTGATTTGTCAGGAGACCTGCTGCGGCTGAATTAAGAAAGACGATGACGAGTAAGAATGCTTCCAGTCTTCTAGCCGCCAAGCCTTTACGCCAACGTGTTGGAGAGTCATCAGACAAGGGGGATTGCGAGCAGCTTTGCCGAGATTTGATAAAGCAATTAGTCGCATGAACACGTTCAGCGTGATGAAAGCCTCTCGCCTAGCGTTGACATCATTGCCGCAAACTAGCGGGACGCATGCGCGAAGGTCAAGTACGAGGCAGCTAGGCTCATGTCCCTCTAATCCCTAACTTCGAAGTCTTTTCTTTCGTCGTCTTGAGAGCAGAATCAATAGAGCTGCGGGCGAAGCAACTGCCGTCCACGCGAGATCTACAAACTCTGGCGTGAGTATGCCTGCAGTTGTCAGTTGGACTTCTCTGAACGAGTACGCACTCCTGACAATTGTGATCTCAAAATAGAATGGTTCCCATAGCTGTTGTTCTCCCACCGTTGTCACGAGAAACTCATGGAATCCCTCAGAAAGCCAAATCCTGTAGCTGCCTGTGGTCGAAGATGCCCACGTCCCGTCGGGGCCACGATCAACGATCTGAGCCCAGGCAAGTGTTCTCAGGTTCGCATACATGTCCACCCAATACACCACCCCGAGCAGGCTCGGCTTGTCTTCGAGGGTGACGTACACTGTTGCAGCGCCTCCCCAACGTGCCTCTACGTTTGTGATCTCAGTCATCTGCGCGTAGGCTCTGAAGTCACTCACACCACCGTCGAGCAGGTCCAGTGAGGTATAGTCGTCTTCCGTTCCGAAGATTCCGTCGGGACCGTTCGAGTCGAAAACGCCGTCAGGTCCATACGGGTCAAAGGCCCAAACGCGCACAGTCAGGTTGCCCCAGCCCTCGAGACCGAGCGCATCCCTACTCCCCCGAATTCCAGAATCGAGAGGCGCGCTGCCGTCTGTTGTGTCCCATCCATCGGCCCAGAGTCTATCGATGCGGCTATCGGGCCCTCCATAGTAGACGTGGAACCCGAAAACGTCGAAGACTGCGGAAGCATTCGGCGGCACCGATAGTCTGTTTGCGTCGCTCGGTGCAGTCGCAGGCCAGTCCGCCCACGTCGAGGCTGGAACTCCATAGTAGAGTTGCGAGAAGAACGCGCGTTGTGGTTCCGGTCCGGTGCCAGCTCCCTCAGCCGCACCCTGTACGAGCTTCCAATCTTTCGACGCGTCAAAGGGGAAGTAGGCAAGATTCGGGTTGGGATCAGCGCCGGCGTAGATGGATGCGCCTACCAGGACATCTTCTTGGTTGTATACTTCAACGCGGACGAATCCGTTGAAGATGGTCCCCACGTTTGCATGCATAAACTGTAGGTCGACCCGGATCTGCGCGCCCTGGACGAGGTCCACTTGCAGACGGTTCCCGGTACCTGACACTATGTAGGTCGAATAATCTTCCCTCTGAACATAGCCGAGCGTGGTCGCACTCACGAAGTATTCTCCTTCATCGATGCGGGTAGGATAGAATCCACCAAGCGCAGAAGTCGGTCCAAGATCAATACCGGTGAATAACACCTTGAGGACTGCGTGTGTACCCTCGTCGGCCGTGTCTGCGTCGTACGGGTCGTTAGGGATTGTCCCATCGTCTTGGACGAGCCCGTAGAAAGTCGGATCCAAGGTTGCGGTGAGGTTTCCCTGCTCATCAATCAGCATCACTCGGATGCCCGCGCCTGGGAACGTCCATGGCGAGGGCCGTGTTGGGTCTTGGATCCGTATCGATCGCAACGTGAATTCGAGGGAAGAAGACCCCAGATAGAATAGCGCATGAGAGGAACGGGTTCCAAGGTTTATCCGCAGCTCGGGTTTGGGATCCTTCACGATGTACCAACCGACACCCGGGGTCCCATTGGAAGGACTTGCCATATCAGCCATATACAACTCAAACGTGTAGTCAACAGGTTCCAGCCCATAGTCCTGAAATTCCGTACTTATTCGGCGCCCATTGTATAAGGCGTTGAATCCCTCGAGAACGATTGTGGATTCATTGGCACCAGCCGGAAATACCCCCGCGGCCAATCCTTTCTCCAAGTTGTCCGTACTCATCGCTGCAACGACAAGGGTCGGCGAGGAGACGGGTTTCGCCACTTCGTACGGTATGACCGCCGTGGCCGCGATCCAGCCGCTTCTTCTAAGGTCCGCTTCTAACGCGTAGGCCCCACCCTTCCTAGGAGATGTTATTGTGAAGGTCCTCTGCCAATCATCGGCTTCCCTCATGACATAACCTGTGACCTGGAACTCCAGCTTATAGGGGCCTTGTCCGATTCCCTCGATCAAGTCTGCGGCGTCCGCTGGGACGTGGCCGTCTAGTCGTATAGACGGTAGGCCTCTACTGTCGCTCAGAGTTGTTGTGTATTTTGTGCTCGATGCAACGGTTGAAGAGATCAGTATGAGCGGAGAGTACTCGCGGTTTCCGTCGAGGGTGTCTGCCGACCAAGGTGGCCCGAATGGTGCGTGGATGTCGTCAGAAGCCCAGTAGGCCAAGGACTGATCGTACTGATCGAGC
>Ga0209725_1000371_pt1 | contig 27652 bp, 25 predicted proteins | sample I18A1metaG_FD_184145 | JGI IMG/M metagenome (GOLD analysis project Ga0209725, IMG submission 184145) | Lake sediment bacterial and archeal communities from Gulf of Boni, Indonesia to study Microbial Dark Matter (Phase II) - ​I18A1 metaG... | ecosystem: Environmental > Aquatic > Freshwater > Lake...
AAAGAGTAGCAATGGCAGTAGCAGAGCCTTGGCAGAAGGCGGAGATCCCTGGCCCGCTCAAAGCATCAGTCATCACAAAGCCCGAGGTCATATCTGCAATGTTGAAGAAGGCTAAGCGTCCCTTACTTGTCCTTGGGCATGAGGTCGCTGAAACAGATTTGGGCGGCGAGAAGGCTATTGACTACTTCATACGTATCGCCAAGGCAGGTATGATACCCGTGGTGGCTACAGCGCATATTTTCCACGAGTTTGTGAAGAGGAATCTCAAACCAGCCGCTTGGATGCCGGCTGTAGATATTGCGAATCGACTTGAAGACCCAAGCTGGAAAGGTTTCGACGGAAAGGGCAATTATGATCTTCTTCTAATCGCTGGAATCCCATATCACATGGAATGGGTTGTTCTCTCAGGACTGAAGCATTTTTCGCCTGACTTGAAGACCATCTCTCTGGATAGGTACTATCAACCTCACGCAACTTGGTCTTTTGCAAATGTCCCAGTCAAAGATTGGTGCGACAATCTCGAGACGATTGTGAGGCTTCTAGGAGGAAAGTAAGAATGTCAATGTTTGAAGACATCCCTGTTGGGGTCGGAGTAATATACGAAGGAGAAAGAATTCGAAAACCAGACATGTACATTGAGTTCGGGGGCCCAGATATCGAGAAGAAGTTTGAATTGACCAAAGTCAAAGGCTTGGACAACGTCAGAGATGGGGAAATAACTATCGTCGGCCCTGATCTCAAAGACTTGAAGCTGGGCGGAAGCTACCCATTCGGAATCTACATTGAGGTAGCGGGAAAGCAGCTCGAGCCGGAGCTTGAAGGAGTAATAGAACGCCGAATCCATGCTTACAGCAACTATATCGAGGGCTTCATGCATCTGAATCAAAGGTATGACATCTGGATAAGACTTGGGAAGAAATCCTACGAGAGAGGCGTTGACTCACTCCAAGTTATAGGGAAGGTTCTGCAGAGGCTATTCAAGAGCGAACTGCCGATAATAGAGAAGATACAAATAACTTTCATAACGGACCCGAAGAAAGTCGAAGAGATGTGGGTCGAAGCGAAGAAGACCTACGACGCCCGGGATGCAAAAGCAAGAGGCTTGAAAGACGAAGAAGTAGACTCATTCTATGGATGTACTCTATGCCAATCTTTTGCACCAACCCATGTCTGCGTCATAACGCCTCAACGATACGCCAACTGCGGAGCGATAAGCTGGTTCGACGGAAGAGCCGCAGCGAGAGTAGATCCGAAAGGCCCAGTCTTCAAGATCGAAAGAGGCGAACTCCTAGACCAATCTAAAGGAGAATTTAGCGGGATCAATCAAGCTGTAAGAGAGAAATCTCTCGGCGAGGTAACTCGCGTTCACCTGTACACAGCCTTCGGTCTTCCTCACACTTCATGCGGCTGCTTCGAAGGGACAGCCTTCTACATACCTGAGGTAGAGGGCTTGGGCGTGGTACATAGAGACTTCAAAGGTGCGACTGTCAACGGCCTTCCGTTCTCTACGATGGCCGACTCAACTGCGGGAGGGAGGCAGGTCGACGGCTTTCACGGTATCTCCATAGAATATATGAGGTCTCCCAAGTTTCTTCAAGCAGATGGAGGATGGAGCAGGATTGTATGGATGCCAGCGGTACTCAAAGAACGTGTCAAAGACTTCATTCCAAAGGAGGTCGTTGATAAGATATCGACGGAAAACGATGTGAAGACAGTCGAAGAATTGAAGAGCTTTCTAGAGACCAAAGGCCATCCCGTAGTCCAGAGATGGGAGGCCGCGCCAGCCGAAGCTCCTCCAACGGAGGAGAAAGAGGAGGCTCCCGCAACGCCTCTTGCCGCGGTTGCAAGCATGCCTATCGCCAGCGGCGGGTTCAAGATAATCCTGAAGAAGGCGAGGATAAGCGCGAAGAAAATGGTTATTCGAACAGTGAAGAAGAAGGAGTGACATCCTGTGGTAGAAGAAGAGGAGAAAGACGAAAGTAGGACGTTAAGATTCAGCCCGAAACTACTCGAACTTCTAGCAAAGTTCCAAGAGATTGAGCTTGAGGATGTAGACCTCGAAGTTGATGAACTGGAACTTCTGATTCAACCCGGAGCAGGAGTAGTTGCCCCAGCAAAGGCCGTGGCTCCAACAAAGGCTAAGCCAACAAAGATAATTGAACTCGATTTCAAGCCCCCCATAATGGAGTACCCGGGAAAGATAGTTGAAGTGAAGATTGGGGCGACGAAGAGTGAAGGCGGAACACGTGGAAAGACTGTAACCATAGGCGGCGAGAAATTTCCCGCATACTACCTCTTCGAGGGCATGATGCCACATCTCCCGGTATTGTCTCTCGACGTCTTCGACACTAAGATCCCTCTAGCAAAGCCAGCCAAGATGCATGTTGAAGATGTTCTTGAGGATCCTGCAGCTTGGGCTAAACGGTCAGTTGAGAAATTTGGCGCTGAAGTGGTGAATCTCCATCTCGTCAGTATAGATCCGATGGTGAAGAATACCTCGCCTAAAGACGCTGCCAAGACTGTAGAGAATGTTCTGCAAGCAGTCGACGTGCCCTTAGCGATAGGGGGCTGCGGCGACGCGCACAAGGACCTTGAGGTGTTCGAGAAGGTAGCTGAAGTTGCTCAAGGAGAGAGACTCCTCTTCAACTCGGTCACTCTAGACATGAATATCAAGCGAACGGCAGAAGCGATAAAGAAGTATGGGCATGTGGTAATCGCATTCACCGCTATGGATCTGAACAAAGCGCGAGAGTTGGATCGTAGACTATATGAGATTCTTCCCAAAGAGCAGATAGTTATAGACACGACGACAGCAGCCCTCGGCTACGGCTTAGATTATGCTTTCACAGTAATGGAGCGCACACGTCTAGCCGCCTTGATGGGCGACCCAGAACTGCAGCATCCGATGTCGTCTGGAACCACAAATGCTTGGGCGGCTAGGGAAGCGTGGTTGAAGATGGACCCGCAATGGGGACCCCGTGAATTGAGAGGCCCAATATGGGAAACGGTAACAGCACTGACTCTCCTCCTCGCCGGAGTCGATTACTTCATGATGATGCACCCCGCGGCTGTGAAGACTGTCAGGGATACTGTTGCTGAACTCATGAACACGAGTAAGGCGGATGCATCGAAGATCGCTGACTGGATAACGATGAAAATCTAGATGGGGATGGAATCGACGCCGAAGAAAGAACTCAGTCCAATAGATGTCTACAAGCTTCTTCCAAAGACGAATTGCAAGGAGTGCGGTGAAGAGAACTGTATGGCATTCGCCACAAAGTTAGTCAACAGAGAGGCTACTTTGCAGCAGTGCCCACCGATTTTGCAAGAGAAGTATAGGGAGGCCTTTGCGAAGCTTTGGGAGATGCTGAAGCCACCTGTCAAAGAGATAGTGATCGGTTCAGGTGAACGCGTTGCCAAGATAGGCGGTAAACTTGTAATGTACCGTCACGAGTTCACTTACTTCAACCCCACAGCCATAGCGATTGATGTCACAGACGAGATGCTTGAAGATGAACTTCTGAAAAGAGTAAGAGACGTCGAGAACTTTACCTACCCTTACATCGGCCAAAACCTGAAACTCGATGCCATCGCGATCCGGTCGACGAGCAACGATCCGGAAAGATTCAAACAGACGGTCAAGAAAGTCATCGAGAACACGAAGCTTCCAGTTATACTTTGCTCCTTCAATCCGAACGTCATCGAATCTGGACTTGTTGTGGCCGCCAAGAATAAGCCGCTTATCTACGCGGCGACCAAGGACAATTGGAAAGAGATGGCTGAACTCGCTTTAATGTACGATTCACCTCTCGCCGTCTTCGCTCCAAACGACTTGAAACTATTAAGGTCTCTGGCGAAAACTCTCCTAGAATTTGGAGTGAAAGACCTCGCTCTCGATCCAGGAACTGTCCCAAATGAAGGGCTAGGCGGGACTATCAGCAGTTTCACGATGCTTCGGAGATCAGCGTGTAGGGAAGAAGATGAAGTTCTCGGGTTTCCGCTGATCGGGGTTCCGCTGGTCGTTTGGTCGAATAGCAAGGATATGCCTGAGATATCCAGTTGGAGAGAAGCTTGTCTTGCTTCAATGTTGATCTCTAGGTATGCGGATCTACTGATAATGCACAGCTTCGAAGGCTGGGTTCTTCTCCCGACAGTTATACTGAGACAAAACCTGTATACCGACCCGAGAAAGCCTGTGGCTGTTCAACCTGGATTAAAGATGTTCGGAGCGGTGGATGAGAACGCGCCCCTCTTGTTCACCTCGAATTTCGCCTTAACATACTATACAGTTGCTTCAGACATAGAATCAGGAGGAGTCACTTGCCATCTTCTTGTGGTTGATACAGAGGGCCTTTCAGTGGAGAGCTCCGTCGCTGGAAGAAAATTGACTGCAGACAAGGTCGCTGAAGCCATCAAGACTACGAAGGTTGAGGAGAAGGTGAAGCATCGGAACTTGATAATACCTGGGAGAGCGGCTAGGCTGAGTGGCGAGATAGAAGAGGCGACAGGTTGGAAAGTATTGGTCGGCCCTCTCGACTCATCTGGGATTCCTAAGCTCATTCAAGATTTGAAAGCCCAACCGCCGAAGGCATAGTTTGAGCATCCGCAGAAGCAGTGTGGCAGCTCTTTTGACATCAAGGTCCAACATGAAAAGACGTGAGAGATGACGCTTCGCAACCAAATGTTTCATACCTGGGCTTAGACGCGCACCCTTCCCGGGTAGCAGTACACATTCATTCTGTTTCCTCTGACGAACCCGATCAAAGTGACTCCAGTGGCTTCAGCGATCTCTACGCCTGAACTGAGGACGGAGCTTATTGAAGCGACGATAGGAATGCCTACTCTAGCGATCTTCAAGACAATATCCCCGCTTAACCTCCCAGTTGAAACTGCGAATGTCTCGCCGAATTCACAGTCTCGTTCTGCACAAATGCCTATTACCTTATCCATTGCGTTGTGTCTGCCAACGTCTTCAGCAAACGCTAATTCAACTCCATCCTTGGAGTAAAGCGCTGACGCATGAACGCCACCAGTCTGCCTATATACTGAGGCTTTGGCATTCAAATTCCTGACAGCGTCTAGGATGCAACGGGCTGTCGTCTCTAGTTCGGAAGTGACCTTTCTAAAGCCTAGCCTATCCTTCAGCTTAGTGAACGGCCAAGGGATTTCGGCTCCACATCCGCTGGTGATTATCCTAGTGAAAGGAGTGATCATCGCAAGCTTTTCTTGGATGCTCTTCTCAGAGGCGATTGTGACTCGGCACCGTAAACTCTCATCTATTTCTACGGAGGTAATTTCTCGCAAAGAGTCAACTAATCCTTCAGAGAGGAGATGCCCAGCGACCAGTTCTCTAAGACTTGTTGGCGTACAGAAGATGGTCGCGTAACTAGTCTCGTCAATCATTATTCTCAAGGGTATCTCCGAGACTACTCGGTCGCTGGTCTCTTCAACTTTGCCTGTTTGAAGATTGAAGCGCGTCACGGGAAAGCTCGTTATCGCGTCCACGTTCTATCTCCTAGCCTTCGATATTACGAACTTGGCGATCTCACCAGCGATGTCTACTTTTGTAGTCGTCTGAAGGCCTTTCCATCCTGGCTGCGAGTTAATCTCGTTTATGACGAACCCGGCTTTGCTCTCCAAGAAGTCGACGCCTGCTATTTCGCAACCGATTGTCTTCGCTGCTTTGACGGTTAGCTCTTCTATTTCGCTCGTTGGGGTGAGCGGGACAGGTTTAGCGCCTCTGCTCACGTTTGTCTTCCATGAACTTGAAACTCTCATCATCGCCGCAACGACTCGATCTCCTACAACGAAACTTCTAATGTCTCTAGTTCCATGAGGCACAAACTCTTGAATATAGATTACATGACGATAGAACCTCAGCGTTCTGAAAGCTCTCTCCGCGATGTCAGGATCAGATATTCTTGCTGCTCCAATTCCGCGAGAGCCGAAGACAGGTTTCACGATAGCATCTCCTCCAAACGTTTGGAAAGCCTTCAAAGCTTCCTCGACGTCCTCTGTCACGAAGGTCTTGGGCACCGGTAAATTGCTCTCGCTCAACAACGCAAGCGTGTAGTACTTATCAGCTCCCTTCTCGATGCTTGCAGGCGGGTTCACTACAGGCAACCCGTTTCTAGCGAATTCGTGGAGAATATTCAATTGGAAGATTATCTCGTCCAGTGAACCTCTCCCTATGGGGCGCACCAAGAGCGCCGACAACTCTTTGAGCAAGTCCACTTCCCCGAGAGATACTTGAGGACACACCCCAACCCGCGCTGAGAGTTTTGAAAAACTGAAGCAAAACGGTTCAACTGCATTCTTGACAAAGGCTTGCTTAACCTTAGAAGAACACCAAGCTTTCTCATTTCTGGTCAATAGACCTATCTTCAAGTCGATGACCAACTTGCCAACGAAATAGTTGATCAGACAGCACTTAAATACATGGCTTCATCGACAACGCTGATAGGAGCAGGAGCAAAAAAGCATCTTTTTAAAGATCTCTAAAAAGCACTTTTTGCAGAGGATATGTGATCGCTTATGGCTTAGCTCATAAGCCTTTTCAAGAGATGGACCGGATGAAATACTCTGTTCGATTGGTGAGGACGAAATACTGGAGACCAGGAGACGACTACCTAAGGATCATCCTACATTCAACAATCTCTAAGATCAATTCTGGCGACATTCTCGTCATCTCTGAGAAGGCCATTTCAGTCGCTCTGGGAAAGATAGTTGACGAAGAGAAGATAGAGCCAGGTTTCACCGCATGGTTCTTGACGAAATTCTGGATGAAAGTTGTTTGGGGGTTCTTTCTCGGTTTCCTATGTAGGATGAATCGACGTAACATTGAAAGACTTAGAAACTATCCGAAGGTTGAGGGGGCTAGACATAAACAACTCGCTTTAAATCATGTTGGCTTTCCTCAAGCGCTCCGCCATGGATCAGAGGGAGGAATAGATGTAACCAATGTTCCTCGTGCTTATGCCTGCCTTCCACTTGGGTCTCCGCGGACTATCGCTGAGAGAATCTCGGAATTCTTCCAAGCTCTGACGAAGAAGAATATCACCGTAATGATCGTGGACTCCGACAAAACCTACAGCTTCCATAGCTTTCACATCACTCCTAGACCGAATCCAGTAAGTGGGATAAAGGCACTGGGCCTCTTCGCGTATGTGATCGGAAGGCTATTGAAATGGAGACCAAGATCTACCCCCTTAGCTCTTTCAGGATCGAAATTGGGGCCAGAAGAAGCTTTGCAGATAGCTGCTGTAGCCAATAAAGCTCGAGGATACGGTGCTGGAAGAACCGCGTGGGACATGGCTGAAAGCTTTAGCGTCAATCTGACCGATGTGACGTTTGACATGCTTGAGAAGATTCCGCATTATCCCATTGTTATCATTCGAAGATTGGTAACGTAGGGTCGCCGATCAGCTAAACGCTGAGTTAGCCTTCCCTTTTACTCCTTAAAGAGCTGGTCAACCTCTTTCTTCGTCGGCATAGAAGCCATCCCCGTTGGCTTCGTAGTTGAAAGCGCCGCGGCGACTGTGGCGTAGCGGATTGCATCCTTCATTGATCTTCCATCAAGAATTGCTTTCACTAACGCAGCCGCGAATGCGTCACCAGCCCCTGTTGTATCAACCGTAGCGACCTTTACTGCCGGCACTTCGAAAGTCTCATCCGCAGTAAAGACTTTCGAACCCTTTTCTGCCATGGTGACTACAACCGTCTTCAATCCGTATCCCAAGAGGTCTCTAGGCGAATGGAGTTCCGTCGACGATTTACTCAGGCTCTCATACGTCTTCTCGTTCAGCAACAGCAGATCAACATTCTTGAGTATCTTGCTGATTCTATGGACCCCGTAACTTGCATACGGCGTAAGCAGCCTATACAAGACGAGCTTGTTTCTTGATTTTGCATAGCTTGCCACTAGCTCTGCGAGCTCAAGATACGCCTCTCCTACGTAGACCGCTTTGCACTCGTCAATTCGCTTCCAGTTAACCTCGTCCGGTGAAACGATTGAGACTGCTGTGGATTCTCCTACGAGTGAGAATATTCGTTTCCCTCCTTGCTTGTCCTTCATTATTATGGTTCGTAGCGTACGCAGATCTGGATAAATCTCGAGTTCGGAGAGGTCTACGCCTTGCGCTTTCAAAGCTTCAACAACTGAATATCCATAGATGTCAGGTGTAACTCTGCTGATGAAGCTAGTTGAGACATCAAGCTTCGATAACGCAGCGGCCACATTCGCGCCCGAGCCCCCAGGAGACTCCAAATGCTCAGGAACGACTATGCTTCTATCCAAGTCTGGAATGGTTTCGACTTCAATAGAGAAGTCTACTGCCGCTGAACCGAAAACCAGTACATCAGATCTTCGGTGAGCTTTTCGGTCCTTCTCAACCGTTTTTGTCACATAGGCCCGATAGACTTTCGATGCGAGCGCCACTGGACTCAAGCCCAGTTTCAAGGATAACTCTGACACGTTCTCCGAGTATATGTCGAAGATCTCTGAAAGAGTTCTCTTCGACTCGTCAAGCCCGAATTCATCTGTAGGGAGCAGGAGGAGAGCAAACCATCTTCCGAGAGGCGTTGGCGAATACCATTTAGCCCAAATCGTCCTACTCTTGACTTTCACCCTCTCCATCCCTGATTCTAGAATACCTGTCGAGACAAGTTTGTTAAGATAATCGATGACAGTCTTGTTAGAATACGGCAGTGTAGCGATGAGGTCTCTTTGATATACTTTCTTTTCCGGCGAAGCTCTCTTCAGAATCTCAAGTGATAGTTTGGATCCGAAAGCTGAGAGTAGAACCCGATACTGTTGAGCGGTCTTCTTCGGAAGAGGCAAGATATAAGGCCAAAACTTTTCCATACTATGCCCCTCCTGGATCAAGGTCTCATCCCCATTAGAAGCGCAACGGCTAGAACAGCTACTATTAGATCGGCCGTGGTTCCGGGATTAAACTTGTGATCGGCCGTTCTCAGAGAATAGTCAAACTCAGTAAGCCTCTTTTTCCCTTCGGAAGAAACTAATCCACCGTCACGAAGTACTCTATTCGCTTCAAGAGAGACTTCTTTGGCTTTCTCTTCCCCAGCCTTCCGAGCGATAAGCGTGTCAGGGACCTCTGACAAAACTTTCAAGAATGTGTGGACAGTCGCGACATTGATGTCTTCAAAGCGCGTCACCTGTTCGTTAAAGTACGGGTAAGCCAGATCGAAGGTTATGTGGTAGTCATTCACCCACTCCGACGCTATCGAGTCGTAAGTTGAAGCGATCTTGAAAACATCCAAGATTGTAACGTTCTGCCTTGCGATAATTTCCCTCGTTTCAGTTTTTTTCACATCAAACATAGGAACCTCTCCAAGGCCGCCGGGCTTCGCAGTATCCATGCTCTCGTACAACGCAAGAGTATCCTTGGTGGTTGTGTTGTCAGTCACAGTTCCAATCGATGATCTCAAGTCGTCAATTGTAAACATGCCCCTTCGAAAAACTGAACCGGCAGCGACAGCTATCGGCATCAGAAGAATAATTGACCCCAAGCTTGTGTTTCCTCCATGTTGCCATTTCGCAACATCGAGAACAGCGTCCTTTATAACCGCTCCAATACCCACGTCACTTCCCTGGATCCTCTCGGAGCCAAGTAGAATGCCTCGCCGAGCTGCCTCTCGAAAATGAGGCCCAACCCCGATAGCTGAAGCTAGAAAGTGTTCATATCTGGTCTCTTCAAAGTCGGCTGCTCTATGTATGTTTCCAGGCTTAGGGTAAGCACTGACCTCAAGGAGCATCGCGAGCTGGAAGCAACCGGCGATCTCGTCGATGCCTTTTTCAGCCTGTAAGCTCTTCAAATGTTTCACCGGACATTTGAATTCACTCAACTCTTAATAAAGTCCGGAAGAAAAGTCTTACAAGTTGAGCTAGACTCCAAGGCGTAAGAAAGCTGCGAAAGGGCATCTGAGAGGTATGAGACCCAATGTACAAAGCGCGTGAAGGAGACTTTCTAGAGACTGTCGACAACTTCATTTTCGATGTTAAGGGCATCGTCCATCCTCCAGATAGAGTCATCGCTTATTTGCGGTATGTGCCTGACGAAAAGGGAGGCAGAACGCGACTTGGAGTTCAATACAGGAAAGTATATGGGCTAAAGAGACGGGAAGCTTTCCTCCGAAAGAATGCTCCCATCTACAGTTACTTCGATCCCGTCGCGCATAGAAAATTGCAGGGAGTTCCGCTAGAAAAAATAAGGGTTCTTCACGAACCAATAGAGAAGCTCCAACAATTGTCCGCAAAGAAGAGCCTCGATCAGATGGAAGAAGACGCCCTTGAACTGGTGAGACTTCTCAAGTCCGCAACAGGGCTTCCTTCGAGGAGATTCGGAATCTCCGGATCACTCCTAGTAGACTTGTATGACCAGAATTCTGACATAGACCTGATAGTATATGGTAAACGCGAATCGCACAAGGTCCTAGAGGCGCTGAAACGATTGCAGTACAACATGCCTCTTGAGCGATACGACAAATCCGGTATACGTCGGCTCTATGAAGCAAGATGCATGCAGAACGCTATGAGTTTTACCGCGTTCACGATGCATGAGAAGCGGAAGTTCTTGGAAGGAAGATTTAGAAGGCGAGACTACTTCATCCGCTGTATCAAAGATTGGAGCGAGGTTAAGGAGAAATACGGAGACAGATACTACTATCCACTGGGTTCATCTATCATCCGTGCAGTAGTTGACGACGATTCGGAGAACATTCTGACGCCCTGCGTGTACAAGGTCGCCCAAGCAAAGGTTCTCAGTGGGAAAAAGACGGCTGTGCCTAGCCAAGTCGTATCTTTCAGAGGAAGATTCTGTGAGCAAGCTTTCCAAGGTGAACGGGTTCAAGCCCGTGGAAGAGTGGAGAGAGTCATCAATAGGTATGGCGAATGGTATCGAATGGTAGTAGGCGAGAGCCTCAGCGACCACCTAGTCAAGGTTGGAGGCTAAAGCTTGAAGAGAGGCTTCAGAGACAGAGATCATTTGCAAACCCCTGAGATGTTCTACTTTACGACCGTGGGTAACGTGCACCCGAAGGATAGAGTATTTTCATATCTGAAGTATGTTCCTGACAAGTCGGGAAAATGGGGGAGGCGAAGGAAGTATAGAAGGGCAATGGAGGCCTACTCAACGCTCCAAATAGGACAATGTCTTGATTTCCTTGAGAGGAATTATCCTCAATACGTTTTTCACTCGAACCTTCAGAATTTGACCTTCTCAGCAGTACCCAAGAAGTTCATAAGTGAACACTATCAACCCGAAAGGAAACTGCAACAGCTACTCAGAAAGCATAGACTCGATTCGCTCGAAAAGAAGACAGTGGATTTGGTCCATGTCCTTGCAGACGAAAGCGGTGTGGACTTGCGTGGTTTTGGAGTGACCGGCTCCGTTCTTCTTGGAATCCACAGGGTGGAGTTTTCAGATATCGACTTGACTATTTATGGCAGGCCAAGCAGCCTCGCCTTGAGAGATGCCTTGATACACATTTTTCAGAACAAGCAGTCCTCTATCAGAAGATTCAGTGCTAAGAAGCTTTCCCAGATCTCTGAAACAGAAGCCAGAGTTCATCATCTGACTCCTTTTGAGGCGAGAAGAATATACGAGAGAAAGTGGAACAGAGGTGAGTTCCAAGATACATTCTTTTCTATTCATCCTGTAAAAACTGAATGTGAAGTTTCTGAGAAGTACGGAGACCGAACGTACCTACCCTCTGGGATGGTCACGGTTAAAGCCGAGATTTCAGACTCGTCTGAAGCCTTCTTCATGCCAGCAACGTACGGAGTAAGAGGCGTAAAGATGCTGGAAGGATCCGTAGCAAAGAACATTCGAGAAATAGTCTCGTACGAAGGGCTATTCGCAGACATCGCATCCGAGGGTGAAGAAGTGATTTGTCGAGGCAAGTTGGAACAGATCGGAGACAGGAAAGAAGGGGAAACATATAACAGGATTTTGGTTGGATCTACTGAGGCTTCAGAATCGGACTATATTATTCCGAAACCCTAGTTGCCGAGTGCTTCCTTAAGCCTAATCGGGAACGGCCCGAGTTTCCCCCCGAAGTTCACTGCTGTAATCTTCTTCACACCTGGAACGTTCATCGCTGCTCTAACGCCTTCTCCTGTGGCTTTCTTAACAAGGTCAGCTGTCAACCCATTGAAGACGAGTTCGTAAACGCTCTTCACGCCTTCTGGGACAAGCGAGTTCGAGATAGCACCTCTGAGCAGCGGGCAGAAGGGATGATTCGTTGACGCTCCCAGTTTGTACTTCATCGATCCAACCTTCGAGCCTGAACGGCAGATGCCGCCTGGAAAAGTTAAGACAACGCCTTGAACTTTTCCAATAGCCTTAACAGCCTTCTCAGCTGCTTCGAGTCCGGCTTCCTGATTCTCAGCCATCACCAGAAAGTTCCCACCTGCGACAGCACGTTTCACTCCAAACTTATCCTCGATTACGAATTCACCCTCCATAACGGGTATCCTCCAGACTCTCCTTCCAGCAAGTGTGTCGCCTTTCTGAAACCCATCTCCGAAAAGTTGAACAGCTCTTCCAATCTTTATTCTCTTCTTCGCCATGGGCATACCGTCGAATGCAGCTGTCGTTGGGCAGGTCAAGATGCACTGGCCTATCCTGCCTAGCATCTGCATCTTCAACTCATGGCCTGTCCTGTGGTATATCTGGATCATGGCGCCCGGCCTCCCATCCGGAGTCTTCTCCAGAGGAATCGGAACTCCCTCTATTCCGGCCTCTGCAGGCGACATTATTATTGATGAAGCGAACCCTGTCGCGCTTGTCGCAGCGGTCATAGCCCACTTTTCACTTTCAGCCGTGATCAGAATTCTCGAAGCAATCATGGGGAAAGCTTCTGCAAAAGTATCCTCGACTTCAACACCTTGTGACAAGACAACTCACTCAGCCCAATTAATTCTAGAACCTACCGTTTAAAATTTAGCATTCAGAATAGCTGGCAAGTAGACGCGTTAAGAAATTGTCATAACCTAAAGCTTAAACCGTTTTTGAGATGGAAATTTCAGATTCTCATCTCGATGACCAGTTTCTCGGGTTCGCATGCTATGTTCATGGATTGGATAGGGTAGTCTTCCTGCATCCGGAGAACACGTTGAATTATCCTAGTTCTATCGCTAACAGGTGGCACCTCTCGTACCTCCTCTGTTTCAGCGGTGCAGACTGAACATGCCCAAAGCATTCTCTTAATGGTAATTCCATCATCATCTTCTTTGGAAGCATATCTCACGCTGAAGCATACTTGATCGGTGAACGCACCGCAGGTCGCGCAATGGCGTTTTTGAAGAATTTGAATATGCCTACCGTTTTTGGTGAACATCAATAGAGTCTCCGATTCTATCGTTCTGAGTGAAGAATATTTATCCGATAGAGGAGTGCGAAAGTATCCGCGGGAATGGCTTGCTGATCCTTATGGAATGAAGGTTTGCTCGACAGCACATGCCTTAAGAAGATCCTTCCGCTTCATGATTGAAAAGTGTTATATCGATATCTTGCGAATATTCCGAAACGTTCCCGTTGAGATGCCCTATCACTAGAGGCATGTCCAAATGAAAGTAGTAAAGGTTGGTTTCGTCAAAGTAGGTAACATAGGATCTGCGCCGCTACTTGAGTTCCTTCTTGATGAGAGAGCTGAAAGACAAGACATTGACGTTAGAGTGGTAAGCTCAGGCGCGAAGATGACTCCGGAAGTGGCTCTCGAAGTAGCTCAAAAGATGCTCGAATTTAAACCCGACTTTGCAGTAGTCACGAGCCCGAACGCATCTCTCCCAGGTCCAACCAAGGCTCGAGAGACCTTGAAGAACGCTGGGGTTCCAACGGTAGTTGTATCAGACAACCCAGCAAAGAAAGCCGTTAAGCAGATGGAGGAGGCTGGGTTCGGATACATAATCGTTGAGGCCGACGCTATGATCGGAGCTCGGAGAGAATTCCTCGACCCAATCGAAATGGCGCTGTTCAACGTTGACATAATGAGAGTTCTAGCTGCTACAGGAGCCTTCAGCATCCTCTACAATGAGCTGGATAAGATCATCGAAGCGACGAAACGAGGGGAATCGCCTCAACTCCCAAGAGTCACAATCGATAGGGAGAGAGCTTTAGCCTCTGCTGGCTACGAAAACCCCTACGCGAGAGCAAAAGCTTACGCTGCATATGAAATGGCAAGAAGAGTCGCAGATCTGACGGTTGAGGGTTGCTTCGTCGTGAAGGAATGGGAAAGATACACGCAGATAGTCGCTGCTGCTCATGAGATGATGAGATCCGCAGCGAGAATGGCCGATGAAGCGAGAGAAATTGAGAAAGGACCTGATCAAATACTTAGAACGCCACACTACGACGATGGAACTATTTTAACTAAGAGGAAGTTGATCGAGAAGCCGAAGAAGCCAAGTGAAACCTGAAAACACACGCTCTTCCATAGACAGCTACGTCAAAGGCCAACGTAGAAGCTTGCTTTTCTTCAAAGTGGAAAGCACCGGCACCCCCACAATGGCTGCAACTGCAACAGTATATGCCGCTTCAATCGGAGTCTGAAAAGCTCCTAAAATAAAGATAGCGGGCAGCGCCTCGACCGTCAAGCCGTACACTTGGTAAAGCCCGCAGACAGTCAAAAGGAAAACTCTAACAAACGTGTCCAACTCAACGCAAATGAACGCTGTAAACGCCACTGCCAGCATCATCATCTTCGCATTCAAAGGATTCTCCCAGTACCTACGGACAACGATGATACCTGGAACAACAGCTATCAACGCTAGATAGATGTCCCAAAGCGTCCAAAGTGGAACAACCCTCGCCAAAGGATGTATAAGAAAAATTGCCAAGAGAGCAACATATGCAACAAGAACATACACCCCCTTCTTCTTGAACATTAAACCTGCACCGAGAGCACCAATAGCCTCGCCCACACCGAAAAGATTCTCAACGAAAATAACGTCAGGCTTAACCACACGGCCTACAATAGACCCCAACAAACCAGCTAAAAAGCCTCCAGCAGGTCCAGCTATTATCCCTTCAAGCGGCTCCATAAGAATGCTCATAGTCCGCCAAGGTCCCGGAATAAAACGGAGAATAACATGCAATGCAACTAGTGCAGCTACCAAGGCCACGTAAGAAGACTTCTTCACATCCTTAAAGGCCAATCGTGTTTCTTGCATGCTACAGACTAACGAAGTTTCTTTTATAACTATTATGCACCCAGTTCGACTATTCTCCAGAATGTTCACTAGAAACTATCGCTTTGGTTTCCAGCTGAACGCCTATTGAAAGTTTTATATCAAATCTAAAGTTACTACAGAGACAAGAATCTAAGCACCGGTGTGCAGCACATATAGAGGACGTTAAAGAAATGAAATTCATCCTACTGACAGGAAGAACATTGGGCCAAGGTAGATCCAAGGAGATCGGCAAGCTCTCAGACGAATACGCCAAGAACGTTGGGATATGTGAGTTTGACCCTGAAGACTTGAAGAGCCTACAGATCTCCCCAGGACAGAACGTCCGCGTGACTACGAGGCACGGAACGGTGGTAGTCAAGGCTGCTCTCACGACACAACCGCCTCACAGAGGCTTGATCTTCATGCCTTACGGACTTTGGACCAGCATGATCTGCGACCCTGAGACACATCAAACTGGGATGCCCTCTCTGAAGGGAATAGAAGCAGAAGTGACGCCTGCTCCACAAGAAAAAGTTCTGACGGTAAGAGAACTGGTCACCTACATCTCTGGAGGAAAATGAGGCTTTGGTCGAGAAGACTATTCAAGATGTGGTCTGCACCTTCTGCGGCTGTTGTTGCGATAATCTTGAAGCGAAGGTCGAAGATGGGAGAATAGTCAGCTTAAGGAATGGCTGCGCCATTTCCATGAGCAAGTTACTAAACTATAATCGAGAGCGGATCCTCGCTCCGGTGCAAAGGAACAACGGTGAGTTCAAAGAGATAAAGTTCGAGGATGCCGTAGAGAAGACAGCTTCAATTCTCGCCAATGCGAAGTACCCGATTCTCTACGGATGGAGTCTTACGAGCTGCGAAGCAATGGAGATAGGTGTTGAACTTGCTGAACTCGTTGGCGGCGTAGTCGATAACACTACAACCACTTGCCACGGTCCTTCGATACTTGGCGTTCATGATATTGGCGAATCAACCTGTACCTTAGGTGAAGTTAGACATCGAGCGGACCTAGTAGTATACTGGGGGTGCAATCCAGTACATGCACACCCACTACACATGTCGCGTTATTCTGTACAGTCCAAAGGCAGATTTAGGAAAGGACGGGGAGACCGAAAGTTGATCGTTGTGGATGTACGGAAGACCGACACCGCAAAGCAGGCAGACCATTTCATCCAAGTAGCGCCCAATCAAGACTACGAGTTACTATGCGCACTTCGGGCAGCTGTAAGCATGGGCGAACTGGAAGAAGATTTCATCGCAGGAGTTCCTGCAGAAAAAGTGGAGCAGATTGCAGATCTCATGATAAACTGCGAGTTCGGCATAATCTTCTACGGCTTAGGATTGACTATGTCAGCAGGCAAAAGTAGAAACATTGATGCCGCGCTCTCACTAGTAAAAGAATTGAATAATAGAACCAAGTTTCTCATAATGCCGATGCGCGGACACTTCAATGTCACCGGAGCAAACCAAGTAACGGCATGGCAGACGGGCTATCCATTCGCGGTCGACTTCAGTAAAGAATATCCAAGGTACAATCCTGGAGACACATCCGCGATAGATATACTGACTCGAGAGGAATGCGACGCAGCCCTAGTCGTTGCATCCGACCCAATATCCAACTTTCCGGTTGCAGCCTCGAAACACCTATCGAGAGTTCCTCTTGTCACGATAGATCCTCACATCACCCCTACGACCCTCACTTCAGATATAGTGATCCCCTCATCTTTCGTAGGAATAGAAACCGCTGGCACTGTCTACAGAATGGATGGCGTCCCTCTACTTACGCGAAAATTAGTCGAACCTCCTATAGGAGTGAAGTCAGATGAGGAGATCCTTAGTGCGATTTTGAGGAGAACGAGGGAGCTGAAGGAGGTAGCGTGATTGGTGACCGAGCTTCTGATAAGAAACGGAACTGTCTTCGACCCTTTGAATCGCATTCGCGGCGAAAAGATGGATCTAGCGGTAAGAGACGGAAGAATCGCAGAGAGCGTCAGTTCAAAAGCGAAGATCATCGACGCATCAGGAATGGTCGTGATGCCGGGAGGAGTGGATATACACTCACATATAGCAGGTTCTAAAGTCAATTCGGGAAGGATTCTCAGGCCAGAAGATCACGAGAAAGATGTTGAAGAGAGAACATCTATCACAAGGGCAGGAGTAGGCTACTCCATACCATCAACGTTCACTACGGGATATCGATATTCAAGAATGGGATACACAACAGTATTCGAACCAGCAACCCCGCCGTTAAAGACTAGACATACCCATGAGGAACTGGATCAGATACCGATAATCGATAAAGCTTGCTTCCCACTCTTCGGGAACAACTGGTTCGTAATGGAATACTTGAAGGAGGGAAAGCTCGAAGAATGCGCGGCCTACATCGCATGGATGCTCAATGCGACTAAGGGATATGCGATAAAGATAGTTGATCCTGGTGGAGTGGAAGCTTGGGGATGGGGCAGGTATCTAAAGAGGCTTGACGAGGAGGTCCCTCACTTTGCTATTACTCCAAGAGAAATACTTCGCGGATTGTGCAAGATCAACAAGATGCTCGGCATGCCTCATGCAATTCATGTTCACACTAACAATCTGGGAAACCCTGGAAACTACTTGACGACGATTGAAACAATGGATTGCGTCGCAGACCTAGCGGGCGGCGGGAAACCAGTAATTCACATAACCCATGTACAATTCTGCGGGTTTACCGGAAACTCCTGGCTGAACGTAGGCTCAGGAGCACCAGAGATAGCTGAGTACGTCAACAAACATGATCATGTCACAGTCGATCCAGGCCAAGTCGTCTTCGGAGATACAACGACGATGACCGCCGACGGACCATTCCAGTTCCTACTCCATAAGCTCTCAGGTAACAAATGGGTCAATGTCGATGTTGAAGGCGAGACTGGAGCAGGAATAGTCCCATTCCGCTATAGGAGAAGCAACTACGTTAACGCCGTGCAATGGGGCATCGGCTTGGAGCTGATGCTTCTAGTCAAGGATCCGTGGAAGATCTACCTTACAACAGACCATCCGAATGCAGGACCGTTCACTTCTTACCCGAAGGTCATAACCTGGCTGATGAGTAAGGATGCACGAGGAAGAGTTTTGGCAAGAATCAACAAGAACGCAAGGCGTCGCTTAGATCTGCCAGGAATCGACCGTGAGTATACGTTCGAAGAGATCGCGATCGTAACAAGAGCAGGTACTTCAAAGTCTCTTGGTCTCAAGAAGAAAGGACATCTAGGTGTCGGTGCAGACGCGGATATCGCTGTTTACAGCATCGACGTAAGCAATATTGATCCTTCGAGAGACTACGAGCTTGTTAGAAAAGCTCTTGCGAATGCTGCGTACACGATCAAGAATGGCGAAATAGTTGTAAGAGAAGGCGAAATAGTAGCGACGCCGACTGGAACAACCTACTGGGTGGATCCGAAAGTTTCCAATGACCTAATGCAACAAACGACTGCGTCGCTCTCAGCGAAGTTCGAAGAGTACTACACAGTTCGAATGGCCAACTATCCGGTTGAAGAGAACTATCTTGAATCACCAACAAGGATCGAAGCTGTTGCGGAGGTCTAACGAGTGAGAGAGATCATCCTGACTGTCAAAAGGACTTTGAATGTTCCAGTCGAATGTTTAGAGATCTCTCCAAATTCCTTCGCCGGAAAAGGCCTTGAGCAGATTCGGGCTATGGAAGTCTGGGAGGGAAATCGAAGGAGTAGACTTGAAGATGTCTTCGAAGTGAAGGAAGAAGGCGGCAATCCTTCTGACGAGCTCACTGTAAGAATAGTCGGCGACGCTAGCAGGATCAGAAAGATCGGGTGTAGTATGACGGAAGGCTCAATAGCGATTGAAGGAAACGCCGGAATGTACTTGGGCGAACAGATGTCTGCAGGATCGATAACTGTAAGCGGTGATGTGGGTGCATGGCTCGGCTCAAGGATGAAGGGTGGAGCGATTGAAGTTAAGGGAACCGCTGGAGACTTCGTCGGGTCATCCTACAGAGGAAGCACGAAAGGAATGAAGGCGGGAACCATAATCGTTCATGGCAACGCTGGGACTGAGGTAGGATGTTGGATGAGAAATGGAACGATCAGAATCAAGGGGAGCAGCGGTATGTTTCCAGGAATGCACATGAACAATGGAACAATCTATATCGAGAAGGACTGTGCCGGAAGAGCAGGAGCTCAAATGACTGGCGGAAGAGTCATAGTCGGGGGATACGTGCCCGCCATTCTTCCAAGCTTCAACATAGAAGAGGTTAGAGAGAGAGTCAAAGTCGGTGAAGAGAAGATACCTGGGCCATTCTACGTCTTCACAGGCGATCTAAATGAGAATGGGAATGGAAAACTATTCATTAACGTGGCCAAGAATCCTCACCTTAAATGGTGTGAAGAATACTTGGGGTAAGGAGGAAAAGGAAAGTTGCCAGTCAGCGTAAACAAGAAAGCCATGAAGCTTGTCCAAGAGGCTATGTCGAGACCCGAGGACTTTGGATTATCGATATTCAGGGATTCCAGCGGCGCTACGATAATTGATGCTGGAATAAAAGCTTCAGGTGGCTATTCAGCAGGGAGATTGGTTACTGAAATCTGTATGGGCGATCTAGGCAAAGCCAGCATCACTTACATGGATTATGAAGGACTTAGATTGCCATCGATCTTCGTGGACACAGACTACCCAGCCATATCTACGCTTGGAGCGCAGTTCGCCGGGTGGCGAATTAAGACTGAGAAATACTTCGCGATGGGTTCAGGTCCAGCTCGAGCGCTTTCACTTAAACCGAAGGAACTCTACCAGAAGATAGCGTATGAGGATGAGTCTGACGAGGCGGTGCTTGTTCTCGAAACCGACTCTTATCCGCCGCTTGAAGCGCTCGAGTATATCGCCAAGGAGTGTGAAGTACAGCTTCAGAACCTCTATATCCTCGTGGCCTCTACCTCCTCGCTTGCCGGTTCTGTGCAAATATCTGGAAGAATAGTTGAGGCTGGAATCCACAAGTTAACAGAGATAGGCTTCGATCCAAAGAGAATTCTATACGGGTGCGGGTGCGCTCCAATCGCGCCGATCCATCCGAAGTCTGCGAGGGCGATGGGAAGGACGAATGATGCGTTGTACTATGGAGGCTTCACATACTACACGGTTGACTTTGAGGACGACCTGAAGTTAAAGGAAATTGTGGCGAAAGCTCCGTCTTCGACCGCCAAAGATTATGGAAAACCCTTCTATGAGATATTCAAGGCGGCGAACTTTGACTTTTACCAGATAGATCCTGGGCTATTCGCGCCAGCCGTATTCGCTGTGAACAACATCAAGACTGGGACTACGTGTACAGTAGGCAAGATGAATCTTACAGTACTGAAACAAAGTATGGGGTTGATTTAGAGCTAAGCTAATATCAATGAACATAACTCTGTTGAGTACCCCTTCAGGCGAGATCTGTGAGTACCCTAGTCGCGAAGCAGAAGCATATACTCTTTTTTGACCCTACCAGATGCACAGGCTGCCGGAGCTGTGAAGTAGCCTGTTCATTCAAACATTATTCGGTTTGCGACTATGCCAAGTCCCATATCAGACACTTCTTTGATCTCTCCACAGGCAATTTCGAGGCGGCCTATTGCCAGCATTGTGAAGATCCGCTCTGCGAAGCGGCTTGCCCGGCAGAAGCCATAAGAAAAGACTCGACGACAGGCATAGTGAAGATCAATCCTTTGAAATGTATTGGTTGCCAAGCTTGCAACTTTGCTTGTCCCCTTTCCGTTCCTTGGTTCGACTCCGAGAGAAGGGTTTCCGCGAAATGCGACTTATGCGATGGCGATCCAGAATGTGTGAAATTCTGCTCGACAAGAGCATTGCGCTACACGGGTCGAGATGAAGCGAGGAGACTGATGATGGATGTTTACAATCGACCGGTGGAAGAGCGTTGACTCCGGAGATATTGATCTCAGCAATGCTTCTGCCGATGATAGGATCGTTCGTTGTTGTTCTATTGACCAAAGCATCCTATCGAATTAGAGCTATTTTCTCGTTAACCATCGCGGCCATCACATTCTGCCTTCTCCTCTCAGTAGCCTCAACGGTTTGGGCAACAGGGACTCTCATCGTCAGAACTGATTGGATGTCAGAGCTCGGCATCGGTCTAATTCTATATGCGGATCCTTTGGCGATATTCTTCGCTCTGATCGCCTCGTTCTTCGGAGTGATAGCTCTACTGTATTCCCTCAGAGACATGATGCATGAAGCGGGAACAACAAGGTACTATGCGTTGATGTTGCTCTTCTTGTCCTCGATGATCGGTCTTGTCATAGCTGGAAACTTCTTAGTCTTGTATGCATTTTGGGAACTAGTAGGCTTGTGCTCGTACAGTCTAATAGGATTCTACAAGGAAAAGCGAGAGAGCAACAGGGCCTCATTCAAGGCACTGTTCATTACTCGAACTCTTGGTATATGTTTGCTGCTTGGCGCCGTAATCCTCTTCATGCTCACCGGAAGCTTCGATATCCCCGTTGTTTTCCAGAAGCTTCAAGCCGCCGGGTCCAGCAGCATGGTAACACTTTCACTAGCTCTCTTCATCTTGGCCTCGATGGCGAAATCGGTACAGGTTCCTCTTCACACTTGGCTGCCGGATGCGACAGTCGCACCTTCCGCGGTGACCTCGTTTCTTCATGCAGCAGCAATGGTCAAGGCAGGGGTCTACTTGATTTCACGCATCTACCCGATCACTCAGGTGATTGAGACAGGGCTATACCTGAGCTTTTTTGTGGCGACGATCGGCACAATAACGCTGACCCTGTGTACGATGGCAGCATGGGTTCAATATGATGTGAAGAGAGTGCTCGCCTTCTCCACAGCTAGCCAAATCGGCTACATGTTTTTAGGTATAGGTACTGGAACAGGTTTCGGGGTTGTAGGAGCGCTCTTTCACTGCCTTAATCATGCGGTATTCAAGGGTCTGCTTTTTCTTTGCGCTGGATGCCTGATCTATGCGACTGGAACCAAGAATCTTGACGAGATGGGTGGACTGGCTAGAAGAATGCCTACAACAGCCGCTGCTATGGTTATTGGGGCTCTTTCGGTAGTTGGGGTTCCTCCGTTCAACGGATTCGCCAGTAAATTGATGATCTACGAAGCTGCATTGGGGCGAGGAATGGACATTGGAGGCGCTCTCGGAGCTGCATACGCGGTGTATTGCGCTCTCGCCCTATTCGCAAGCGCGGTGACGCTCGCCTACTTCATGAAGATGATTAGTTCAGCTTTCTTCGGTAGAACCCCGAAGAACTTGCAGAATGTCAAAGAGGTTCCCCGTTCCATGCAGATTCCTCTAGTGGTTCTCTCAGCTCTGTGCTTGGTTTTCGGCGTATACCCACAAGGGGCATTGAGCCTACTTGTCAATCCGGGAGTATCAGCTATTACGGGACAGTTGTTATCTGAATTGAACAGTGCTATAACGAGTTTGGGCTATCGAACCGGAATCGGATTCTATGAGGCATCGGGATTGACTTTGATGATCTTAGCATGCCTCTTAGCCGGTCTATTGATCTACAGGGTCACCGCGAAACCGAGACCGTCTGAGTTTGCAAAGGACAAGTATGAAGTGTTCACAGGGGGCGAACTAGAAGCACCCTACCTTGACGTAGAAAGAACTAGAGTAGAATCCAAAACGTTCACATACGCTCCTGAAAGGACTCTCGGAGGACTATACAACATTATGTGGCTCGGCGGATTAGATCTGCTGTATTACGGTCTCGCGGGGAGAGTGCAGAAGCTATGTGACAAGCTTAGCGCACGCATTACTACTCGTCTGGGCATAGTGCTTGGCGCCGTTGTGGTTTCAGGATCTGGTTTCATCAATCCCTCCTATCCAGGGGCATTGCTGATGATTCTTGGAACGATCACAGCTCTGTCTCAAAGGAATGCGAAGCGTTTACTGATTTGCGCCTCTGTCACTCAAATTGGATGGATTGCGTTGGAGATCGGTTTTGGATCTCCAAAGGGAATCAGTGAGGGCCTTTTCCACCTCTTGAACTACGCTGTTTTCGGCCTACTTCTCGCTCTCTCAACGTGGCTAGTTATGCGGAAAGCGGGAACAAGTGATATCTTGAATCTCGGGGGCCTATCGAGCAGAATGCCGATCGCTGCTCTAGCGTTCATAATCGGTGGACTCTCCATGTCAGGAGTTCCTCCTTTTGGCGGGTGGCTGAATGAGTTCTACTTTATCAGGTCTACTCTTGAAAGCGGTCGTGTCGAGTTGACTGTGATCGGGGTTGCGGTTAGCGTCCTGACTCTGGCGTACGTCCTTAGGACATTCAACGAGGTTTTCCTTGGTGAGCTCCCAGAAAGGTTTAGAGAATTGAAAGGTGTTTCATCAGCCGAGATAGCTTCGATGGTGATCCTCATTCTCATATCGATTTTGATAGGCATTGCACCTCAGTCTTTCATGTTACCTATAGCAGAACTTGCAGGTCTTGTCCACCCGTAGGAATGAAAAAGAAATGAACAATGAAATTACTGCGAAACTGAAGGAACACCTTAAGGAAGCCTTCATCGAAGCAGTTGCTCCTCGCGAGAGGAGATTGACAGTCGAAGTGTCTAGGGAAGGCGTATTGCAAGCTGCAGAGTATCTCTGCAGAGAATACGACGCTAGACTTGTAACGATTTCAGCGACCGACCTAGGGTTAGATATTCAGTTACTTTACCATTTGAGCATTCCGAAACTGTTAATCAATTTGAAGACAATTGTCCCTAAGGAAGACTTGAGAATAGTCTCCTTGACTCCAAGTATCTTCGGAGCAAATTGGATAGAACGGGAAATCCATGATCTCTTTGGAGTTGAGTTTGAAGGTCATCCTGACCCTCGAAGGCTTATACTATCTTATGAATGGCCAAAGGATAACATGCCTCTGAAAGGCCCAAGGAAAGGTTTGGCCTCAGAGTTCCAAAAGCCTACGATGGAGAATCTACTCTCAACGGGACAGATTTTCCAGATGTCTTTGATGGCGAAGAAACAACGTATCAAAATGAAGATACCCGAGGTTCTGCCGACGACGATCGCCAACCCCGAAGCCTTGGATGAACTGCAAAAGGTCGTCAAAGGAGTCGGTTTCGACGGCAGAGTCGGATACGACTGGAAGACCAAGAAGATGAGGTACTAGAAGCGATGAAGCAGTATGTGATGCTCTGGGGTTGCACAGTTCAGACGCGCCTGCCAAGCATCGAAGCAGCAACGAGAAAGATGCTTGATGTGCTCGGCTTCAGTGTGCGAGATCTGGAGGGAGCTTCTTGTTGTCCTGAACCCTACACGTCAGCGTTGATCGGTAGGGAACTCTGGTACGCTCTTGCAGCTCGCAACATTTCACTCGCTGAGGCTCGAAAACTTGAGTTAATGACGATCTGCAATGGCTGCTACGATACACTTTTTGAAGTCAACGAAACTTTGAAGCAAGACGACTCCTTACGCGAGAGAATAAACTCAACCCTACTGAAAATCGGCAAAGAGTTCAAGGGGTCTGCAGAGATAAGGCATATCGTGGAGGTGCTCGATGAAGACGTTGGGCTGGACCGGATCGCAGCCTCTGTAAAGAGACCTTTGTCGAATTTGAGAGTCGCTCTTCATCCCGGTTGTCATCTGTATAGGTCGAAGACCGTGGAAGACTACGACCGAAAGCCGAAGATCTTCGAGAGCCTCGTCCGTCTTACGGATGTGCAGCTCGTGAACTACGGGCTTGAGAGGATGTGTTGCGGCTATCCCCAGAGGCAGGCCGACGAAGAAATGTCTCTCAAGACAACTCTTGCGACGAAACTTCAGAGAATACAGGAGAGCCAGGTTGACTGTCTCGTGGTAGTTTGCCCCGGGTGCTGTGTTCAGTTTGAATATGGGCAGATAGAGTTGAGACAGAGGTATAATCTTGATTTTGGAGTGCCTGTCTTGCATTTGGCCGAGTTGATAGCTGTTGCCTTGGGGGTGCCTGCCGGCGAGATAGGTTTGGAGACGCATCGCAGTCCAGTCAGCAAAATCACAGCCAGACTGGAGGGTAGATGATATGCCGGTAGCGCTTCCAATTGGACCCTATCACCCCGCCTTGAAGGAGAACACGTATTTCAGGCTTGAAGTAGAGGGAGAACGGATAGTAAACGCTGATTTGAAGATAGGTTATAACCATAGAGGAATAGAGTGGCTGGCCGCGAGGAGGACTTATCATCAAGACATATTCCTGTGTGAGCGTGTGTGCGGAATCTGTTCGAATGCCCATTCTACCTGCTTCTGCCAAACAGTGGAGGATCTCGCTCACATAGAGGTGCCTGACCGCGCCAAGTATCTCCGCGTAATAGTGGCAGAGCTCGAACGCCTACACAGCCACTTTCTGTGGTTCGGTGTCGCAATGCACGTCGTAGGGTTCGACACAGCTTTCATGCACATGTGGAAAGATCGCGAGATTATCATGAGGATGATAGAGTCGATCACTGGCAAACGCGTAAATCATGGATTCAATACGATCGGAGGAACGAGACGCGACTTCACACCGAGCATCCTCAAATCGATCGAGGATGGCATAAACAACATTGAGAGGGCTGCTGACAGAATTCGGAACACTGTCACAAGAGACAGACTTGTTAAGAAACGAGCTCTTGACATCGGCTACCTGAGCGTTGAAGACGCGAGAAGAATTAGCGTGGTAGGCCCTACTGCGAGAGCTTCAGCAATTGATGTCGACATAAGGAGAGACGACCCTTATGCGGCTTACTCTGAGTTGGATTGGAATGTAATCGTTCGAGATGAGGGGGACGCACTCGCAAGAGTTGTCGTGAGGCTTCTCGAAATCTACGAGTCGATACGGCTGATCAGACAAGCCTTAAAATCCTTGCCGAGCGGTCCTACATCAACTGACATTGGCCAGTTGGAGTTACCCGTTTCTGAAGCCTGCGATAGAGTTGAGGCTCCACGTGGAGAGCTCTTCTACTTCATGAAATCAAATGGCACGAATATTCCTGAGAGGGTGAAGATTAGAACCCCATCATATATGAACAATGCGGCCCTAACGACAATGCTGATCGGCAATTCGACAGCGGATGCGCCTCTGATAATAGCCAGCATAGATCCCTGCTACTCCTGTACAGACAGAGTTGCCATCGTTGATGCGAAGAATGGTGAGATTACCTACGTGACGATGGAGGAACTCTCCAGGAAGAAGGCACAATGATGCCCAGCACTATATCCAGCATAGCTTTCTACATCCTTCAACCCTTCTTCGGATTCATAGTAGGAGCCCTCTTCTACTGGGTCTTCAGAAAGGTTCGAGCTAGACTTCAAGCGAGGAGAGGACCCCCTTGGTACCAAACGTTCGCTGACGTGACGAAACTACTGTTTAAGGAGAGTATAACTCCTCTGATCGCCGACAAGACCATCTTCTTTCTTGCCCCACTGCTTGCATTCACGGGATATCTTGTGGTGTTGCTCCAACTGCCGATCGGCAATGTTTATCCGCCTTTCGCAGGGGACTTGATTGTTATCCTGATATTTCTGACTCTTCCTGGAGTCGCAGTTATTCTTGCGGGATCAGGTTCCGGTTCGCCTTACGGAGCCATAGGTTCGAGTAGAGAAACTGCCCTGCTCGTGGCAAGCGAGATACCCTTCATAATCTCAGCCCTCGTTACAGCGATCCAAGTCAAGTCCATGAACATCCTTAAAATCGTAGACGCGCAAAACCAATTCGGACCTATGGCGTTCCATTATCCACTCGCAATGGTCGCTTTCTTCATCTGCATGCTTCTCAAACTAGGTCGCAAGCCATTTGATATCCCAGACGCAGAAGTTGAAATAATCGCAGGACCCTATACCGAGTATTCTGGTTCCTTGCTAGGCATATTCGAGATATCGAATGCCTTGAGATGGTTCGTTGTCCCAGCTCTTGCCGTTAACTTGTTTTTCGCAGGAGGCTTAGCCAACCTCTTCGTGTTTCTTATACTCTGCCTCATCGTAGTAGCTGTAATCTCATTCCTCGACGCCCAGAATTCTAGATATCGGATTGATCAAGCATTCACCTTTCTCTTAACTTGGGCGACGTTGTTAGCAGTGATCGACCTTGTGAGAGCCTCAACGGGGTGGGTGCAATGGTGAACAGGCAGACAATCACTGAGAGCATCCGCGGATTTATCAGTCCGAAGACGCTGGCGTACCCACGTCAACCTTCCCTTCCTCCGGAAGGTTTTCGAGGAAAGCCTGAATTCGACACTCAAAAATGTGTAGGTTGTGGAGCTTGCGCTCAAACATGTCCAATGGGAGCGATAAACGTCAAGGACGGACTGGAAAGATCTATCCGCGTCTGGTATGGAAAATGCAGTTTCTGTGGACGATGCCAAGATGTATGCCCGGAGGAGGCAATACGTTTAACGAGCGCCTATGAATTGGCTGTGTTCGACAAGAATAAGGCGACGGCCGATGTCGAA
>Ga0209725_1000372_pt1 | contig 27645 bp, 26 predicted proteins | sample I18A1metaG_FD_184145 | JGI IMG/M metagenome (GOLD analysis project Ga0209725, IMG submission 184145) | Lake sediment bacterial and archeal communities from Gulf of Boni, Indonesia to study Microbial Dark Matter (Phase II) - ​I18A1 metaG... | ecosystem: Environmental > Aquatic > Freshwater > Lake...
TGTATCCATGAGGACCCTTGACAAGTGGAACAATCACCTTTCCCGTGATGTCTCCGCCCAGAATCAAGACTTGGGCCTTGTAGAAGCTTGCTGCATTGAGAAACTTCAGGAAAGCTACTTCCGAGCCGTGAATGTCGGTCGCATAGAACACTCGCGTGAAGACCACTAGATACTCCTTCTTGTGGTTTTCGATCTGTTCTCCGCGACATCGACTTTTCCAAGCACGGAAACAGATCGTTCGCGCTGTCTCTCGAAAGCACCATATAAGCATTGACTGCACTATCGAATCTCAGAAGCACCTCAGCTGGTCCCCACTTGAGTGTTGGTGCCGAGAAGAGTGAGATCGAGACGCCAGCGCTGCTCATTGATCTGAACGCGATGGAAGCCAACATCGACAAGATGGCGGAATACTTCAGAGGAGTGAAATCCAAACTTCGTGCTCACGCCAAGACCCACAAGTCCCCCACTATCGCGCGGAAACAGATCGAGGCGGGCGCCAGTGGGATATGCTGTCAGAAGCTTGGCGAAGCAGAAGTCATGACTGGTCATGGAATTGGCGACATTCTGATCACGAGCCAGGTTGTGGATCCTGAAAAGATAGAGAGACTTGTGAAACTTGCTCACCGTCACGACGTCACGGTGGTCATTGACAACCTGAAGGTCGCGAGAGCCACATCGCAAGCTGCGGAGAAGCACGGTGTGAAGCAGGGCGTGATGATCGAGGTGGACATCAGGGGCAAACGTTGCGGCGTCATGCCCGGTGGTCCAACAGTCGATTTTGCTAGGGAAATTTCGATGCTCAGAGGGCTCGAGTTGCGCGGACTGATGGGATATGAAGGACCCTTTTTCGAATTGCCTGATTTCGAGAGGAGAAAGACTGCAGCTCAAGAACTCTTGCGTCGGCTAGGAGAGACTGTGGAGATGGTTGAGTCAGAAGGCGTAGTAGTTGAGAATGTAAGTGCAGGTTCGACAAGCACATACGACATAGCCGGAGAGTATCCAAAGGTCACCGAGATTGAAGCCGGCTCCTACGTTTTCATGGACTCTACGTATCGCAAGCTTAGGGGATCGGAGTTTGCCTGTGCCCTGACAGTCTTGGCCACAGTGATCAGTAGGCCCGTTCCGGAGCGAGTGGTGGTGAACTCCGGGTACAAGTCGATAACCCAAGAACTCGGAATGCCCGTAGTGAAAGATGACGAAGACGCCCAAGTCTACCACTTATCGGAAGAGCATGGACTGATCAGGGTGGACCCTGAATCCAAGATCGAAGTAGGAGACAAGCTCGAATTGATACCAAGCCACTGCTGTACGACAGTCAATCTTCACGACCAATACTACGCACTAAGAAATGACAGGCTCCAAGCGGTGTGGCCAGTTTCGGCAAGAGGGAGATTCCAGTAGAACGATGTCCTCCTGCGGAGGCATGGTCATCGGTCTGCAAAGGTGTCGCCTACTCGGGGATACATGTGGGAGAACGCTCAGTTCTCTGCCCTGTCAGAACACACTCAGCACGTTCTTTGCCACATCGCGGATTAGCTTCTTGTCGCAGAGGGTCACAAGCGCCACTGAGTTGACGCCAATCTCCGCATACTCTTCGATGACTTCGACAAGTCCTCTCCAGTTCTTGCAGAAATGCAGCCCTTTGCGAAGATCTTCCGCGGTGACACTCCCGCCTTCTTCCTCAACAGCAACCGGCGTGGGGATACTCCAAGAGTCCTTGCGGAAGAAACCGAGCGTTCTCCACTGTGTTCGCACGAGTTCTTCTGGTGTCAAGAAACTGTAGCCTAGCTCTATCGCCACCGTTCCCGTGCCTTTCTTGTTCGCCTCGCTTCTGCCTCCACTGTATTCTGGTAGGATTACCTCCTTCATCATCTCGACGTTGTTTCGGGGGGATATCGTAATCAGACCGTCAGCGTGGATTCCCGCGATCCGTGCCGCTCTCCTTCCAATCGCAGAGAGGTAGACTGGTATCTTTCTCCTAGGCTTGGTGTAGAGGTAGTAGAAATCTGATGAGAAGTATTTTCCTTCAAACTTGAATGGCTCCTTGGAATCCCACATCATTCGAATGAGTCTGATTCCTTCGATCAGTCTCTCCATTCTTTCTTCCCATTTTGGCCACTTGCCGTTCCAGAAAGGCCGCTCATTGAGAGCTTCGCCCGAGCCGACGCCGAGCAGCAATCTACCAGGGTACATGTTGTCGAGGGTGGCAGCTGCCTGCGCGATGATTGCGGGATGGTACCTTGCACCTATCGGAACAGTCACCCAGGGACCTACCTTTATTCGGTCGGTCTTCTCCATTGCCACACTCAAGACTGACCATACAAAGGAAGATCTCTTGCCAGAATGGAACCAGGGGAAGATATGATCCCCGAACCAGGCGGTACGAAAACCCAACTGTTCAGCGTAGACAGTTGCGTTTACGAACGCTTGCGGGTCGTATTCGTTTTCGCCTAAGTTGACCTGTATGTCTACTTTTGCCATGGCAATCTCACCATGCGAAAACTAGATGTATCTTATGTGTCTTGCCTGTTGTTGGCGCTTGATCCCGCATTCACTAGCGTAAAGTGAAGTCTGCATGCTGAGAAAACCTCGGGTCATACCTCAACCTGAGGTGAGCTGGTAACTCAGAACCTTGTCCTTGGCAAGGTTGACTATTGCCCCGCGGACAATTCCCTCGCCGTACTCGCTTCCGGGGTTGATGCACATTGTTCTTCCCAATTTGAACATGCCTCTTGATTCGTGAATGTGGCCGTGAAGGCCAAGAAGCGGTTGATACTTTTCTATGCATTCACGGACCGCGGAGCTGCCGACACCTGTTGTTACAGGTGTTCCTCCTCTGGTCACCACCTTTGGCGGGTCAACGCTGGTGTCCAGCATGAAAGTCGTGTCTAGGCCTGAATCCTTTGGTGGAGCATGCAGGTTGAACACACAATTCTGTATGTTCTCAGCCTTGTTGGCCAAGTTCTCAATGATCTCCTTGAGTTGCTCCTCACTGACATCCCTCGGGCACTTCCATGGCGTAATGTTGGCCTCTCCGACAGTTATCATCTCGTGATGATCTGTCAGCCTGATCAACTTGCGATCAGAGTTGATCACGTAGCTCGAGGAGTCCAATACAGAGTCAACTTCCGGAAGATCGTCGTTGCCTCCAGTGATTATGCATTTGATGCCCGAATCCCGGTAATACTCCTCGGCAGCTTTCACCCACTGCCCGAGTCTCTCCAGCATCAGCCTCTTGAACAGCTCGTCAACCTTTTTGGGCTCTGCCTGGAGCTGTTTCATGCCATCCTGGTCGGTGCGATAGGGATAGAACCCCGCGTTGCAGATCCTCTCGTCGAGCTTGTTCAGTTCCTGTTCTGTTTTCACTTTCTCTTCGACGCCGAGAAACTTGGCCGCGTATGTGCCCTCAGGACTTTTCACGACCGGAACAAGCATCTTGCCGGTGAGATCTCCGCAGAGCATCACTATGTCTGCTTCATAGAGCTTGCCTGCAGTTAGGAACTTGCGGAAAGTTCTATCGCTACCGTGAACATCGGTGACGAAGAAGATCTTCGTGAATTTCTTCTCTTTTTCAGGCAACACCATCGCACCCTGTTTGCCGTGACACAGGAAGGTTGTTTCTTAACCCTTTTGGTCAAACGCACTGCGGGATACAGAGACATCTTGCACAAACTAAGGGCAGTAGATGATTGATGGCGTTCCGGAGTCTAAACTCTTCCCTAGTCGAATCGGAGTCGCGTAATATGTCCTTGTATTCTGCAGGTTCAAACGCACACTCACCCGCTAGCTCACAGACAGCTTACTCTCAGCTACAGGAAAAACCGGTTGAGCTAGGCAGACAACGATCTCCCCGAGAAAAATATGGTGGGTTCCTACCCTACGCGGGTGGAACCTCTTTGAAGGCGAGTTCTATGTTGATTCCCTCGCTCTTTCGGAGTTGTTTGTTGATCAAGTACCAGACGAAAGGCACGATGTAGAGTAGAGCCCCGAAAAGCAGCGCCATGGTTGTTCCTGGCCAGATACCGTAGCCTGGGTTGGTGAAGTACATGTAGATTGCCCAGATGTCAGTCGCCAAGCCTACGATCCCGCATATTGTTATGGCTGGAAAACCGGCGATCTTGTACTTGCTGACTGGTGAGGCCTCGTAGAGTGACTTTGCCTTCCATGGAAATACTATGCCGCCCAAGACGGAGGCTGCGAAACCGATGAATTGGCACATCAGCGCCAGCTGCAGAAGCCCTCCCAACGCAGGATACCCTGTCAGGATCACGGCAGCGATCGATGCCAGTACTGTCAGCAGGATCAATATGTTGTCAGGTGCGCCACGTTTGTTGACATGTCCAACCCATCCCGGTAGTATTCGGTCGAACGACTGAGCTAGTAGCAGTCTCGAACCGCCGAGGAAGCCGTTGAAGAGGCTGTTGCCCATGGCGCCTGCAAATCCGAGACCGATGATGATAGCGATTATCGGATTCAGCGTCAGTATTCCGAATAGCGAGTAGGAGCCGAGGTATGTGAATCCCGGAGGCGATTGTCCAGATACTACCAAGAAGCCAATCGATTTCGCGAACTCTTGTCCCATGTAGTCATATGCCCACCCGACGGCTATCAGGAAAGTAATAGCCTGAAGGACTATTGCCCCGTACTGTGTCACGTACGCAGTCTTGAATGACTGCACGCCTTTGATCTCTCCTACAAGTTCCATGCCGAAGGAGACCGCTGTCCAGAGACCGTAGTAGAGCGCTACCAGTCCGAAGGTGTCAGACCAGCTGAATTCTGCGTTCGGGTTGAAGCCGAGTTCTTTTGCCTGCGAGATAATCGAATTGTACCAGTCGGGGTTTGATTGGAAGATGTTCTGGTACGAGTTGAAGTTAGTTATGAAAGTGGATTGCGGAACCAGCAGAAAGATTCCTACAATGATGATCAATGATAGTACGCCGAACACCATGAAGAAGTAGTTCTGCAAGATCACGTATCCTCTAAGCCCGGTGAGCATGACGTAGAGGGCGAGCCATAGTAGGACAATCGCAATTGCGCAGCCAACCCAAGGATTGGCCAACGATCTTCCGAAATCAATCAGACCAGGGTTCCCTGTAGCGTGTCCTGTGAAGTCGAAGATCGCTGGAATAATCGTCAGAGCGATTGTATTGCCCGCTAGGTAGTCCCAGAATACTTGCCACCAAACCATTCCGGCGTTTGTGAGGACAAAAGCTACGAGTCCGCTGACCAGTCTGCTTGAGTAGACATAGTCTCCTCCACTGCGAGGCATTGCGCTGATCAGGCCGGAGTAGGTCACCCAACGAATGGCGAAGAGAACCAGCAGTATGAGACACGCTAGATACACGTTTGCTCCTGGGAACAATGCGGCACCAGAGAAGAAGTAGAATGTGACACCGTAGAAGCCTGCGATGACAAGGTATCCGTAGAACATGGCGTCTGTTGGTGAAAGCGTCCGGATTACTCCTGACGTTCTTCTTAGGAATACTTCAGGTTGTGCCATTTTGGTCAACCTTGGCACTATTTCGCGCTTGGTTCTGTTTAAAACACTTCCCCCCAACCTTCGTTAAGGGCTAGCGTCGTGTGCAGTCCCGGGGCAGCCCGCCTGATAGAACGCTACGATGGGACTTGCGCCTTGTTACTCTATCCTAAGGACCCGATAATCGTCTGCTACTTCCGTGTACCATTTCTGTTTCGTGCCTATTCGGCTGCGCATCTTCCAGCCCATCGACTTGGGCTGATTCTGTATCATCGAAAGAAGCTTGTCTACCCTTTCCTGAACAGTCTTCACTTCGTCCTCCGGGAGCTTGATGTATTCGCCAACGCGGGTTTTCACTTTGTTGAGATTCATAGTCGATGTGTAGTAGAAGCCCCAGTCTTTCGAGAACAAATCTGCGATGTATCTTCCGTTTATCGTCTCCTTGTCTGTGTCACCGACGTCGTGCTCCAAGAAGAGTATGATGAGGTCCTTGATGTCCTTCGGATTGATCTCGACGATCTGGAGTTTCTCAAGGACTATGTCTGCCAATGGAATTGTGGGATCATCGATCTCCAGTCGCCTGCTCCAATCGATCATGTGACACATCCTGAGCTCGTCGAAGAACACGTCTACGTTTGTCTTTCCGAAGTAGATGTACCTCTTGCCCTCCGCATATGACGGAAAGCTCATCATCCTGGTGTCGGTCGCGTAGCCAAGGCGTTGCAGGAAAGTGGTGAGCTTGGTCTTGAACTTGGAGTACGAAGCGAAGTCGATGTCCGTAGGAGCCCTGTCCATCCTCTCATGCAGGTGCGCGTACTTCGGGCAGTGATAGTTCACTGCCAGTGCGCCCATCATTCGTAGGACTATCCCTTCCTCTCGCGCACCTCTAATGATTTTCACTGCTTCGCCAACGAATTCTTGGAACGAGTTCGAGTTCATATCCAGAGCCTGCCCTCGTTGCTCGACTCGCACATGCTAGGGCAAATGCCTCTTCTTGTCCCGCGGATCAACACACTAGGAGACAACCTTGCCTGCTTATGGAGGCACGATGAGACGAGCCACGCGCATATATGGTTTGCCTGTTCGGCGACTCGCGACGCGGATAGTCTGGTCGTGTAATGAGCCTCCATGTAAGAACTCCTCAAATCCTGTGGGAAACGGCAGGCGTGCCGCTACAAGCTTGATACAAGAACAGAGACTGTATGTGGTTTGTTGGTCAACCTATTTTCATTCCATACTGGCTACACTGATGATCTTGTCCCAGTCAAGCCGCAATAGGTCAGACACCAACGTCTGATACAACTGCAAGCGATCTCTGTACAACTTGGCGCGTTGGTGATCTGGCTTGAAGCACTGGCCTGCCTCGGAAAATGCGGCCGCCTTCTCTTCGACGCTCTTGAAGACGCCCAAAGCTAGGCCGGCTAGCAAGGCTGCTCCGAGGGTACCTGGTTCAGCTTGGGCTACTCTCTCTATTTTCGTCAGGGTAAGGTCGGCCTTCAACTGAGTCCACCATTTGGACGCAATTCCTCCACCCATCCCCTTGAGTGTCTCGATCTTCACACCCTTCTCTCTGAGCAAAGTCAGCGTGTAATAGAGATCGTATGCAATGCTCTCCATGAAGGATTTGATGACATCAATCTTGCCGGTTGCAAGAGTCAAGCCCAACAAAGTTCCACGAAGTCTCGTTGCTTCAGTCCAAGGGACAAGTGCTCCCGAAAAGTGAGGGATAGCAACCATCGGGCCCGGCCCACGGGAAGTCGCCTGCAATTTCCGATCCATCTCTTCCAGGGAGACGTTCATGAGGTTCCTGACCGAATCCAAAACCGAGTTTCCAGCTGGATTCAATGCGAGTATCGCCCAGCCTGTTTTTGCAGGGAAAGGGGTCATGGAGACGCCGACCTTGACAAGTTCGGAGGCTGGCGGAGGTGAAGCAACTGGGGCAATGACATCCTCCCACGAGCCGGAAATCAGACAGCCCGTTCCGCTTTCTGAAACGCCCGCGCCTAGCGCACAGCAAAATACGTCAATGGAGCCAACAGCGAGCTGTGGTTCGCGTTTCAGACCAATTCTATTGGAGATCTTCTTGTCGATGGTGCCGATGATTGTTCCCCAAGGTTGGATCTCAGGCAATAGGTCAGCATCGATGCCCAACTCGGCTACTCGCTCGGGCGACCACTTGTCTGTTTTGAAATCATAGACCAACCATCTTGCAGCATGGCTCTTGTCGCTGACTGCTCGCCCAGTCAGTCGGAGAGAGAAGTACTCTGCCCAGCCTAGGAAGTATTTCGCCTTCTCCATCACTTCTGGTCTGTTCTTTTCCCACCATAATAGCCTGCAAACCATGTCCATTCGCTCGGGTAGGTGCCCGCAGAAGCTGAACCATGTCTCGGGACTATACCTGGTCAGTATCTTTTCTTCGAGACCAGACTCTCGAGTGTCCGCCGTCATTATGCACGGCCCGAGAGGTGTTCCATTCAAGGTGACCGGGAACCCTTCCCTCATCGAGGCAGAAATCGCAATTCCGATTGGAGGATCTCGTTTGACTCCTCGTTTCGCAACCAGCTCCCTCAATCCATCGATGGTCTGATTCCAGACTTGGTTCGGGTCAAGCTCTCAAGAACCTGGGACAGGGTGTCTTGGCGGCGATACTCTGCAGACAGTGCCAAGAAGTGCACCAGCATCGGATACTCAAACCATATTCGACCAGCTCTTGGTTCCGACTGGGCCTCGCATTTTCCATCCGTGTCTCCATCCTATCGAACAGTCACCCGACTCTCGCCGTGAATGTTTGGCGTTCGAATTGTGTCAATCTTCGCTCTCTGAACTGGAGAGGTAGAGATGATTATCATCGACGCTGCGAGAAATCGTACAGAGATCACATGCCTTTGACGTGACTCTACTACGTCGGCTAGAATGATGTTGACCTAAGGAGGCGCCTGCTCACGATCCAGAAGACCTATGCCGTCTTTTCGAGCAGGTTATCCATGAAGCGCTTGGCCCTGTAGGCGGCCGAGTCCGGATCTTGTTGATAGTTGAACGTCATCTCCAGGGAGAGATGGCCAGCGTAGCCTGATTCTCTGAGGGATCTTATGAACGGCTGGAATTGAACTGTTCCGTCGCCAGGGACGAGGCCTTGGTCCGCGGTCCCGCCATTGTCGGAGATGTGGACGTGATAGAGCTTCTCTCCAAGAACTCTGGCGAAATCGGTACAATTCTCGCGAACAATATTCTGATGTCCGATATCAAGAAGGCAACCCAGGTTCGTCGCATTCACGTCACGAGAAAGTTGTAAGAACTCGTGCAGGGTTGACACAAGGTTCGTTTCGATCGGAGGACACGGCTCGGCTGCCACCCTGAGGCCAAGCGATTTGGCGTGGTCAGTGCATTCTCCCACTGCTTGAACAAGCAGTTGCCAGGCGTTGGTCTTGGGCTGGCGATATAGGCACTTCCCAGGCGCCATCGACATCATCGGCGCTCCGAACTTGGCTGCGCAGTCGAGGCTTGCTTTGAGGAATTCGATGCTCTGCCTTCGATACTTCTCATATGGACTTGCTGGGTTGATGTAAGGTGCAGGATAGAACTGCTCTGGGGTCAGACAGGGTATCTCAAGTCCCGCTTCCACGATTGCTTTCTTTCGGTCTCGTATTGCTTCGTCGTCCATGTCTAGTGTGTACGCGTGCGGGCGACATCCCCAGATCTCAATCCCGTCGTATCCAAGCCAGGCAATTCGTTTCACAGCTTCCTCAAACGGATAATTGACCCAGATACGATTACATATGCTGAGCTTCAAGGGTCTAGCCTGCATGTTGGACAACTCTATCTCGTGATGCCATGAATCAAGCTCATAAGCCTTGGTCGACTTTGGAAGCATCGTCCTTTTCCAGTTCTGGTTTCGGCGCAGGATTTCGGACTCAAAAAGGAGCACAGGCTCAGGACGTAGACTCGGATTCGTAGAGGTCGCGGATGTTTCGTCGTGCCGGAAGAAATCGAACAGTCGGAAGAAGGCTTATTACCAGTACTTTGCAGCGGTGGTGTGAGGACAAGCTGTGGCAACGAAACTGCGTTTCTTGGGGATATCGGCTTTCGAGATAACCAACAGTCGCGAAACAAGAGTCTTGATAGATCCATACCTCGACGCGAATTCGGCATCTCCTGTCAAAACGGATGACTTAGAACGAGTCGATCTTATCCTCGTCACGCACGCGGCATATGATCACCTTGGAGACGCCGGCAAACTGGCAAAGAAATTCAACGCTCCGGTAATATGTGGAGCAGATGTAAGGGCTCACCTAATCAAGGAAGGCGTTGCAGTGGAGAAACTGATTGGCATCATCTGGGGCGTCACGGTAGAAGTGGCGGGAATAAGGGTGAGGTCTGTTGAGAGCAGGCATTGGTCCAGCATGGTTGAAGCCGATGGCACATACTACTCAGGTCCACCGATGGGATTCATAGTACAGCCTGACCCGGATGTCAGAATCTATCACTCAGGAGACTCAGCATTATTCAGCGATCTCAAACTGATAGGTCAGCTCTACAGACCGAACATCGGACTAATCAACGTGAGCGTGGGACCAATCGGAGCTTCGCCCTACCTCACGGGGGAGATGACACCGTATGAGGCGGCTCTGGCAGCCGAATGGCTTGGCCTCGACTACGTCATCCCGATCCACTTCGGAACGGTCGATGCTGATGTCGAGGCGTTCCTCAAATTGATGAGCAACATGTCGTCAGATGTCAAACCGCACATCACGGCAGTGCTGTTGAAACCGGGCGAGACTTTCACGTACGATAGTCAGTAGAAACCTCTGCTCCAGAGTTACTTTGACTGTCTAAGGACTTCAGAAGCGGTCAATAGCCTTTCTCGTGCTTTCCTACTCCAGATTTGAATCATTGTGAGTAGCATTTGATGGAGCTGCAATGAAGTGAACGGGCTTGGCGGGTCGGTTGCTTATCGGTACTCGCCTCGACTCGATACAGTCTTCCTGAATATCACGAACCGCTGCTCAAACAGCTGCAGTTTCTGTGTGAGAAATTCTAGATCGGGCCTCTCCGGCTACAGGTTATGGCTCGACAGAGAACCAACCCACGATGAGATCTGGGCTGCGTTCCAGCATGAAGTGAAGAGCTCGGACAGAGAGGTTGTCTGGTGTGGCTTTGGCGAGCCTACCATCAGATTAGACACAGTCCTTGATCTGACCAAGAGAATCAGGCAAGCCTATCCGAATCTGAAGGTCCGGTTGGACACTGACGGGTTGGCTAGGCTACGGAACACGGGCAGGAATGTAGCAAAGGAGTTGAGCGAGGCCGGCATATTGTGTTTCAATAAGCCTCAATGCCGAAAGCCAAGACAAGTATGAGCGGCTCTGCGGACCTTCTCTAGCGGGATCGTTTCAAGCGGTGCTCGATTTCGCCAGAGATTGCAGAAAGCATGTCTCACATGTGAGACTGACAGTCGTGAACCTCGAAGGAATAGACATCCACAAATGCAGAGAGATTGCTGAAGACCTAGGTTGCGACTTTAAGGTCAGAGGCTAGCGTCAAGACAAAGCTTGAAACCGATGGTAAGAATCTTGTCGTACTACTCTATAATGGGGCTATTGACCCTGGCGCGAGCGTTCCATGATGAACATTCATAAATGCGGAATCGCCCGTTTAGCAGCTGTGTTGGGAAATAGCGATGACTCGCACGGTTCTCGTCACAGGTGGGTCGGGTTTTGTTGGTAGCTACGTCTTGCGTGGGCTGGCCGAGAGGGGCGACGCGGTCATCAACTTCGATGTGCGAGAACCAGGTCCTACGACTGCATGGTGGGTCAAGCCAGTTGCCGACCGCATTCGATTTGTAGAAGGGGGCATTGAAGATTGGGGAGGTCTAGTCGCGGCCGTAAGGGCGCACCAACCGGATGTGATCATCCATATCGCTGGCATCATGAATCCGCCACTTCTAGTCAAACGGCCGAGCTTGGGGTTGACTGTCCACGTTGTAGGCACCTATAACGTTCTCGAAGCTGCCAAGCTGTTTGGCGTCAAGCGAGTTGTGAATTTCTCCAGCATCGGCGTATTGCCGGGCATTCGATACCACCCCGTGGATGCGAATCACCCCGTGTTTCTTTCGACCGAAGGGCCGGGGTCGAGTTTCTATGGCGCGACCAAGGTGGCGGGCGAGGCACTCTGCTGGGCTTACAATCAGTCCTTCGGGGTAGACTTCATCACACTACGGCCCTCGGCGGTATATGGTTTCGGGATGCAGTGGGGGATCTTCATCAAACCCATGGTTGAGAATTCAGTGCGTGGCTTGCCTACGCGTTTCGAGAAGGGCCGCGAGTTCCCGCGCGACTACACTCACGCGTCCGATGTGGCTCAACTGGCGTTGAAAGCCATGGACATCCCAGCCGACAAGGTGCACGACCGTGTCTTCTATGCGGCTACCGGCAGACCTCTGGTCATGGCGGGCGAAGTGGCCGAGATTGTGAGAAACCTGGTCCCCGGCGCGGACATTGAGATCGGATCCGGTTTGTCAGAGGCTGACATGCTTGAGATAAGGTTTCGAGGGGTGCTGAGCATCGAAAACGCACGACAACAACTGGGCTATGATCCTGAATTTGGGGATATCGCGAAGGGAGTGGCAGACTACATTGAAACATATCGTCAGTACGTTGCTGAGCATGGAGGATAATTGACCGCTTCTAATCACAAGGAGAAGGAAATATTGCGAACGCGGGATCAAGACCAAGTTCGGACTATAGAAACCCCTCTTGCAGTGCTCTGGAGATCCATCAGTGCTCACATGGCATGAAAGGATGAAAGAGGCTCTGAGCGCCGTCCACTGCCACGACTTGCCCGGTAACATGTGCCGCTTCATCTGACGCGAAATACGCGACGAGGTGGGCATGGTCTGCTTCTTCAGCCATGTGGCCGGCCGGGATGAGCTTCACCATTCTGTCCAAGTCCAGTCCGCGCTCTTTCGCTGTCACGGTCAGCATTTCGGTGCGTGTCATGCCAGGACACACGCAATTCACCGTAATGCCATGTGAGGCCAATTCCACAGCCAGACAACGCGTGAAATGGATGACGGCGGCTTTGGCGGAGCAATAGGCAATCTCCCCGGTGCGTGCGATCATCCCGGCGATGGAGGCGACATTGACGATACGCCCACCATGTCGTGGGATCATCTTCTTGATAGCTGCTTGCGAACACAGGAAAACGCCCTTGGCGTCTACGTCGAATGCCTTGTCCCAAGCTTCCTCGGTGAGTTCTACTGCAGGCGCGGCATTGAGAATACCGGCATTATTGACCAATAACCAGACTGGACCTAACTCTGCTTCGACTCGATCTATCATGGCTATGACTTCGGCTTTACGAGAAACATCGCCTGGCAACGCCAAGACTTGCAATCCCTCTGCACGGAGTTCTTGGGCCGCAGTTTCCGCCACAGCGAGGTTCACATCGTTCAGGCCGACCCGCATACCTTTTTGGGCCAGAACTCGGGCAATCGTCCTGCCAATACCGCGACCACCGCCAGTGACTATGGCGACCCTGTCTCGCAGGTCTGACATGTTTTTCTCCTCATTTTGGCTACGAGCGGCTTTCGTCCAGCTGACAGTGTTTGTTTAAGAACCTATAAGAAGCTCCATTATATCTCCGCAAAAAAGCTGGGAAGACTATGGAACCACAGCCAGAGATCCTTCTTGAGATGTATCGCCGTATGGTTCGCATCCGGCAGTTCGAGTTGGCGGCGATGGACTTGTTCAAGCGGGGCCAAGTAAAGGGAACTGTGCATCCCTACATTGGCCAGGAAGCCTCAGGGGTCGGCGTTTGCATGGCGCTACGCCGAGACGACCTCGTAGCTGGCACACACCGGAGCCATGGGCACAACATCGCCAAAGGGGCGGACACGAAGAGAATGATGGCGGAAATCCTTGGGAAGGAGACAGGCTATTGTAAAGGACGCGGGGGATCGATGCACATCGCGGCCTTCGAGACAGGTAGCTTGGGAGCGCTTTCGGTCGTGGGTTCCGGGATCCCTCTCGCCGTGGGCGCGGCATTGGCTTTCAAGATGCGCGAGGAGGACAGGGTCGCTGTGCCGTTCACCGGTGATGGCGGCAGCAACACCGGAAACTGGCACGAATGCTTGAACATGGCTTCCATTTGGGACCTACCGGTCGTTTTCGTTCTAGAGAACAACCAATGGGCAGTGTCCACAAGAATAGACAGCGTGGCAAAGGTGAAGGATCTCTCCATCCGAGCACAAAGCTACGGCATCCCCGGAGTCCGCGTGGATGGCTTCGACGTCTTGGCAGTATACGAAGCAGCGATTGAAGCTGTGGCGCGTGCCCGACGCGGTGAAGGACCTACGCTGCTCGTTACGGAATCCTACCGATTCGAAGGGCACTATGCTTCTGAGCCAGAGGTCTACCGCACACGAGCCGAAGTCGAAGAGCATCGCAAATTGGATCCGATCCCACGCTTTCGCAAGTACCTCGTCGACAACGGCAAAGCAAGTTTGAATGAAGTCAACGCGATTGATGCGGAAGTCAATCAGGAGATTATTGATGCGTTACAATTTGCCAAAACCAGTCCGCCGCCGGACCCATCGACGGCGATGGACTACATCTACGCCTAAGCCATGGAGAAGAGGAAAAGGTGACCTCAATCGAAAGGGATGCAACTTCGCTGGCGTCAGCTAAACCAGCTATGTCTCCCGACCTAATCGTCCAAGTACCCGGAGGGGTTCCCGCGAAAGAAATGTCGTATCAGGAAGCTATCCGAGAAGCCCTTCGGGAAGAGATGGTACGCGACGAGCGAGTCTTCTTGATGGGTGAGGATATCGCCAAACACGGAGGCGCGTTCGGCGTGACCCGAACACTGTTCGATCAATTCGGGCCGGAACGAGTCCGGAACACGCCGATTTGCGAGAACACGATCGTGGGCGCGGGGACCGGTGCAGCTTTGGCAGGCATGCGCCCGGTTATGGAGATCATGTTCGTCGACTTCTCCGGGTTGGCAATGGATCAGATCTGCACCCAAGCCGCGAAACTGCGCTTCGTGACCGGCGGGCAGTGCGAGGTACCTTGGGTGTTGCGGATGCCCCAAGGAGGTGGAGCTGGCAAGAGCACAGCGGCTCAACACTCCCAGAGCCTAGAGATATGGTTCGCCCATATCCCTGGCCTCAAGGTGGTCTTGCCGTCTACGCCTTATGACGCCAAGGGCCTCCTCAAGGCCGCCATCAGAGACGACAACCCCGTCATCTTCCTCGAACACAAGTTGCTCTACTCATTCCGTGGCCGAGTGCCCGACCAAGACTATGTTTTGCCGTTGGGCGTGTGCGATGTCAAGCGCGAGGGGAAAGACGTGACAGCAATTGCTTCAGGCGCTATGGTCTGGCACGCGATGCTGGCTGCAAACATGCTGGCTCGTGAAGGCATCAGTGTCGAGGTTGTCGATGTACGCACAATTAGCCCTCTGGATGAGAACACGATCGGTCGGTCGGCACGCAAGACCGGACGTGTCGTGCTGGTGGCTGAACCCTGCCGCTCCTATGGACCAACGGGAGAGTGGGCCATGGTCGTGATAGAGCAAGCCTTCGACTACTTACAAGCACCTATCGTACGAGTCACCGGACGCTTCTCGCCCATTCCGTTCGCCGACAGCCTCGAGAAGGGCGTGTGGCCGGACACTGACGACGTGGTTCAGGCAATTCGAAGAGTAATGGCGTAATCGCATAAGAGGAGCAGAGACCATGCCGGTCGAAGTCTTCGTCCACAAGATGACAGACCACATGGAGTCCGCCCGAATCATCCAATGGTTGGTAAAAGAAGGCGAGCAGGTAGAGGAGCATCAGGCCATCATGGAAGTGGAGACGGACAAAGCTGTGGCTGAATTGGAGTCCCCTGCCAGCGGGATCTTGAAAGGCATACGGCCTGGTGCGAATGAAGGTGCTCAAGTCTCTGTCGGAGAGACGCTCGCCTTCATCGCGGAGCCGGGCGAGGAGGTACCGGCCCTGCCACCGCTCACTCCCGCGTCCCCACAGACTCGGGGTGATACTGTGGCTGCAGAGGCTAGGGCGGACACTATGCTGGCTGAGGAACCTGGGCCACGAGTCAGGGCGACCCCAGCTGTTAGGCGTATAGCCAGGGAATTGAACGTCGATCTTCGCCTGGTTAGGGGAACCGCCCCCGATGGCAAGATCACCGAACAAGATGTGCATGCCTTTGCGGCGGCCAGAGGAGCACCACCTCCAGACGAGACGGTGACTGTTGCCTCACCCGAGCTAGTCGAATGGGTCGATCTCAGCACTGTACAACGCCTAGCGGGTCAACGCATGGTGCAAAGTATCCAAGCTGCTCCCCAGTTCGCTATGACCGTGAGCGCGGATATGACCGACGCGTTGCAGTTCCTTGAAGCATTTGCGACAGAAGCTGGCGAGAGCATATCGGTTACAGTGCTTCTGGTGAAGATCGTGGCGACTGCGCTGAAGCATCATCCAAGAGCGAATGCTTCCTTTGAGACTGGCAGGATCAAGATCTACAAAAGGGTCAATCTCGGCGTTGCGATAGGCGCTGAAGAAGGACTTGTAGTGCCGGTCATTAAGGAGGCGGATCAGAAGTCTCTTGTTCAGATTGCCCTTGAGCTTCAGATCTTTCGGCAGAAAGCTCGTCAGATGCGCTTCAGCACCGACGACTTGTCGGGCGGCACTTTCACAATCTCGAACCTGGGAATGCACGGCATAGATCAATTCAACGCTATCGTGAATCCACCCCAAAGTGCCGTCTTAGCGGTGGGTCGGATCATCAAGATTCCGAAAGCTCTGCCAGACAATACCGTCTCAGTGCGGCCGATGATGAACCTAACACTAACACTTGATCATCGAGTCATAGACGGCGTCCAAGGCGCGAGGTTCTTGGCAGAAATCAAGGGTCGCCTGGAAAACCCGGATACATTCCGACAAATAGGAGAAACCTAGGACATAGTTGCACAGTCCTGTTCGGCACAAGTCTAATATCAGTTTGCGACATGTGTTGCGAAATGCGACTCCTATGACAAAGAAGTGTGTGTACACCTTTCGTCTCGGAGATCCGGCCAGATTCCCTCCGGAGCTTTCGGAGATCATGAAGGCTCATGACATTGAGTTGAGGGTGAACATGTTCGGGAGAACTCACACGGAGGAGGAGCTGGTGGCCGAGCTTGCAGACGTGGATGCTGTTCTCGCAGGAATAGACCCTTACACGGCAAGGGTCATGGACTCTGCCAAGAAACTGAAGATAATCGCTAGAATCGGAGCCGGGTACGACACTGTTGACATAGCCGCTGCAACGCGGAGGGGCATATACGTCACCTATACGCCAATCCCCGAACTTTCTAAGGCAGTTGCAGATGAAACATTTGCGCTAATGCTGAGTGTCTCAAGAAAGATTCCTCTAATGAATCACCATGTCAGAGAAGGCGGCTTTGATATCGAGGGCATGTGTTCGATAGCCCGAGACATCTATCCACTGACTCTCGGAATCATCGGTCTAGGACACATCGGCACTGAAGTCGCTAAGAGAGCAAGATGCTTTGGGATGAAAGTCTTCTATCATGACAAGATTCGAAGACAAGATCTGGAAAAAGAATTGGATCTTCAATATATGGCACTGGAGAAGTTGCTGAGCAGTTCAGATATTGTTACGATACACACTTCTCTGAATCCCGAAACAAGAGGTATGATAGGCCAAAGAGAGATATCCTTGATGAAGAAAGACGCGGTCATAATAAACACGGCCCGCGGCCCCATCATTCAGGAGAAACCCCTCTATGAGGCCTTGGTCGAAGGAAGACTTGGCGGAGCAGGTCTGAGTGTTCTGTCAGAGGAACCTCCTACTCCAAAGTGCCCGTTCTACAAGCTCGGGGATAGGCTTCCGAACGTCGTACTCACTCCACACGTCGGAGCGGCTATTAACACTCGAACCATCCAATCTTTGGCAGCGGCCGAGGAAGTGATCGCCGTCTTAGAAGGTAGGCAACCGAAATACCCGCTTAACAAAGAACTTCTAGCTTCGTGAACTCCCACTCATTTCCGAAGGTCTTGCAGTTTCACCGGCCTCGACGCAGCTCACACGCATCAACTCCTCTCAATAATCCCTACGTTAATGGCAGAGTACTGTCTGAAAGCGGTGCGACCCATCAGTGCGTGACTTCGCTTCAAGTACTTCCACACTGATGGCATCTTCGTGGTTCACGGTTTCAGCAAGACCTTCATCACATCATGGCTCTTGGCCAGTTCGAACGCCTTCTGGTACTCTTCCAAGGGCAAGATATGAGTGATCAATGGTTTCAGGTTGATCTTGCCTGAATCAATAAGTTGATTCATCCTGCGCCAAGTCTCCCAGTTGCGGCCCATCATGCTCTGCAATCTTATCTCTCGACGCGACATTTTGAAGAAGGGATTGAAACTGATCGGTTTGTCAAAAGTGCCAATGGTGACCACGGTACCTCGGATTCTCACCATATCAAATGCTTGATCCATCACGGTCTGATTCGCACCCATTTCGATTACGAAGTCTGCGCCCTTCCCAGAAGTAAGCTCCATGACCTTCTGAACGGGGTCTCCTTCTCTGACATCCACGACAATAGCGCCGTTCAATTCACGCGCAAAGGCCAGCCGCCAATCGAGCATGTCAGTGATAATTGTGTTCACACCGTATGCTAACAATGTCTGCGCGGCCATGATGCCTATCGGACCTGCTCCGCCAAGTATGATCGCCCAATCACCAACGTCGTGATGCTCAAGCTCAACCGCATGAACCGCGACGCCAAAATTCTCCAGCAACGCACCTTCTTCGAGAGTCAACCTATCGTTGAGTCGACAGATCACTCTTTCGGGCAACACGGCGTATTCGGCGAACGCTCCTCGACGCTTGCCATAGATCTCCAAGTTCTCGCACATGTTGGTGGATCCGCTGCGACATTGACGGCAGTGTCCGCAGTGGATGGTTGGATCGTTGACGATGCGATCGCCGGGCTTGAACTGCTTGACATCGCTGCCAACCTCGACTACCAAGCCCGCTGCTTCGTGTCCCAAGACAGTTGGCAACTCCAACGTCTTGTCGCCTGCTGCCCATTCAGTCCAATCGTAGACCTTGGTTTCGCCCACGCAAATAGCGCAATACTTGACCTCGAAAAGGATATCATCCGGGTTCTTGACTTTGGGTATCTCAGTTTCTCTCAGAGACAAACCTGGTTTGGGGTATTCCTTCATTAGTGCCTTCATGGAGTCCCATCCTTGCTTGTATCAGGCAATGCATGTAGAAAACTCATGCTGCTTGACGGCTTCAAGATACCTGCCAATTGGTCAACGCACGAAAGCTGATGTGAAACAGATGTTTTCTTTGAAAGACGTAGCCGTCAACACGGCAAGAGTTACATAGCATGTTGCCTTCGTGTCTGCCGCGTGACCACCGGTGACGGATGTCCCGTCCAGACCTGTTCTCCTTTCAATGTACGAAAGCATGGTTAGGCAGAGGATGCTTGAAGAGAAGGTTGTTGACCTCTTCAAAGGTGGCTTCATACCGGGACTTGCACATCCGTACATGGGCCAGGAAGCAGTGGCCGCTGGCGTGTCCGCTGCGCTGGAGAAAGGGGATCTCATAGTCAGCAATCATAGAGGGCACGGTCATAGCGTCGCAAGAGGTGTGCCTGAAGAGGCGATACTGAGCGAGTTGATGGACAAAGATGCAGGAATGTGTCTTGGGCTCGGGGGTTCGATGCACAGCACCGATCTTGACGTTGGCGTGGTTTTCTCCACGGCGATCGTTGGTGGCGGAATCCCACTTTCTGCGCAACCAACACAGCCGCTTTTCATGAGGGAGTAAACCTGGCAGCAGTCTGGAAACTGCCTGTTGTCTTCGTTTGCGAGAACAATCAGTATGCAGTATCGCTTCCAGTGTCAAAGTCCACACTGGCATCTCTGTTAGAGCGAGGGCGGGCCTATGGGATTCCTGCTCAGTCCGTAGACGGAATGAGCGTACTTGATGTCTATGCAGCCGCTTCGTCAGCGGTATTACGAGCCAAAAAAGGAGAAGGACCAACGTTCCTCGAATGTAGGACCTACCGCTACACTGGACACGGAGCATACGACACTGGCCTGGACTATAGAACGCAACACGAAATCGACGAGTGGAAGGCTCGTGATCCGATCAAACAGTTTGAACAGAAGCTCGGCACAGAGAGGCTTGCCGCTGCCGAGGAGCTCGAGGACATACGCGCCGAAACACGATCGAGGATTGAGAAGGCTGCCAAGTTTGCACAGGAAAGGTCCTACCCATCCGTCGACCTCATGACGAAGTTCTTGTGGGCTTAGGGAAGTGATTGCGGAAATGAAGACTCTCACATATGCTCAGGCGATCCACGAAGCCCTTGCTGAAGAGATGCGACGGGATGAGAAAGTGCTTATCCTAGGAGAAGACATCGGAAAACTAGGTGGCGTCTTCAGAGTCACTCAAGGCCTGCTAGAAGAGTTTGGACCGGACAGGGTCAGGGACACGCCACTTTCGGAGAACGCAATAGTCGGGGCTGCAATGGGAGCCGCAATAATGGGGTACCGACCGGTCGCGGAAATAATGTACATGGACTTCCTAAACGAATGCGGCGATCAACTCGTCAACCACTTGCCGAAAATGCATTTCATGACTGGGGGCAAGCTGACCGCGCCAGCTGTGATCAGGACGCAGTACAGCCTGGGGAGAAACACCGGGGCACAGCACTCTCAGTTCTTTCCGTCGCTTTACATGAACACTCTGGCATCATGGTAGCTGCTCCTTCAACTCCGGCAGACGCCAAGGGCCTCCTCAAGACAGCAATTCGAGGCTCCAATCCTGTACTCTTCATGGAATCGGCCGGACTGTATAGCACAAAAGGTCCTGTACCTGAAGAGGAGGCACTGGTCCCATTTGGCAAGGCGGACTTCAAGAGGGAGGGCACAGATGTGACCATAGTTGCCGTCTCGAGAATGGTGCGCGAGGCCTTGGCGGCCGCTGACATGTTGTCCTCTGATGGGATAAGCTCAGAAGTAGTTGACCCTAGAACCCTTGTGCCGCTTGACACAGAGTCAATTCTGGCATCTGTGAAGAAAACAGCGCGTCTGATTACGGCGGAAGATAGTTGCGCTACCTGTGGTTAGGATAGACAACATGACCTCCCAGGTGAATCGAATGAAAGCTTTCATGAAGACGAAGATGGCCCACATCTCTGCTGAGGGGTTCGACCAACTCTTCAAAAAAGTCTGCAACTGGGGCCGATGGGGACCGAATGACGAGCGAGGCACCCTGATCACTCGAGCACATTTTGGGGCTGCTGTGGAAAGAAGTAGCAGGATCGACATGCAGGACGATGCCTAGTACGGACCCTGCGGGGATCTCGATCGGTGTACGAAGAATGCTCAGTAGAAGATTCTGTCTTGTTCTCGTCTTAGCATCAGGAGGAAAGATTCCTCATTTAATTCGACATCGTCGTAGCTGATTACTCCGTCAGAAGGGATCTCTCTCTTGACGCGAACATTTTCAGCAAGTGCGAGCGGGAGAAGATTCTGCTCTCTGGCAATACCCGCTTTTTCCGCGAGGCCGTAGACTGTGTACCCCCCACCGCCATCCAGCATGTCTCCCGGCTTCAGAGTCCGCTTGGCTGCAGCCAAGACCTCTGCTGAGGGTGCAGTCGGCAGCGGTGCTCCTGTGGGTTCACCGTAGAGAACGGCCCGGATTAGAGAGATTGATGCCTCAAGACCTGACAGATGGTGAGGTCTGTATACGAGGGCATTCCTGTCTCCTGCCCCCCTGAAAAGCTCGTATGTTTTGAAGAGTCCTCTGGTGTCTTCACTGTCCGTCGTGACTACGACAAAAACGCCCCATCGTATGTCGTTTGCGATCTGCTCTCCATCGGGACGTACGCGGGTGATAACGTCCACAATACCCTCGTTCTCCAGTATGCCCCCATCCTTCTTCAGGCTAAGGAGTTTGGGCACGTCTTCTCTGGAACCTAGGGGGAAATGCATCCCTCTCACATCAGGTTTCAACCCTGTCGCGTTACAGACAGCAACCATCTCTACGGCACATTTCGTCGTGTCAATGAAAGAATTGTACATCTTCGGATTCAGCCTCAAACGTTCAATTTCTTCCTGTGTGAATCCGAATCTCTGAAGCGCATCATCAGGACTCCTGTGTCTCCATTCCAATCTTGCAGCGGTCCCTTCACCAGCTGCTACAACTCGGAACCCCGACGATATTGCCCAGTCGTACAGTTCGCAGATTACAGCCGGTTGGTCTCCGTAAGCTTGACTGTAAACGACGCCCCTTTCTTGCGCCATTTTGGAAAAGAGAGCGCCAACCACACTTTCGGCTTCGACCGTAGCCATTACTAGGTTCTTCTTTCTGTCGATCGCCTCGTGGGCATGTCTGGCTGCCGCTTCAGGTACGCCTGTAGACTCAAGGATCACGTCAACATCACTTTCTATCAAAACGCGACTGTTTGTTGTGATCACGGGAACGCATTTTTCCATGCAAGCGTTGGCCGCGTCAGCATCGTTCACTTCCACTATCTCTCCAGGTTTTCTGCGAGCGAACCTTGTGAATGCACGAGTCGCTTTGTCTTCATAGATGTCTGCGATTATCGAAGTCGTAATGCCTGGCATCCTTGCAATCTGCCCTATAGTCAAGCAAGAGAACAAACCCGCGCCGATAACGCCCACCTTGATTCGCTCACCACTCTCCTCCCTTTCCCTCAGCCTGTGTCTCATGACGGCGCCCATTGCTCGTATCCAACTTTGATCCTAGAATTGGTCTTCCGACGATTGGAAGTTCAAGACACACGACATTGCATGCTCCTTCATAAAAGTGTCTTGAGGAAATCGATTGCACGTTTCAGGGCATCATCCGGGCTGGAGCCCGGGTTGAACTCCATAACGGTGTATCCTTTGTACCGCATCTCTTTCAGGGCACTGACGACCTCCTCAAAATTGATGTTTCCCGTTCCGGGTGTGAGTCTGTCGCTGTCAGCCAAGTGGACATATCCCAGCCTCGTGCCAGCTCTCGCGATAGTTTCTCTAAGCGGATCGTTTTCCATATATATGTGGAATGTGTCAGCCATCACAAGAACGGTTGCGCACGAAACTTCGTCAAGCATGCGCAATGCATCGTCCATAGTGTTGACCAACTCCGCGTTTTGCCTGCACGCAAATTCGATGACAAAACGGAGCCCAAAATCACCGGCCAGCCTTCCAACCTCCTTAAGGCTTGCCACAGCTTGCCTCCACACAACATCGTATGGACCCTCCAGCTCAGAGCCTTGAAATGCCCACCCAACCTGGACTATCGAACAATCCACTTTTCGCGCTATCTTCATACATTCAGCCAGGTAGGCGAGAGCTCTCTTTCTCACCTGCTCATGAGGGGACGCCAGGTAGAGTCCGTGCGTCACATGCAGGTGCCTCGTTCCAATAGCGGCGATCTCGACACCGGACTTGTCCAGAGAATTCTGGATCTCACTTAGGTTCAACTCAGATGGCCAGACTGGGAAATTCAGTTCGATCCCTTCGTAGCCCAAGGCGGCGGCCTTGTTGATGATTTCCGGGTAGGTCAGATCGGTTTGCTCATACATCACCGTACTGAAACCCAATCTCATCGCATTACACTTCTTGTCACAAGGTGGTCGCGAAGTCTCGTTTCATATGGTTGATCGCCCATTCTTGATTATTGTCGGGTTCGCAACCCATTGATCCGGTTCGCCGCTTGATCTGATCTCTGAGGAACCCGCGTTGTCCTAGGTGGTATCTCTCTAGAGCTCCTCCATCATTTTGAGCATTGCATTGTTGCTTCCTACGGCGCTGGAGGAAGACTATCCAGTAGGCGTGTGTTTCCTTTTCAGTGTCAACTACTGACAAATGGAGTTTGGTGAGGTGTACGCGATCCGACCAGGTCCAACCCTGAGCATATTCCTTGAATCTCGTGTGAGGAGGGGACTTTCCTATTCTCTGGCAAGGTGGAGGAGTACCCAAGTTGTCAGCTTCCGAACATTTCGGCAACGAGGGAGTTTTCACGGTACTCTATTACAGGACCGCTCAAGTGGGGAGTTGGCCCGGAATGTCGCGCCTTGAATTCCTCCCCTAGGCCGGCAACAAGCGCCCGTACTGCCAAGCAGAGTCGAAGGTGATTTGCAACCGGACTGGGCTGACTGATTGACCAACCTATTTGGGCATTGATTTCAGGAAGTCTCGACTCGCTGAGATGGCCTCATCGATTTCTTGATCTGTGTGTGGAAATGTCACGTAGAAGTGCGGGATGGCGGGGATCATGACCAAGATACCCTTTGAGAGCATATACTTGAAGTATTTCTTCTCCATTTCCTTGTCGCCGCTCAACAGCAATGATCTCACGTCGGTGATTTTTGCTCCAGCTCTTGGGAAATGAATCTTCACAGTCGATTTGTATCCTGTTACGCGAGCATTGGCGTGGGTCTCTTCGATCGCCTCTTCCAGACCCTTCATGAGCTTCTCACCGAGCGTGTTCATGCGGGGGTACAAGGACCCCTCTTCGAACACTTTCATCGCTTCGCAACCTGCACGCATGACCAGACTATTTCCGGAGTATGTGCCTCCTTGCACAACACACTGCGGCCCGGGATGCTTGGTCGCATCCATCAGCTCCATGATCTCAGATCTTCCTCCAACACCTCCGACAGGAAACTCCCCCCCAGCGAGCGCTTTCCCGAAAGTCGTCAAATCAGGGGTGACACCGTAGTCCGCTTGAGCTCCGCCCGCGTTAGTTCTGAAGCCGGTGACAACCTCGTCAAGTATCAGCAACGTGTCAGTGTCACTACAGACTTCTCTTAGTCCTCTCACGAATTCTTTGTCTTCTGGGACCGTATATGCGGAGGTAAATGCTTCGAGCCATACACACGCCAAATCTTTCTTCTTAATGGCCTTGTGGGCTGCATCTGCGTCGTGCAAGGGAAGCACGATCGTATTCTCCTGTGAGAGAGGGTCGTGGCCGGCCGAGTCTGGTCCACTTGCTGGACCATTCGTAGCAGTGTAGATGGACTCGACGACGCTGTGATAATGCCATTCGAACTTCGCTATCTTGGCCCTCTTGGTGTAGGCCCTAGCGAGCTTAATGGCGTGCAAGATCGCTTCCGTGCCGCTGTTGTTGAAGGTCATCATCTTCACGCTGGGAACGAGCTTACTCACATGCTCGGCGAGTTCGACCTCCCACTCGTTGCAGGTCCCAAAGAAGAACCCGAGCTCAGTCTGCTCCTTCACCGCCTTGACGACCGCGGGGTGCAGATGACCCAACACTTCGGCACCATGAGCCATCCAGAAGTCCGTGTAGACATTGCCCTCGACATCCTCGAGTTTACTTCCATAAGCCCTCTTACCATAGAAAGGGTAGGGATCATATGCTCGAAAAGATCTCGTTGCTCCACCAGGAATAACCTTCTTCGCTCTTTCAAACAATTGCTGAGACGTTGTCTCCACCGGCTGACTTCAGACTGCCGCCCAATCTTGATATAAGACTATCGAAGACGCGTCACGGGTAAACTATTTCCCCAACACGTGTCCCTGAATAAGTGGATTGCGAAAGTTTGAGCGATTGTAGGAGTCAATTTCCACTCTTGGGCCGAGCAAACGTGATTGAACAAGTTATTGAGTAGAATTATTGACATCACAGGACCGATCTACACCTGAATGTGGAATTACGGTCGCCCGTATCCTGAGATCAAGATCGAGCCTTTGCCTAAAGTCCCTTGGCTGAATCAGGGCCTACTCTCATATGTTTGTTGGAATGGGATCTGAGACCAGAACATACATCGAAACAAACGTTAGTCCTGTGCATTGTGAGTGCCCATCTGATCAAGGAAGCTCTCAGACATCCCTGTCGAGAGACTCTTCATGGTTGACGCGACAGTCTTGAATCCAAAAGCGAAAGGCCTGAAAGAGCTTATTCGACAGGAGGAGATCACGGAGCTCAAGCCCGAGGACTCTTCCAGTTTACGTGCCGTTAGGCCACTTCAAGATCGCAACCACGGTCTTCCCGGCGATATCGCCATAGAGCATGACGACATCAGCCTCGTACAATTTGCCCGCGCTCGGTGACTTGTGGAAAGTCCTAGAGCGTTATCTGTGCTGCTTCTCAGCGTGTATCCAGTTTCTGGATCAGAGGCATGACTCATTGAGCCGGGCCTGCATTGCTTCAGCCGACGTCATTGAGCCGGGCCTGCATTGCTTCAGCCGACGTCATTTCAATTCGAGCATTGACTACCGATTAGCATGGGTAAGAAAGTCGGATACCAGATGCTAGTCATATATACCGGTGATTGATCCAGACGTGAGGCGAGTCAATCACATCATGATCGAACAAGCTCACGAAAGAGTTCGCGCCCTGTACGGGTCGGCGATCGGCCGCAAGCGCAACGAGCTTGTCACCCCGGCGCTGATTCTCGACCTGAAGCTCATGCGTCAAAACCTCGCATTCATGACTGAGCGCATGAAGAACATGCCTGCGAAGCTCCGCGCTCACATCAAGGTTCACAAGAGCCCGGACATCGCGCGTATGCAGATGGAGGCCGGCGCCATTGGCATCGGGACCGCTACCCTCTGGGAGGCAATTGTCATGGCGCGCACCGGCATCAAGGACGTGTTCCTCATCAACGAGGTAGTCGGTTCGGAAAAGATTCGAGCAGCCGCCCTTCTCGCACGCGAAGTCCCCTTGAAAGTGGCGGTTGATGAAATCTCGAACGCCGAGGCGTTGTCCAAGGCGGCCGGGAGGGCAGGCAGCGAGATCAGCTGCATGATCGAAGTCGACACAGGTATGCAACGTTGCGGTGTCAGCTCGCCCGAAGAGGCGCTGAGACTGGCAGGTCGCGTTGCCGAACTACCTGGCCTGCGCCTAGAAGGTCTCACCGGCTACGAGGGACACTGCTCGCGAGAGTTCGACAAGGTGAAGCGTGAACAGATGGCCCGGCAGGCAATGGACTACTTCGTCGGCGTTGCAGACCTACTCATCGCCAACGGCTTGCCGTGTCCAATCCTCTCCGCGGCCGGCACCGCCACATGGGAGATCACCGCCGCCAATCCGCGAATCACGGAGATTCAGCCTGGTTCATATGCAACAATGGATGGCTACCACGCCGGTCTGGAGCCTCGGTTCAAGCAGGCCACTAGCGTGCTTGCGACGGTCATCAGTCGCAGGCCCGACTGGATCGTCACCGACGCCGGGAACAAGACCGTTGGTGCAAGCCAAGCCATCCTGAAGGATTACAATTACTCGATCTTGCGCTACGACGAGGAGCACGGAATCTTCAACATCGATGGCTCATGCAGGCTGAAGGTCGGCGACACGGTGGAGCTGCTCTGCGGCTACACGCCCTTCGCCGTCAGCTACTTCGACATCTACCATGTCGTCGAAGGAGACACCGTCGTCGATGTTTGGCCGATCATCCCGCGAGGTCCGGAGCACGGAGGGCTGCTGGACGCATTCAAGGACCGTTGACCGCGAGTCCCTGACGTGATCCGCCTAAGCCCGACTCCACTCTGTTCCGCTTCGCCTACGGATCTATGGTTCGGGTCACCGCTGGCACTTATTGCGATCGCGTCAACTAGATCGGAAGGTTCTGAAGTAAATCAGCCTTCGACAAGCATCAATTCAGGGCGGGCTTAGGGCACGGAGATAATCTGGCAGGAATACGTGACCTTAAAGATTAGGGGAATTCAAGCATATCATGAAGGTGGCCGACCGTCTGCTGAGAGCGGATATTGCATGTCGAAAATGAGTCTTGAAGGCATCGAGCAGGCCATGCTTGATGATCTGAGACATAGAGTTGTGGAGGTCGCCCGTGGGCTGTTCGAAAACAAACTAGTGGTCTCTACATTCGGGGTCGTGAGCACAAGGATTCCCAAGACTGATTGCGTTTTGGTCACGCCGAGCGGTTTCAGCAAGGCTCGTCTTGACAAGGACAACTTGATTATAGTTGATCTTGATGCGAATTTGGTTCAGGGCAAGTTCAGGCCATCTGTGGAAACACCCATGCACACCTACATCCACAAGCGACGACCGGACCTAAGTACCGTCATTCACACGCACTCGCCGATGGCGTGTGCATTCGCGGCTGCAAACAGGGAGATCCCGTGTGTCTCCGCAGAGCAGGCATTC
>Ga0209725_1000373_pt1 | contig 27628 bp, 35 predicted proteins | sample I18A1metaG_FD_184145 | JGI IMG/M metagenome (GOLD analysis project Ga0209725, IMG submission 184145) | Lake sediment bacterial and archeal communities from Gulf of Boni, Indonesia to study Microbial Dark Matter (Phase II) - ​I18A1 metaG... | ecosystem: Environmental > Aquatic > Freshwater > Lake...
TTGGTTCTGCCCCCACAGCGACTAACACCCACGCCGCCCATAGTCGACGCGTTCAAGAGCGCAGGCATTGACGTAGCCAAGAGACTGAATCTCAAGCCCAGCTCTCGAGAAGAACTACTTAGGAGCCTGCGCAGATTCAGGAGCAAGTACGAAATTGTTTCAGTCGAATGCAGCGTGCCCTCGGTCTCTCGAGTGGCGGTGCGCGACCAGCGGGTTGACCTAGTGTACTTTCCAAAGCAACAACTCGGCAGCATATTCCGAGGAAACCTCGCAAAGAGCTGCCGGGCCGCTTTGGAGTTCAATCTGTCAGAATTAACTTCTGGACCAAGTTTCGAAGTGGGACTTTACCGACTCAGGCGCGAGATCGAGGTTGCTGCTGAGGGTTCTAAAGCAGTCATCGGGTGTACGAGGGCATCGAGTCCGTTCCAGTTGAGATCGCCCAGAGACGTAGCTGCCATCCTACATCTGCTTGGGCTTCCGCTCAGCGCTGCGGTGAGAGCCGTCTCTGACCTGCCGATTGAGATAGTGGAAAAGAATCGGTTGAGAATGAGAGAACCCGGACTGGAGGATGGCATCAGAGTCATTAGGAGGTCAGCCGACGACGAATAGGAAGTCGCAGAGATATCTCCTTGTGAGATTCATCACAAACGAAACAGTTACCACGAAGGCCATCGAACAAACCGTGCATCGGTCTGTTCAGGACATGGTAGGCAAGTTGGGGTCTGCGGAGATGAATGTGCGATTGATTGGTTTTCAGGAAGCGGACGGAAGAGCAGTATTCCGCTGCAAATCTGGGTCAGTCGAAAGGTTGCGAGCGGCGCTTGCCCTCGTCACGCATGTCGACGGAAATCCTGCAGCGGCGATGGTTCTACGCTCATCTGGAACGATCAAGGCGCTCAAGGCGAGAATTCCTCGTCGCCGGCGGTCAGTTGCTCAAGCGTCACGAGTTGCGGGCTAAGAACTCAAACGGAATACCGGCCATTCTCGTTGTATTCTGGGCCGGCAAGCCAATCCTTGGTTCAGAGCTTTAGGGATGCTGCTATTCCCAACGTTGCGATGATGAACAACATAGGCAGAATTACAGCGATGCTCGTGATCGAGGCCAGGTAACCCGCAAGATAGGAAGCGAGCGAAGCAGCCATCAAGCCTAGGCTCAAGCTCAACGCGTAGGTCAGACCCAGTCTCCTGTGAGGCATTCTCAACCCAAGCAGACCGTTGACGGCTGGGAAAGTTATGAAGACGGGTATGCCGCTGAGAACGATCGCGGGGTAGCGGAATGTCGGTCCCCAAGGGCCAACTGTCCCATAAGCGAGTGTGATGCTAGCGATGAAGAACAGGATAGCCTGCATCGTGAACATCACTTGAAGCGTTCTGGCTTCGCCGCGGAGTCTGTTGACAACTCTTCCAGCCATAAACCCGGCGACGACACCTATTCCGATCCAAGCGGCTACAGCCGTGGTACTCCAGGCAGGACTGAGCGTCTCTATGATGTTGAAGTATAGAGGCATGTATCCTGTGAAGAGTATGAAGCTCACCGTGGTCATGGAAGAAACGATTGCCAAGACGGCAAACGCTGACTTGAGGGAGTTGGAGTTCCCCTGGTTATTGCCGAGTTCACCGGCAGAGTAGACCGGTTTCGCGTAGAAACCTATTCGATGCCTCGTGATTGTCGTAGCAAAATAGGCGAATAGCATCACTCCGATCGCGCCCCAGACCCAGAACGGAACCCTCCAACCCCACACTTCCGAGAGTATGCCCGTGGAGAAAGTTGCTAGAGTCAGACCGAAGTCTCCGATGGCTCCTTGGTAACCGAAAGCTGCCGTCTTGTTCTCGGCATAGGTCCGCCCAATAGAAGCGAAGCTGACAGGGTGATAGACGGCTGCTGCTGAGCGAAGCAGTGTATAGAAGATAAGGACTTGTATGAATGCAGAGCCGATCGGGAAGATGAGGTCAGCAACAACCACGCCCGCGAATCCGAGAAACAGTATGGGGCGCGCGTGACCCTGGTCTGACAGGTAACCAAAGACTAGCTGAAGCAGCATCGTCGCAGCAAGTCCAACACCGAGGATGGTACCTATCTCGACGAAGCTCAATTCCAGACCCACTCTCATGACTGGTAAAGCTGACGCGAAGAGCGCAAGGGAGCCGTCGTTCATGCAGTGGAACACGCTTAGTGCGAGGAGTCTACGTGAGTCGTCGTTCAAGTGTAGCCAGCAGCCACCGTGAGATTCCCCGTCAGGAACAGTGCACTTCCAGTTATCCGTTGCGGATAAGAAGAACCAAGCATTGTGAGACATGGCAGAAGGCCGGACAGGTGGACAACGCTTTCTTGCTCGCAGGGCTTATGATGGGCTTCTCGATCGCAGCGCCAGTCGGGCCAATCGGTGTGCTATGCATACGTCGCACCTTGAGCGAAGGACGGCGCGCCGGTTTGTTGACTGGTCTGGGTGCTGCGACTGCTGATGCCGTCTACGGCTGCATTGCCGGTTTCGGATTGGTGTTCATATCAAGAGTATTGGTCAGTCAGCGAATGTGGCTTCGCTTCTTTGGCGGCTTGTTTCTCTGCTATCTTGGCATCAAGACTTTTCTGGCAAAGCCTGCTGAACAAGCCACATCGATTGAACGAAATGACCTGATCAGTGCTTATGTCTCGACGTTCTTCTTGACCCTCACCAACCCAATGACCATAGTGTCTTTTCTTGGGATATTTGCTGGACTAGGCTTGGCAAGTGGAGGCGACTGGGTCTCTGCGACTGCACTAGTCTTGGGGGTCTTTCTCGGCTCGGCTCTGTGGTGGTTTATCTTGAGCGGCGCTGTCAGCCTGTTTCGGACAAGGTTCAACCCGCGCTGGATGCGGTGGGTGAACAGGATTTCGGGCATGATCATAGTCGGGTTTGGCATACTGGTCTTGCTGAGTCTAGGACTGTGAAATCACAATTCCATTCGACGGGATAGCCTATCCTACTTGACACATATGTTTCAGACGCTTTCAGCGTCCCAGTTGCACACAACGTTAACGAGTGCCTTCTTCACCTGCTCTAGATCTCTGAGGTACACGAATTCGTCGACACCGTGGAAATGGCAGTCATCACGTATTGGGCCAAAGCTGACTACTGGAATACCAACTTTTGCCAGGTAGTGCCCGTCGTTTCCGCCCAACTCTCCTGCTACAGGAATTTTCTGTCCGAACGCTTCGTTAGCCGCGCGAGAAAACAGTCTGACGAGAGGGTGCTTCTGATCTATGCAGTAGTTCGACGCGTTCTGCAGGGTGTACTCCAGAGTTGCCTGTACTTTCATCGACGACCGGAGCTTCTCGAAGTATCTATCGAGGCCCTTCTTTGCGTTTTCATATTCTTCATCCGGGCACACGCGGAGGTCGAACCTCGCTTCGCATTCGCCCGGGATGATGTTCTCCTTTGCCCCTGCGCTGAGCATGGTCAGGGAGAACCGTCCCCAGATTTGCTTGTAAGGCGAGCCCGGAGGCGCTGGAATCTTCGATCTGACTCGTTCCCGGATCTTCGAGTACTTGGAGAGTCTTTCGAGAAACGGAATCGCTTCATGTATCGCGTTCTTAGCGAGATGGGGATACCCGGCGTGGCCCTGTTTTCCTTTCACTGTCACTTTGCCCCACAGGAGTCCGCTGGCGCCGATCGAAACCACCGACGGGCCCGCGTCAACCACGACGGCCGCATCACCGCGGATCTTCGCATGATTAACAAGGTATCCGAGACCAAGTTCGCCTCCGACCTCTTCATCAGGACATGCGAGGAGGGCAACATTCGCCTTGGGCGTCTTCGTCCTTAACTCTCGCAGCGCGCCCATCACGGACACGATTGCGCCCTTATCGTCTGCTGCACCGCGTCCGAAGGCCTTGTCTCCTTCTACTGTAAGCTTGAACGGGTCATGACGCCAGCCGGTTCCAGCGGCCACGACATCATAGTGCGTTGCGAGCAATACGGTTTGCCGCGCACCCACATCAAGGCGCGCGACTAGGTTCGGTCTGGGCTTCTTGTCCGCAGCCAGTTCTGCTGAGTCATAGACCTCAGTCTTCAGTCCAATCGATTCAGCTTCCTTCTTGATCACATCTGCGCACTCGACGTAGCCGGTCTTTACGTTGGAATCTGAGTCGATCCCAACAAGTCGTGAAAGAAGATCCATATCTTGAGAGAGTTCCAAGTCACATCACAGTCCGTGCCATTGTTGCACGGGTTAGCCTCAAGAGACTTACGTTTTGCCATCCGGAGATACTGCTCTGAGCAAGTCTAAGGATCAAGAAGGCTACGATGAACGAGCATTGTGAAATGCGCCGAAACGAGCGTGATTGGCAGGCCGAGCCTAGGCGCGTAAATTTGGGGGAGGCTCTTCCCCTATCCGCTTCATGGAAGGAAACTGAGTACAGCGTGGCCGAGGTTCCGGTGCCTCTCTGCCCAAGCGGATACGCTGCCTAGGTACTCCTCGCAGTCCTCACAATAGTACGACACTTCACTCCACTCCTAGCGTCACGCTGTGACAAACCCGATGATAGATGATGATAGCCCAATACGTACAAACTAGCGCTCATGCTAGGCTCACTATTGTTAAGTCATTGGCCCCTTCCTTTTCCAATTCACCGCAAGACCCGCGTTGTGACTTTGCGCTTTCGCGGTCGTCTCCGCGGGGGTGCCCGTCGCATGGCTCTGATTGTTTTTTTCTGAGATGACGAATTCTTTTGAGGCCCGAGAAGAAGCGTTTAGCCATTAGCTTGGATCTGGATGACCAACATTAGGCCAACGAGAGTACACGCTTTCGAGTTTTCGCGGCGGTCCGGTGAATACCTTAAGGCCGTCCGGCGCGACGTGGACTCGGCAGCGTATTAGCTAGTCCAGTCTACCCAAACGGAGACATCCGGCACATGATCCGCTGCGGTCGAGAGCTTTCCGTCAAGGATTATTCACGGGATCGCCCTGCGTGTGCGGCCACCACATCGGCTTTGCGAACAGCCTACGACTAGACTACGACGCGGACGACGACGAAATCGAGACCAAGTTCAGCTAATACTTAAGTAAGAATCGCGCCCAAAATTTCAAGCATGAGCCAAGCCGAGTCCGAACCACGGAAGAGCTTGAAGAAGCTAACGTGGCAGTATGAAAACTGCCTCGCTTGTGTCTGGTTCCGCCCAAATGACCCGATAAATGCTGACATAATGGAACGTGGAAAGTGTATCCATTCAAAGCTGAAGCCGTACAACCTGATTGTCTCGGGGCGTGATTGGTGCAATCTCTTCACCGAGATAAGACAAAAACAGATTGAGATTCTCCAAGAAAAGGCCATGAAGGCAGAAGAATCAGAGAAGCAGTAGTATTGAGCCGCGAGGCCCCCGTTGGACATCGTCACATATCAGCTGAGCCACACAAGCGGATCAGGATGACACGGGATGAACCAAGAGGAAGGCGTGCTAGTAACCATTTCCCAGACTTCTCTTCCAATAACCACCCCAACTGTACTCCTAGCTACGGGCTGATTCAGCAATTTGGCTTAGCGGCACGGCTAAGGATCGACTGAACAACCCGCACGGTATGTCTCGTCTCGAGACTACAGCCCGGAGCTTCTCCGCATGAAGATGGATGGAACTCACGAGCTTGTCTTCATGCTCCTCTTCATGCGCGTTGCTTCCGTTATTCGACTTACATGGCTCACGGATCAATATAGAGAATGGGGTCCGCCCGTCGCAGAGTTCGTCATGGCCCGTCAGCATCAGGGCGTCTGTCTGGGACTGGCGTCGTCATACCCCGAATGAACTGTCCGGCCTGTCTAATTATCTCTTAGGCTAGCGCGATCACGAACGCTTATGGCAGTATGATTCATTCGATAGTCTTCGAGTTTGTTCCCCGCTGTTCATTACCATTCTTACGTAGGCATCCCGATCATCGTTCTCCCAATTCCTCTCGTTGTAGTCCTGTTGGGTGTCATACACCCAAGAATCGGTGTCATACACCTGAGAGCGCTTCAGTCTGCTCGTCTGGGGTGCACCCCGCCTTCCGCCTGTCAAGACCGACTCAAATCGTATGCGCCAGAGCATACGATTTGACCGGTGGGCAAAGTACAGCCGGACCGCTGTCCGTGTGTCTGTCCATACTGAGTCAGCGTGCCAATGTCCAGCTACATAGTCGAGCAGGAGCTACGGGACGTTTCTTGGGTGACACGCGAACTGACATGATGCTCTGAGCCGGCGCTGCATCGTCCGCGACATGCGCTCGCGTCTTGTACCTCGCATAATCTCGGTATCTACCTCATCCTGGGAAGAAGTACGGTACGGTCTGCTGTGCGGAAGGAACAGCCCCTTTCATCCGTTCACGACGTTCACGAACCTTGCGTTCTCTGATGCTGACAACGCCCGCTTGAACGACGACGTGATAGTCGTCCATCCTCATGTGGTGTAGCGCCCGCTTGACTTGGTCCTTAACCTCCTGCAAGCTCGGATGAGGCTGGGTTTGATCGCGCTCTCCTATTCGGACTCGGTTGCGCTCCACTCGGGCCTGAACCTTGAGTTTCTCCCGCAGGAGCTTTGCAAGCAGGTCTCGGTCGCCCCGGAACTCCTTCGTGTCTATTTCTATCATCGACACTACCCTCAGACTTGGGCCTCCGGCACGTACTACACGCCAGTTTGGCGTGATCCTTCCTACCGTGATCGTCCCTTTTCGAAGTTTTGCTTGCTCAGTAGCCAAGACCATTCGCGAGAAGACGGCAAGGCGGGAGACGGTCACTGGACCGAGACGGAAAGGAATGGCGGCAAGTCGATATCAGCATTAGCGGAGTGTCTCCTCTTGATTCATCCTGTTCGCTGAGTTGTTACGCAAAACGTTGGATTTAGATAGTGGTCAGCAGAGTAAAGGGAGAAAGCGACCTAGCGTTCTCCCTGTGCACATACTGCAACGGGAAAGCGATGGTTGCTAAGAGAAACCAATGAGAGAATCTAGAAGGGTGAAAATGGTTGTCAATGTTTTCTGTCCCTGGGGCGTATGACCGGGCGATCACGGTCTTCTCTCCGGACGGTCGGCTCTTCCAGGTTGAGTATGCGTCTGAGACTGTCAAGAGGGGTGCAACCGTGCTCGGGATCGCTTCGCCGGAAGCGGTTGTGTTGGCGGCGGAGGAGCGAGCCACCTCCAAGCTTCAGGATCCGTCCTTTATGTGGAAGATCTTCCAGATCGACGACCACGTCGGCGCAGCCGTGGCTGGGCTTAGCTGCGATGCTCACATCCTTGTCGACCAGGCAAGAATCTATGCTCAGAGCAACCGACTACTTTACGACGAGCCGATTGACATCGAGATTCTGACACGGCGAATCGGCGAGATCAAGCAGCTCTACACTCAGCACGCTGGAGTAAGGCCGTTCGGGATTTCGATTCTCTTCGGAGGTATGGACAGGAAGGGTAGTCGAATCTTCTGGACCGACCCGAGCGGCGCCTATCTTGCTTACAAGGCGTGGGCGATAGGGGCCGGAGGAGACGCAGCGAACGAGATCCTCGAGGCGGAGTACAAAGACTCCTTGAATCTCGACGACAGCGTCCTGCTGGCTCTGAAGTGCATGAGCAAAGTGCTCGAGGACAAGATCGACGCCCAGAAGATCAGGATCGCCCTGATCCCGTCAACAACGAAGAAGTTCACGAAGCTTGCGCCGGCCGATGTCGACAAGTACCTGAAGAAGCTCGAGTCAGCCAAAAAGGCTGGCACCAAATGAGCGACAAGTACACGACGGCAAGGATAACCAAGAGCGGCGAGAAGTTCGAGATCCTCGTCAAACCTGAGCCGGCCCTCGACTACAAGATGGGCAAGCCGACGCCGGTCTCCCAATTGCTGGTGATCGACGAGATCTACGCAGACGCCAGTAAGGGCACGCGCGCGTCAACTGAGAAACTTCAGAAATCCTTCGGCACCACAGATCCGATGACCGTCGCCGAGGAGATCATGAAGCACGGTGAACTGCAGCTCACAACAGAGCAAAGGAGACAGCTTGTGGAGGACAAGAGAAGGCAGATCATAGCCTTCATCTCTCGGAACTGTATCGACCCGAGAACTGGCACGCCTCATCCGCCCCTCAGAATCGAGCAGGCCTTCTCACAGATTCGCGTGGTCATCGATCCGTTCAAACCTGCGGACGAGCAAGCAAAGACGGTTATCGACGAGCTTAGGACGCTGCTTCCTATCAAGATCGAGAAGATGAGGCTCGCCGTGAAAGTCTTTCCAGAACACGCTGCAAAAGCCTACGGCTCGATCAAAGGGTTCGGCACGATCACGAAGGAAGAGTGGCAGGCGGACGGATCCTTGGTGGCGCTTGTGGAGATGCCGGCCGGACTTTACGGTTCGTTCATTGATCGGATTGGCAAACTCACGCAAGGCACTGTGCAGACAAAAGTCTTAAAGTAGGTCGCCTTTGCCCTTCAGCTCCCTGCTGCGCTGGAATTGAGATGGAGTAGTTGACCATATTCGCTGAGAAGAAGCAATTAGTTGCACCAGGGGAGGTACTCGCCGAAGGATCTTATTTCCCCGGTGAGAACACTTACAGAGAAGGAAACAGAGTGTTCGCGTCAAGGATCGGCCTCGCCGATCTGGTGGCGAACAAGCTGATTGTTGTTCCGCTGAAAGGATGCTATGTTCCGAGGGTTGATGACTTTGTGATCGGCCGCGTTGTAGATATCGCGATGTCAGGCTGGACTGTGGACATATCTGCGCCGTACCCAGCGTTGCTTCCGTTGTCAGAGACCCCCGCAGCGAGGGGAATGGCGCCGAGAAAGGATCTTACCCGGATCTTCAACGTCGGGGATCTTGTCATGGCTGAGGTGATTGCTTTTGACCGGACACGTGACCCGCTCTTGACGGTTAGAGGCCGTGGACTTGGGAAAGTCTCGTCGGGTAGAGTCGTCCATATCTCGCCTGCGAAGATCCCGAGGCTGATTGGGAGGAAAGGTTCCATGATCAGCATGCTGAAGAAGGTGACGGGTTGCGACATAATCGTCGGCCAGAATGGAACGGTCTTGGTGTCCGGCCGCCAACCAAAGAATGAGCAAATAGCGGTGGCCGCGATGTTAATGATTGAACGAGAAGCGCACACACGAGGACTTACGGATCGCGTAAGCGAGATGATGAGCAGAGAGTTGAGGTAGATAAGAAATGAACAAGCCCGAAATCAGGCTGATCGACGACAATGGTCTGCGCGTCGACGGCAGGAGGCTTGATGAGCTTAGACCGACCAAGATGGAGGTTGGAGTACTAGACAAGGCTGACGGTTCGGCCTACGTCGAACAAGGGAAAAACCGTATTATCGCTGCCATCTACGGGCCTCGGGAAGCCCACCCGAAGCACGTGGCACTCGCGGACCGAGCTGTTATCAAATGTCGCTATCACATGGCGCCTTTCTCTGTGGAAGAGAGGAAATCTCCAGCGCCATCGCGAAGAGAGCTCGAGCTTTCTAAGGTGATCAGAGAGGCTTTGGAAACGTCCATAATGTCGGAGCTGTACCCCCGAACCTCGATAGACATCACCATCGAGGTCCTCCAGTCAGACGGAGGCAGCAGATGCGCTGCAATAACCGCAGCGTCCCTCGCACTGGCAGATGCAGGTGTGCCGCTGAGAGAGATCGTCGCTGCGTGCGCTGTTGGAAAGATCGATGGAAAGATCGCGTTAGATCTGTCCGACATTGAAGACAAGGAGGGCGACGCCGACCTTCCGGTCGCGTTCATGCCCAAGTCTAAGGCAATAACACTGCTCCAAATGGACGGGTCCTTCACTGAAGAAGAATTCAATCAAGCACTGGACATGGCCATCAACGCTTGTGAGAAGATCAACGAGATGCAGATCGAAGCCCTCAAACGAAAGTACATCTCGGTAAAGGAGCAAGCCGAAGAGTCTCGGGAGGTGGCAACCTAGTGTCATGGACCCCCCAGCTACCAGCAATCGCGAAGATTGAGCAGAAGACAATCGTCGATCTGATAGCTAAGGGAAAGAGGGTCGACGAACGAAAGCTCACAGACTACAGAGACATCAAGATTGAGACAGGGATTGTTCAGAAAGCAAACGGGTCTGCCATGACGCACTTGGGAAAGACGAAAGTGATGACTGGCATCAAAGTGGAACTAGGAGCGCCATTTCCCGACACGCCCAACCAGGGTGTCCTCACAGTCAACGCTGAGCTGGTCCCATTCGCTTCCCCATCGTTCGAGCCAGGCCCGCCTAGTGAGGCAGCCATCGAGCTTGCGCGAGTGGTAGACAGAGGGCTAAGAGAGTCAAAAGCCATTCCGCTGGAGACGCTCTGCGTGGAACCCGGGAAGAAGGTGATCATCGTTTTCGTGGACGTGTACGTCCTTGACCACGACGGAAACCTAATCGATGCTTCAGCAATATCCGCACTGGCTGCGCTGCTCACATCGAAGATGAAGACCTACGAGCTAGAGGGCGGAGAAGTGCGGGTGAAGGATGAACTTCTACCTTTGATGATCCAGAACGAGCCGGTAGCCGTGACAACGGCGAAGATAGACGGCAGCATGATCTTGGACCCGTGCCTAGAAGAGGAGCTTGTCATGAGCTCTCGCCTGACCATAACGTCAGGGCGGGACGGCAGCCTCTGCGCCATGCAAAAAGGTGGTTTGGGTGCCTTCACAGATCAAGAGGTTAGGCAGGCCGTCAGGACCGCGATCGAGAAAGGCAAGGAGATACGCGAAGTGATCAAAGGAGCGACAAGCGGAAGATGAAAGTCAAGAAAGTGGGTCCCGCGGGGAGCTTCGGTCCCAGGTACGGGACCGTAGCCAGAAGGAGATACGCCGAAGTGGTTTCGGGCATGCGCGTCCCTCATGAGTGCCCGAGATGCCATGTACGTGCGGTAAGACGACTCTCAGTAGGCATCTGGGGATGCCGCAAATGCGGCGTGAAGTTCGCAGGCGGCGCATACCTTCCGACGACGAAACTAGGCGACGTTTCCAAGCGCGCTGCGAGAGAAGGACTTGCTGCAGGACTCATAGCCGCCGAGCTCAAAGAGAAGGCGGAAGCCCGTGCCTCTGAAGAGAAGGCGGCAGCTGAAGCTCGAGAGAAACGGAGAAGGAGAAGAAAGAAACCGGAGACGCCTCCTCAGGAACAGACCAAGTGATACACACAAACAAGGACGGGAAAGCCACCACGCTCCACGGAGTGCGCCATAGAGCCTCTCGTTCATGCATCAACTTACAGGCGAGTCTTGCAAGCTGAAGAAGATTGAGAAGACCCAAAGCCGAAGCCGAGATCTCGCTGCCGTTCAACAAGAAGTCGGATGCCGAGGCACTGAGGCGCGCACTAGGACCAGAAACAGTAGCGCCGAAGACGAGCAGAGCTTCAGTTCGTGTGACCAGAAGCAAGAAAGTCTTGAGAATAAGCCTCCTCGCCAAGGATCTTGTCGCTCTTCGCGCCATGCTGAACTCGTATCTACGTATGGCGGCCACGTGGAGACGAGTCACGGAAGCTCTGGACGGCTAGGACGAAGACAGGGCTTCGTGGGTTCAATCGGCCTCTTGCTCTGATCACTGGTGCCACGTGCAAGTCTAATACGTCCCCTAGTCACCAGTATTACAGGGCATTCGGAAGATGGAGACGAAGGTTATCCGAATAGACGTTCCAGAGGGCGCGAACATCATACTCGGGCAGAGCCACTTCATAAAGACCGTTGAGGACCTTCACGAAGCTGTTGTCGGCGGAGTTCCCAACGCGAAGTTCGGAGTAGCATTCAGCGAATCGAGCGGCCCGTGCCTTGTGCGCGTCTCCGGCAACGACCAAGAGTTGACTACCCTTGCTGGAAAGGCAGCGTTGAAGATAGCAGCTGGCCACGCATTTATTATTCTCTTGAAAGACGCCTACCCGATCAATGTCCTCGACAAGATCAAGGCTGTCCCAGAGGTGTGCTCAATATACGCTGCAACCGCCAATCCCATTCAAGTTGTCGTAGCCGAGACCGGGCAAGGTAGAGGGATACTTGGCGTGATAGACGGTTCAAAGCCGAAGGACGTGGAAACCGCCAAAGACGTTGAGGATCGGAAGAACTTCCTTAGGAAGATCGGCTACAAACTATGAGAAGCCGCAATGGAGAACATCTCGTTCCTCCAAGATGGGTAGCGCTTCCTAGGTTGTAGAGCTTGGATGAGGCTCGCAACGCCGACGCGACAAGGAGAGATCTCGTCATGGCGCTCAGAATCATGAATACTCTAGGAAGAAGAATGCAGAAGTTCGTGCCCCTAAAGAAGAAAACTGTGAGAATGTACACGTGTGGTCCGACGGTGTGGGACTATGCGCACATCGGAAACTTTCGGACCTATGTGTTCCAAGACATCCTGAGAAGATACTTGGAATACAAGGGCTACAAGGTCATCCAAGTCACGAACATAACCGACGTTGACGACAAGACGATCCGTCAATCGAAGGCCACAGGAGTAAGCCTTCGCGAATATACGAAGAAGTATGAGGAAGCATACTTCGAGGATATCGCGGCCCTTAACATTGAGAAAGCCGAGCGCTATCCGCGGGCAACCGAGCACATCAATGAAATGGTCGCCTTGGTCAAGAGACTTGTGCGCAAAGGCCTGGCCTACGAAGCCGAAGGTTCGGTCTACTTCGACATTTCAAAATTCAAGACGTACGGTAAGCTATCGGGTATGCGGTTGGAGCAACTCAAATCGGGAGCGCGAATCGACTCAGACGAGTACGGCAAGGACGAAGCAAGGGACTTCGTTCTATGGAAAGGCTGGCGTCCCGAAGATGGCGAGGTCTTCTGGGAGACCGCGTTGGGCAAGGGCAGGCCAGGATGGCACATAGAGTGCTCAGCAATGTCGATGAAGTACCTCGGGGCAACATTCGACATACACTCAGGCGGCGAGGATCTGATCTTCCCTCACCATGAGAACGAGATCGCTCAATCAGAAGCAGCAACCGGAAAGAGATTCGTAAGGTACTGGCTCCACTCGGGAATGCTCCTAGTTGGCGGGAGAAAGATGGCAAAATCGCTAGGCAACTTCTTCACACTCAGAGACTTGCTGTCCAAAGGACACGACCCCCTAGCCCTGAGGTATCTCCTAATGTCCGCCCACTACCGGGCACCGCTCAATTTCACGGAGGAGGCGCTTGGAGACGCCACGAAAGCAATTCAAGCTCTTCGAGAGACTCTGCGTCGCGTCAAGACCTTCACTGCGACGACCAAACGAGACAACGTCGAACTTCAAAAGCTTCTCTCAAGGGAACAGCTTGAATTCGAAAGAGCGATGGACGATGACCTGAATATGCCTAGGGCGCTTGCTGCGCTGCACCGAATAGCCAGAGCCGTAAACCGCGCCATCGATCAATGCAAGATATCGGGAGAAGACGCAAAGGCTACGCATCGACTTGTCTCAAGACTTGACAAGGTCCTAGGAATCTTCGCGGAGCAAATGAAAGCTGACTTCTTACCCCGAGAAGCTGAGTTACTCATAAGAGAGAGAGATGAAGCACGTGCAAAGAGGGACTGGGCAACTGCAGACAGGTTGCGAGAGCAGCTGTCTGCGATGGGAATTGTCGTTGAAGATACTCCAACGGGTACCGTGTGGAAACGCAGGTCTAGGTAGCATTTCAGAAAAAGCACAGCTAATGTATCTCGCGCACACTTCGGCTGTGGAAAAGTCTTTTTGAATGTAACAATACTATCGGGACGACTGAGTAGAGTGGGGATTGGCTTGGACGGAAGAATTCTCGGCACCTTGTTCTGGGCTGGCCTGGTCAACAGTGTCTTCCTGATCTTCAGCTTGGTCAGGATATTTGCTGCGAAGGAAGTAAGATACGGTCTGTTTGATCTTTTCAATCCAAGGTTCTACCTGGCAAATCCGATCTTTATCGTTCTAATGATCATAGGGCCCGTGACCTTCATCTCTGACCTGATGGTCTTCTCGGCCGCAGGAGAGGTGTCTACCAGGACGCTCGGATTGCTTGGACTCAGCGCGTTGAACCTAGTAGGAGTAATATTCGGATTCGCGCAGTTCGTGCTAGTGAACATCCTGTTTAGGACAGAGCACGTACCTAGTCATGTATGGATCTTGCTAGCCCTCTGGTTCATACTCGTGGTATCAGGAACCCTTACAGGCACGGTAATCATGAACGAACTTGCGAAACAGTAACCAAGGCACCGCCTGATACGAGCAAGCGACCCGCAGGCACAGACACTATTACATGTCCGGCATCGAATCTGAAGGTTAAAGTCTGGAACGACGAGATAGGATGAACGCTGAAAACGTCGGCTCGCATATAAGAAACGAGTTTTTCTCCTCTCTGTACTAGAGATGGACAAAGAATCCCGCAAGTACGAATATACCAGCGATCGCAGAGCGCAAAGCAGAAACTTGGGCAACGAGGCATATTCTCGATCTATTGCAGCACGAGGGGATCTGATCTACTATGAGGGTTACTAGCGGCGCAGCGGTTCGGTTCATCCTGCTCCAGTTCGCTGTAATCTCTTCTTTCTTCTCTATCGTCTACATGGACAGGTTTGTGCTGGACGTTGTCTTGGCGCCCCTGAACGCCATGCGCCATGTTCGCGAGTTTCACTTCGCCTTCTTCGACATTCTCTCAACAATCGTTTTCGCTTCGATCGCCATTGCCTACCTGATTGGGCGGGGAGCAGACGGCTGGAAAGTTGCGGTCGCCACCTTCGCTGAGGGAATCGCGCTCATCAGGCTCGGCTTTGAAGACACGTTCTACTATGTTCTTTGGAGAGAAAGCCTGCCGGATCGGCTTCCCTGGCTTGACCACAACCCTGTCTTGGTCTACTCCTCGTCCCTAGTCACAAGTACGGGGCTGTTCTACACGATGCTCATAACAACTCTGATCTTTGCGCTTGTCTGGGCAGGAATCTGGAGGAGAATCTGACCCCATGCGTAAGATGCAATGGCAAGAGATGTCAGGGCATGATAAACTTCAGAAAGCCGATCAGCGGCACGAACACGTAAATGAAGAGAAAGACTGCAAGCCACAGAGCGCAAAGGCCCTCAAGGAATATTGCCAGGCGGCTTCCCATTGTTCTCTGGTACTACTCGGCTATAACTAGGATTTCAACGCTTTTGATGATGAGTAGCGCGTCAACGGGCACTATGCTTTCGAAGTTCAAGTCGAAACGGAGAACTTCGCCGATCGCCCTCTCAATTCGCTCACCGTCCCAATTCAGGATCAGTTGAGTTCCGCTTTCGTCACCGGGAACCCCTAGCATTTGCGTTCGATCAAACTGGCCTTGCAGGTAGATGTTGATCTTCCAAAGACTGCCCCACTGCGTGCCATTCGGAGAAACGATGTTGAAGAACCATAGCTGAATGTTGCGAATCCGCGTCATGTTGAATTCTGTGCGATTGAATTGGCTTATCCGAATCCAGAGCGTGAGATTATCGCCCGATTTGATGAGGGTGGGAATGGGCTGGCCTGAAGCGTTGTCAAACCAGAACCATCTGATTCGCGTCGGACTAGGATCGAACCAGTTGATGTTTGCTGATTTCTGAAGATTGGGTTTCAAGTAGACGAGGGGGGCTGGTCTCTGCGGTTCGGGCTTCGGTTGGAACCAGAGCAACCAAACATAAGGTACTTGAACCAAAACCAGCACGACAATAACTAAGCTGACAAGATAGCGTCTCTTCATCTGTGTATCTCCCCCACTCCCTTGAGTTTGCCCCTCCTATTGTCGATGCCAGCTATAGGCTGTCTCTCATCGGCTGAGAGCACGGCCTTCTTGACTTCGCCTAGAGAGAGCGCGAGCAATTCTTCGACGCTCATGAGCGTCGCTTCTAGGATTCTCTCCAGAGCTCTCCCGTAGCATTCCTGGGACTCGCCCCCGCGGTAGCATTTGATCCGTTGCTCCGGAGCTGTAACCGTTTACCTTTATTTGGCGGCTCGCTCATTCCGTCAGACTTCCGCTTGTGAGAGATGGAGCGTTTGGCGACCGATGAGGGCATGAAAGGAGAGGGTGAAGATGAAAGTTACTCTCCGCTGCAATCAGAGCTCAACATCGGAACCCTTGGTCACGTCGACAACGGCAAGAGCACGCTCGTTCAGTCAATAACCGGCATCTGGACCGCGAGGCACTCAGAGGAACTAAGGCGAGGCATAACAATCAGAATCGGATATGCAGACGTCTTCATCTACAGGTGTCAAAAGTGCAGGCCCCCACACAACTACACAACGAGCCCAAAGTGCCCCAATTGTGGTTCAGAGACGAAGTTCAGGCGAGGCATCAGCTTCGTGGACTGCCCTGGTCACCACAGTCTCATGGTCACTATGCTCTCCGGTGCGGCGCTCATGGACGGCGCACTATTCGTGGTCGCGAGCAACGTCAAGTTTCCCCAAGCTCAGGACCGCGAACATCTACTGGCCGCACAGATGGTGGGTATACAGCGACTAATAGTAGTGCAGAACAAGATCGACCTCGTTGACCGGGCTCTAGCCGTCGAGAACTACGAAGAAATCAAATCATTCACTAAGAACACGGTGGCAGCGGACGCGCCGGTGGTTCCGGTCTCAGCTCAACACGGAATAAACACGGACGTGGTTCTGTATGAGATGGAGAAGAGGATCCCCACGCCGAAGAGAGATCCGACCGCATCGCCGCGAATGTATGTTCTCAGATCCTTCGACGTCAACAAGCCTGGCACGGAAGTTGAAGACCTCCGCGGTGGGATCCTTGGAGGATCCGTCATTCAGGGCACGTTTAGGGTTGGCGATGAGATAGAGATTAAGCCGGGTTTGCCGATTCAAACTGGAGGAAAAACCCGCTACGAGGCGCTCGTTTCGAAAGTAACGAGCCTGAACGTCTCAAAAGGACCCGTGACTGAGGCGCGGAGCGGAGGTCTCGTTGGTGTTGGAACGGCCCTAGACCCCTCCTTGACAAAGGCCGACGGTCTAGTTGGTAGCGTAGTAGGAAAGGTTGGAGAACTCCCGCAGGTGCTTGATAGACTGACGGCTGAAGTGACGCTCTTCGAAAGGGCGGTAGGGACGGAACAGCTGGTTCCAGTCGACAAGATCAAAACGAATGAGCCGCTGGTTCTGAACGTAGGGACAGCGGTGACATCGGGTGTCGTGACATCAGCGAGGGAGGACTTGGTTGACGTAAGCCTCCGGAAGCCCGTCTGCCCCATGCCTAGCTTCAAGATTGCGGTGAGTAGGCGCATCGGGGACAGTTGGCGTCTCATCGGATTTGGCAACCTAAAGGGATAGCATGTGACTGTTACCGTCTATCTGGACGCAAGCTTCCTCATGCTCTCAGCAAAGTTTCATGTCGACGTCGTGTCAGAGGCGGAGGAACTACTTCAAGGCAGGGCTGAGTTCACCGTTCCGGCTCCCGTCGTGAGAGAACTCGAAAGCCTGGCCAGAGGCCGGGGGGCGCCGGGGCGAGACGCAAGAGTGGCATTGGCCTTGATCCGAAAAGGAAAGATACGTTGCGTTCCATCGAGGGAGCTCTTGAACGCTGATACAGCGCTCACCGAAGCGTCGCAACTCCCAAACGTCATCGTTGCAACTGCAGATCTAGAGCTTCGAAGAAAGATTAGAAGTGCTGGGAAGCCGGTGATTTTCTTCAGAGAAAAGGCTAAGTTAGAGCTTGAGGGCATTGAGCCGGGCTACTGGTAAACAACCGAATGATACTGTGATCTAAGCGGAGATAGTCTTGTTCAGGATATTGATGGTCGAGGACATAGTTAGGATTCCGCCCAAGAGTTTTGGCAATCCAATCGACAAGGCGGCGACCGACCAGGTGAAGCTCAAGTACGAGAACATCGTGGACGAGCAACTAGGATACGCAGTATTCGTGGTCGACGTCAACGTGGACCCCGTCGGAAAGATACTTCCAGGAGACGGGTCAACGTATCATCGAGTCACGTTCAAGCTTCTCAGCTTCTATCCCGAGATGCACGAGGTAGTGGAAGGAGAAGTGGTTGAGGTGACAGACTTCGGAGCATTCGTAAGGATCGGACCGGAGGACGCTTTGCTTCATGTATCACAGATCATGGACGACTACATATCCTACGACGAGAAACATGGCGTGCTAGTCGGAAAGGAAACTCAAAGAAAGATTGCGAAAGGGGACTTTGTCAGAGGCCGGATAATCGCGGTTAGTTTTCCACGGGGCGGAATGGGAGGAAAGATCGGAATCACAATGCGTCAACCTTTCTTGGGCAAGATCGACTGGGTTGAGCAGGATGTTCGCCGCGCGCGAGGACCTAAAGAGGAGAAGCCAGCTTGACCGAAAAAGCTTGCAAGAACTGCAGATACATCAGCAACGGGCCAGTCTGCCCCAACTGTAAGTCGACCAACCTTAGCGATGACTGGACAGGGCTCGCAATAATCATCGACCCTGAGAATTCAGAGATTGCTAAGAAGATGAGGATCAAAGCACCAGGCCGATACGCTGTTCGAGTGCGCTAGTGCCTGGAATGCTGATGTTGTTGGTCCGACATTGCAAAAGCTTGTCCTGACTGAAGAGATTCGGTCTTCTCTTAAACAACCGCTCGGAAGACTTTTTCCCGGAGGCGGTTCAGAGACCTACAAACAGATCAGCCAACTGATAACCCTCAGGAAACCTCCGAGGGTGGTGTTTGTCGGCGACGTAGTTTCGAGAAACGCAGCGGCAAAGGGGCTTCGCAGAGATGTCATGATCATCGACAACAAGGAAATGAGGGTTCAAACCAAGCCTCTTGACGTTGCCGCGGAAAGAACGTTCCGCGTTCGAAATGAGCCGGGCACGATCAGCTCGAATGCTTGGGCAGCAGTCCACGAAGCGGTTGAATGTGGAAATGCCCTCATGATCGTGGACGGAGAGGAGGATTTGCTCACCCTTGTCGCAGTGGCAGTCGCGCCGCTAGGTTCTTTTGTGATCTACGGTCAACCCGGCCAAGGAGTCGTGCTCGTGCAAGTTGACGATGAAGCAAGAAAGAAAGCACATTCGTTCTTAGAAGGCATGAACGAAAGCGGTTAGGTTGAACTCTTCTTTTCCACATAGTCGGTGAAGCTGCAGGATCCGCACGTCCACCGCTCGATCGGGTTCTTGTGATGCGCCATGAAGTTCCCGCATCTAGGGCACTTCTTGTTCTTGAGCTTGGTCTGTCGTTTTACAGGATCCACATCATACAGCTTACTGGCGCGGGCTTCATGCCGCCTCTCTGGAGGTTCTTGTTCGCTCATGGATGCGTACTACCTATTTCGCCGGCTTCGAAGGTTCCGTTTCCGGCTTCGCCGGAGGTCTTGTCTCGGCCTTGACGCTAGGCTTAGCTTCGCCTTCCTTGGCAGGCTTCGCCTCTCTCTTCTCAGGCGCCTTGGCAGCTTTCTTTTCGACTTTCGCAGAAGCAGCCTCCTTCAGCTTTGCCCGCTCGTCTGGCGGCAGGTTTCGGGTGACTATGTGCTCGGGAACGGTCGACGACGCCGTATTAGCGTCGTCGTAGACCTGCAATGAACACACGCTCTTATGCACTCCCGTCGACGTGCGAAGACCTACCACGAACACGTTCTCGATCTTGGTGCCAAGCTTGGAAGCCATTCGTTTTCTTATGTCAAATCGTTCTGGTGTTCCCTCTCCTGTGTGGTCGATCTCAAGGCTGATCTCCTTCCGTTTGAGCAGAGGGTTGTAGAATTCATTATTCACCTTGATTTCCATCCTCGGCACTTCCGCTACTTCTTCTTCCTAGGCTTCTTGGCAGGCTTCTTGAACAGCCTTGGCTTCCTTACTGGGGCTTCTACAACTTTCGCCGGGGTCGGAACTGCCTTGACAACGGGTTCCTTCACCGGAGCAACCTTCTCTGCCGGTTTCACTTCTCCGGTGAAGACCATCGTGTTAATCTGGTATGTCTCATCAGTTATCATTCGACCACGGACAAGCTTCCTTCTGCGTTCTCCGGGCCTCGTTGGCCTAAATCCAACTCCCTCTGAAAGAACGACGTACTTCTTTCCTCCGCCGTGAATGTCTGTTCGCATGGGAACGCCGTCCCTGTCGCAACCCCCCGTGATCTTGAGCTTGCTGCCCGAGAATCCGAGTTGGGAGCCATCAATGACTTCGCCGATGCTTCTCCCAATCAGAACCTGGGCTCTGGACCCTTCAAGCTCCGCTACGGTCGCCTTTCTTGTCCGTGGGTCAGACACGATCATCTTGAACTTTGCCATGATGTGCACCAAGCCGGAGCGAAGTCCTAGATACGCAAAGTGAGGCGTTTAATAAGGTTGCAGCTGTCTCAGCAAGACTAGACAGCGACACTACGCTTGCTGTCTCCGCAGAAAGGTTGCGAGTTCCTTCAGGTTTAGGAACGCCATCTCATGACGAGGTTCGGTTCTCCTCTCAAGCCACACGTGGCGAGTCTTCATTCCTCTCAATCCGTTTAGCAGAGTCTCAAGGGTTATCTGATCAACGTGCGCGTCAGGGCGAGATGCCGCTAGCGCCTCCGAGAGCTCGCGGCGATCTTTCGTGGTGCGAGCGGCTGCTCTAGTCCGGAAGTATTCAGGTGCAGACTGGGTCCCCTTGCCGATCCCGAAGATCGTTCCGTCTTTGAGTTCCACCAAGATGACATCATACTGGTGGATCTCGTTGATTATGTGAAGGATCTCCGCCTCCGAGATCATCGAGAACCCAAGTCCGAATGGGTGATGATAGTTTCACACGAGTGCTTAAGATTGTTGCCCGATCGTGATTCCGTCAGAACTCATCTAACTTGGTCACGCCAAGAGATTTCTCTCACAGAAACATTCATAAAAGCACGTCATTTGCATACACTAGCCGCTGGCAGATGTGCAGGAGAAGCGAATGCCAAAACCGTCCTACGTTAAGTTCGAGGTCTCAAGAGAGATCGTCGATAAAGCGTATCAGGTCATTCAGGTAGCAAAGGATTCAGGCAAGATAAGAAAAGGAACGAACGAGTCTACGAAGGCGATCGAGCGCGGGATCGCAAAACTTGTGCTTATTGCCGAAGACGTGGAACCGCCTCAAGTGGTAGCTCACCTACCTATCATCTGCGAAGAGAGGAAGATCCCATACTTGTTTGTCCCAAGCAAATTGGACCTCGGAAGGTCAGCTGGCATCGACGTGGGATGTGCAGCGGTGTCAGTCATCGAGGCGGGAGAAGGGTCAAACACACTGAAAGATCTCACAATCTCAGCGGAACGCCTTAGGACTGGCAGCGGGGCCAAAGCCTAGAGATGTCCTCAGCACGCGAGAAGTCAAGAGAGGAACCAACACCCGCCGAGGTTACGCAGGTCATAGGCAGGACCGGCGTCACCGGTGAAGTCATCCAAGTAAGAGTAAGGCTCCTCGAAGGAAGAGACAAGGGTCGAATCATAACGCGGAACGTAAAGGGGCCGATCAGAGTCGGCGATATTCTGACACTCAGAGAGACTGAACGTGAAGCCAAGAAGATCAGGTAGTGTCACGCATTGCCGAGGACGAACAAGTGCTCATTTTGTGGCAAGCCATTTCCACCCGCCTCGGGAATGATGTATATCAGAAATGACGGTACGATACTCCACTTCTGCTCCGCTAGATGCAGGAAGAGTCTTCTCGTCTACAAGAGAGATCCGCGGAAGCTGAAATGGACAACATACTACGGAAAGAAAGAACGCGGCTAGAGGACTAGGCTAGATTCGCGGGCGCGCCAACCGCGCGCATAGGACGTGCAGTCGTTCTTCATGACGCGAGTTTCGAACTCAACCATGTCGGTATGAGATGCCTGCCCCCCCTTTGGGATTGACCCACTCAACAAATGGACAAGCGATTCTGCAAGTGCCACATTCCACACAATTCTCGTAGGCTATGAAGACTTTCGGCTCCACGTACGAGTACACATTCGCTGGGCAAACATCCAGGCATATCCTCTCAGCGCATTTCGTGCAAGCTTCCTCATCGACCTTGATATGGGATTCTTCATCGACAACATGTCTCAGCAGATACAGTTTCTCTTCAAGTCTCACATCAGTTTCCTCCCAAGCACGTACACATCCTTCAGTATTTTCGTAAGCTTCCGCTTCGTCACAACGATCGATCTGATCCTTTTGATCTTCTCGCTCCTTGTAGAACCGTCCACCTTGAACCACTCTCCCAGCACCGCGTTCAACGCTTCCGGATACGCGCTCATAATTTCCGCGTTCTCCTCGATGTACTGCAGTAGTCCGGATTGCTTCTTCATGTCCTTCACAGCAAACGAGTTCAAGAGCAGTTGCTGATACCCTGCTAATGCCTTGGAAGTGTAGTCTCTCTTTCGGTGCGCTTCTACGGCGACTTCGCCTGCCATTCTACCTGACAGCACAGCCAAATCCGCTCCCTCTGCTGTGACGGGGTTTGCAAGCATCGCTGAATCGCCTGCGACCAGTACTCCGTCGGAGAATAGCTTGGGCATACCCCCGTACCCGGCCTCCGGTATCATGTGAGCCTGGTACTCCTTAACGACACCGTCTAGTAAGAGCCGCTCTACTGACGGTTCCTCTTTGAATCTCTCCATCAAGTCATAGGGCCTGATCTGCTCCTTCATCATGGTCGAGATGATGGCGCCAAACCCGACTGAAAGGGATTCCCTGTTGGTATAGAGGAAGCCGAATCCGACCAATCCCTCGAACGGCGCTCCTATGTACTGGATTGCCGCGCCATCTCCTTCCCTGAGGCCGAACCTTTCTTCAATTCGATCAGGTGGCAAAGAAACAATCTCTTTCACGGCTATGGCCATTTGGTCGCGCCGAGGTTTCGTGATCAAGCCGGCTTTCTCGCATAACATGGTGTTCGCGCCTTCCGCTACGATCACTATGTTGGCTGACAGGTCTCCTCTGTCCGTTCTGATGCCTGATATCTTGCCCGTGTGGGAAAGCAGTTCAGTGACATTGGTCTTCGTGATCAGCGTGGCGCCCGCATCTTGCGCTTTCTTTGCATACCATCTGTCGAACTTTGAACGGAGTATTGTGTAGCCATTCGGGGGTTCGGACTCAATTGCGCGTTTATGACTTACGAGGATGTGCTCGTTTCTTCCCATGAGACAATAGGAGTGCTGAACGACTTTGCGCTCAAGAGGCGCCTCCTTCCAAAACCCCGGGATTAGGTCATTGAGGGTCTTGATGTAGAGAACCCCACCTATGACGTTCTTACTTCCGGGGAACTCACCTCTCTCGATAATGACGACGTCGACGTTGTTGTTGGCCATTACATAGCCTGCCGTGACACCGGCCGGCCCTGCTCCCACAACTATTGCGTCGAACTTCTCAGTCAACGGGTCTTGGCCTCTTCCATGAAACGTTTAGCGCTTCATTTCATCGATGAGCAGCGGCAGGATCTTTGTTGCGTCACCTATCACGCCATAGTTGCAGGAGTTGAATATGGGCGCCTCCGGATCTATGTTCAATGCTATCACGACCTCAGCGCCCTCTATGCCAACCAGATGCTGAATGGAGCCCGATATGCCAACGGCAATGTACAGCTTTGGTCTGATGGTCTTGCCCGTCTGGCCAACTTGGCTTTCTTTGTCTGCGAGGCCTGATTCGACGGCCCTCCGTGAGGCTCCGACTGCCCCTCCAAGGGCACTGGCCAGATCTTTGACTAATTGGAAATTCTTCTCGGAACCTAGTCCTCTACCACCGGAGACAACTATGTCTGATTCCTGCAGCATGCTTCTCCTTTCGATCCAATCGAAATCAAGTATCTTGGTGGGGATTTCTTCTTCTCTGAAGTTCATCCCAACTCTCACAATCTCTGCCTTAGCATTGGTCTTCGGTGGCCTAGGGAACACTCCTGGTCTGACGGTGCTCATCTGAGGAAGATGTTTCGGAGTCATGATGACTGCAAGCTGTCTTCCCCCCCAAGTCGGCCTTATCTGAAGCATCAGGCCCGTGTCTGGCTCTATGTCAAGAGACGTACAGTCCGCCGTCAGGCCGGTACCTATGTTGGTCGCCACCGTGCCTGAAAGGTCTCTTCCGTTTCGGGTCGCTCCGATTAGTATCACTTGAGGCCGATAGGAGATCGCGACCCCGGTCAAAGCCTTGGCATATGGCGTCGTGCGGTAATGTTTGAGAAGAGGGTGATCAATCAAATAGACTTTAGAGGCGCCATAGCTGGCAGCTTCTCCTGCAATGTCTTCGGCTTCGCATCCTATCACGACTGCTTCAAGCTGAGTGTCCAGTTTCTTTGCGAGCGTTCCTCCTGCACCGAGCAGTTCCCAAGAAACATCAGCCGCGCGCCCCTCGTTCTGCTCGATGTACACCCACATGGGCCCGGGGTTCAAGTTCGCGTTCCAATTGACTACCGGCTGCACTTCATCGACCAAAACGGCGGAGGTAACTGCAGGTTCACCGCTAAATGGTCTGCTTGAGAGGATCTTCTCTTTCAGCCAGCGAGCAGCACCCAAGGGGTCGTTTCTTCCGTCTAGTATGTCTCCCCTTCCTCTCGGCTTTGGGACGAACATCTTCCTTACGATCGTTGGAGAACCCGGAAGGCCCATCTTGGTCGGGTCAGCACCGATGGAATCTCTGTTCCAAACCTCCACCTGTGCTCTCTGCGAAAGTAGAATCCCCTCTATGCTGGCGCGACGAGGCCTGTTCACTTTCTCGATTACGGACACCGCCGCGGGCAAGGAAGTCTTGACGGTTTCGACTATTTCGTCTGCCTTCCTGACAGCCACTAAGCTTCTTTCCTGAAGATCGAGTTTGACAACGCGGGACGCGTAGGTGATGATCGGGATTCCCAGCCTTGCTGCTACGCCGGGTCCCACTTGGCCAGTCTCGCCATCCAAGGCCTGCTTTCCAAAGAAGAACAGGTCCGCGGGTGCTTCTTCCTTCTCGAGTTTTCTAATGGCCGTTGAAAGCGTGTAGCTTGTGGCAAAGGTGTCAGCACCCGCCATTGCTCTGTCCGTTAGCAATACGGCTCGGTCGGCGCCCATCGCCAAGAGATCTCTCAATGCTTCTTCCGCCTGAGGCGGCCCCATAGTGATCACGGCCACCCTGGCGCCGTAGAGATCCTTGAGCTTCAAACACTCCTCCACAGCATTCACGTCTGTGGGATTAATGACCGACGGTATGCCTTCTCTGATCAGAGTCCCCGTTTCAGGATTCATCTTGACTTCCGTCGTATCCGGAACTTGCTTGATGCAGGCAACTACGAACAATGTCTAGCGCTTCCGCCAGCTATGACATTCAGCGCTATTTATTCGGTTCTGCGATTATCGGAAGCACTCTCTCGCTTCCTTCAAGAACTCAATCAGGTCAGTACCGTGGAACTCCAAGACTCGCACGGGGGCGCTTGCCCGCAGCATCGCAGATTCCTAAAGTCCCCAGATCGGGTTTTGTCGACGTTTCAATTCAATGAGGCTTTTCGCTAGCTCAGCTTCCTCGGCGTCGAGCTCCGTCGAAAATCGTGACTGTAAGATCTTGATGTGTTTCTCCGGGACATCAACGATGAGGGTCTGCCCCTCCACCAGATTGCGGCCCACGATTCCTTTGTCAATGGACGCCGCGACCTGCATGCCTTTCGCGGCTTCCTGCAGGTCCTTCCCCTTGTCTTGGATTTGCATGATCTCACCGATTCTTCGTCCATTCTCATCGATGAGCGGGTACTTGGGCCGAATCCTACCCGCCAGAACCTCGACGCCAACGACAGCTGGCTTGCTTCTACGAAAGACGAACCCAGGAAGGACTTTCACTGAGCCAGGTCTGATGAGGCTGTCCAGCTCGGCCTTGATCCCAGCTGTCCTTTGTTCTTCGAACCACTTCAGATAGTCCTCAATGAGGTGGTAGATTATCTCGGCTTTGAAGATCGGGATTCCCGCGCTCGTGGCTTCCTGCTCGGCATCAGGAAGGACTTTCACGTTGAACGCGAGCACTGCAGCATGCAACCTGTCGTCAACCCAGACCGCTTCAGCTTCTGCGATATCACGCTTCGATACGTCACCAACGTCTGCGAGTCTAAGCGGAACGTTGTAGTTAGACAGCGAGTTCGTAATAGCCTCCAAGGACCCCAACGTATCGGTCTTGAGGACGATCCCGTCCCGATCCGTCTGTATCCTGAGTTTTTCAACCTCTTCCTCTATCATTCGGGCGTACTCTTTCACGTTCTTCCCATGCGGGACCGCATAGAGGGCAGAGCCGGCGAGGGCTAAGTCCAGATTGGGTGCTGCAACCTTGACACCCGACGCGGCGCTCACTCGCTCGGCGCTCAAGAACCTGTCCCTCGGATCGCGTATCTCGTCGAGTGGTTTGGGTAGAAGTAATGCACGTACTTTGGTTGAGATGGGCGCTTCCCGACCCCCGAGCACGATTGTGTCGTTGACCTTGAGCACGCCGTCATAGATGATGGCGTTTACCGTCATGCCGAGACCTGGTTCCTCTTTGACTTCGAGAACAGTGCCAAGGGCAGGTCCACTTTTGGTCTCCAGTTTATCGTGCATATAGGCCTGCGTCAACCCGGCGAGTGTCACAAGCAGCTCCGGAATTCCTTCCCCTGTTCGAGCACAGGTCGGTATTATGGCAACGGACTTTGTGAAGTCAGTAATCCTGTCAAATCTGTCAGACCTGAATCCAAGCCTGGACAAAGCTCCCATTATGGTATAGATCCGGTTGTCGAGTTCAGTCTGGATCTCAGGCGCCTGCTGCTTGAATGAAACCACGAACGCAGTATTCTCTGTCGACTTCCACCCTTTTATCAGGTCAATCTTGTTTGCAGCCACCACGAACGGAGTCTTGCGCCCCTTGAGAATGCTCAGAGACTCAGTGGTCTGGGGCTCAACACCTTTTGAAACGTCGATGACGAGAACGGCTATGTCTGCGGCTGATCCGCCTCTGCGCCTCAGGTTGGAAAAGGTCTCGTGCCCGGGGGTATCGATGAACAGGAGACCCGGCACTTCGATCTTGATGTTGAACTGCTCCAGCAGAGGGCCACATGTCTCTTTTATGACGCTGGAAGGCAGGAGGCTGGCTCCGATCCACTGCGTTATCTGACCAGGCTCCCGTGACGCGACGGAAGTGCCCCTAATCTTGTCGAGCAGCGTCGTCTTTCCGTGATCCACGTGGCCAAGAACAGCCACGATAGGTTGCCGCAGAGGCATATTCCGTCGTCTCTTGACTGGGCAAGGGGTGATGAACACAGATCTCTCTTAAACGTTTGAGATAACGACTGCTCTCGGTCCTACGTCAAGTCTTTCGTCGAAGAATCGGAGGCCCTGACTTGCGCTGAGCGGTATCGGCCGCTCTGAGATTCGCATGTGATAGGATCCGCACCAAGCGGAACGCTCTAAGGTTCGAACCCGTAGGGCACACGATTACTCCATCGCTCGCTCCATGCGGTTCGTCCGTCTACGCACGCCACGCTTCGTCCTTTTATCGAGCGTCTCGTATTCTCAATCGGGCTGCGCTCACATGGAATCCGCGGAAGACAACGTGTTCTCGCTACTTGCGAGACCGGTTGCCGAGGCAGTCCGTGAGCGCGGCTTCGTTGGGCCAACAGAGCCCCAAGGGCAAGCTATCCCAAAGATCATCGATGGCAAGAATGTCTTGCTCATTTCACCGACAGCTTCGGGGAAGACAGAGGCTGCGGTTCTCCCAATCCTGAGCCGCTTCATCACTTCGAAGACGGATGAGCCTGGAATAGGCGTGTTGTATATCTCACCTCTCCGTGCGCTAAACCGTGACT
>Ga0209725_1000375_pt1 | contig 27578 bp, 35 predicted proteins | sample I18A1metaG_FD_184145 | JGI IMG/M metagenome (GOLD analysis project Ga0209725, IMG submission 184145) | Lake sediment bacterial and archeal communities from Gulf of Boni, Indonesia to study Microbial Dark Matter (Phase II) - ​I18A1 metaG... | ecosystem: Environmental > Aquatic > Freshwater > Lake...
CACGAAATTCCATTGATCGGAAAAGCCATCATGGCGACGCCAATCGTTCTGTTATGAAAGAATCGCATACTGAATCAAAATCTGTCTGGCAATACAGTTTAGATGTAGCCAAAACTCTTGATGAAGCGCGTAGCCTCGTCGAGGCAGGATTCGATTACGTCACGGACATCGACGACGTCAAGCTCTTCAGAAGGCGTAAGTAGGCGAAAAGCAACGAATAACATGGAAAAGCTACCAATAACCTCATTTGCGTGATGACGGTAGTAGAAGCATTGTGAGGGTTCAATATTGCCTATGCCAGTTTTCACGATAGAGGTTGACACTACTGCGGAGGCTTGGGAGAGAGCGGTTATCGAAATTTGGACCAACGGCGTCAGGAAGTTGACGCAGTATACGCGGCCTAAGGAAGGTGGAGGTTCAGTATACCAAGAGAGTAGAGCTGCCACCGTGGTTGTTGTTGTAAGAGATCCTGTGAAGGAGCCTAGGATTCACGCTGGCGATGTTATAGGTCAACAAGCGATCATAAGCGGATACATCGATGAATTGGTGGAAGGAACCAAGGATCACTATATCGGGAAGGGCTGGGACTATACCTACCACGATAGAATCTTCAACTATGCTGCTCCATCCTTCGAGAAGGTAGATCAAGTTAAAGACTTCATCGTGGAAGGATTGGAGAGAGGCGAAATCTTCTCTAGGAGGCTGCAAGCAGTCACTTGGCAGACTTGGAAAGACATCAAGTCTGAGAGTCCTCCCTGCCTCCAAAGGATCTGGGTCACAGTTCCTACAATGGATCCGAAGCCGGAGCGCGGCAAGACCTACAAGATTGATCTTCAAACCTGCTGGAGGTCTAGAGACCTCTTTGACGCTTGGGAGGCCAACGTGAACGGCTTGATCGAATTAGAGAAAAGAAAGATAATTCAGCCTCTCAATGAAGCTTACGAGTCTAAAGGTGTAAGATTTGAGGTTGGACAGTACGTAGACTTCTCTAACGACCTGCATATCTATGAGAAGGATTTCGATGAGGTTCGAAGGTTCCTTTCAGCTTTGGAGAAGAAGAAAGACCTAGGCAAGCGTCCGGAAGAGATAAGGCAAGGCCCATCCTTCGACGAGCTGCTGAAGCTGGTCAAGAAGTAAGGCTTAGCCCGCAAAAAAGAAATTGGAGAAGCGGAGGGAGATCCGCTGAAAGGAATAGACTCCTAGAAAAGGATCCTCCCTTTGTTGCGGTTGATCTCCTCTGCTCTAATTACTAGAGTTTCGCAGAGCTGCAGGTTATTTAAGATTTCTTGGCTACGTTGATTTCCTAATCTTCGTTTTCAGCGTCTGCCTTCATTCGATCTTTATCTCTTTCCCTCTAACCCTTGGTTTCACTTTCGTAAGTACGACTTCCAGTACGCCGTTCTTATAAGAGGCTTTTGAGGTGTCTGGATCAACATCAGCGGGTAGATCAAGTTCTTTGTGGTACTTTCGCTTCGGAGTGTCTACGCGAATAGCTAATGAGGATCCGGTGCAGTTGAGGTTTATGTCAGATTTCTCAACGCCTGGGAGTTCAGCTATCACTCTAACGGTCTCACCTTCATCTATAGCATCGACGAGAGGTTCACGTTCCTCCTTTACCTCCAACCCAGGTCTGGGAACGCCAAAGCTCGTCGGTTTCGTGGAAGGCTTCACGTTGCCGAACTCCCTTATGACTGGCTTACCATCTGGGCCCATCGTCATCGAGTAGCCGTATACGAATGGTCCAAATTCTCTTCTGACAGTTCCATTCGGAAGTCTCCGCTCCCTGAAGAGGTCTCTAGGAAGATCTCGCGTCATCTCTCGGAACATATCTTCCATCATCTTGTTCAAGTCGTCGAAGAATCTGTCTCCGAAGAATCCGCCGAACAATGGAAATCTTCTCCTCCTCCTAAACCATTCTGGAAAGTCCTCTTCCCAAGACATCTCTTAACCTCCTTCCCTTCTATTTGTGAAAACGTCTTCTACGATTTAAACATTAGAGCCGGAACTCGATGTCACAAATCTCTTGACGAGCCTATTTTCATAGAACAATGCCTATCGAACACATTCGCTTCTATGTTTGAATGACAGAGTATGCTTAGAAAGCTTTTATATGCAGAGGAAAATTGACTAGAGAAATTGAGCCGGCTGGATGAAAAGAGCTGGCTATGAGAGTTCTAGTCTTGGCGAAATGCAGGAACTGCGGCGGTAAACTCCGAGACGATGAATATGATGAGAAGTCAGGGGTTCTAACGCGTGAATGCCGAGAGTGCGGAAGGAGATACCAGTATGTCAGACGCAGGTTCATGGGAAAGAGACTCCCAGGATGGAAACTTCTAAAGATAGTCAAAGCAAAGAAGACAAGTGGCTAGCGAATGACGGCCGCCGTGAAAAGAAGAGCCGTGAGTCCTAAAGAGCTTTTGTGGGAGCCTCCAGCTTTTCCCTATACTTTCTATATTCCAGAAGGGTTGCCATAACCCTGACTACACGACGTGGCGACGGATACACCTGTACGCCCGCCCTCTCCAGCATCCTAGTGTGAAGTTCAGCAAAGTCCCCTCCAGTCGTGCATACCAAGATGGGTTTTTGTCGTTTGTCAGTTGCGGCAGCGAGGACTCCGACGATGTCGGGCTGGAGGTTTGGTGTCTGGAAGAGGATGATCACAACGATTTCGTCAACGCTCGGGTCTTCGAGGAGAGCATCTATCGCCAACCGGTACCTCTCTGCATCAGCATCGCCAACAAGGTCTACAGGGTTACGTGTCGAAACGATCGAAGGCAGATGTTCCCTAAGGTACCTTGTCGTCTTCTCTGAGAAGTCAGCCATCTTCAATCCATACCCGTCCACCGCGTCTGTAGCTATCACACCGAAGCCGCCGCCGTTCGTAACTATCGCAACCCTTTCGCCTTTGGGGAGGGGTTGGTTGGCCATGGCTCGGGCGACATCGAAGAGGTCTTGAGGACCATAGGTGCGTATGATGCCTGACTGCTCGAAGGCTGCGTCATAAATTCCGTCGCTCCCTGCGAGTGAGCCTGTGTGAGATAAGACGGCCTGCGCTCCTCTTGCAGTCACACCTGCCTTCAAGGCTACTATGGGCTTGTTCTTCACAACCTTTTTGGCTGTGTCGATGAGTCTCCTCCCATCCACTGTTGACTCTAGGTATAGGGCTATCACTCTGCTCTGTTCATCATCAGCCAGATATTCCAAGCAATCCAGTTCATCGACGTCAACCCTATTTCCAAGACTGATGAATTTGGAGACACCGAAGCCTCTTGAAGCCGCCCAGTCCAGTACCGCGATGCCGAAGGCGCCACTCTGAGTGATGAACGCTATTCTTCCTCTTCTTGGACGAGACATACGATACCTCGGCATAAACATCGTATCCATCTCGGACTCCGAATCATAGACGCCTATACAGTTCGGGCCGACTACCCGCATGCCTGCCTGCTCAGCGATCTCCTTAACCTGATTCTGTCTTGCAATCCCTTCATCGCCAGCTTCAGCGAACCCACCTGAAACGATGATAACTCCTTTCACACCCTTCTCCGCGCAATCTTGCATGACTTGAGGTACGACCTCAGCCCTCGTCGCTAAGACGGCCAGTTCAACCTGTTCTGGAACATCCTTTACACTGGCGAAGACCTTTCTTCCGTAGATGCTGTCTACATGTGGATTTACCGGATAGACTCTCCCTCGAAAGTTCGACTCAAGAAGGTTGCTGAGTATTACGTTGCCCACCTTACCGACAGTCTTTGAAGCGCCGACGATCGCAACCGTCTCGGGTCTGAAGAAGATGTCCAAAGCCTTCATCTTTGAGCCTCCATCACATCTTTCATGGCGTGGGCTCATATAACTATGAGTTGACGCAACGCCGTAGGTTCGAGTGAGAGCAATGAGTTCTTCAATTATCTCTCAAGCCATCTCCGAAGGAAGCCGCCTATTACTTGAGCTGAAAATGAGAAATCGTTGAATCAGCGTTTTGTGTCAATGAGTCCGCAGACGTGCTGGAATCAACCTTGATTCTTTGAGAATAGTATCTTCCCGGATAACTCATCAACCAGTCTTATTAGCTCCACATTCTCATCATAGACGGTGTCGAAGACAAAGAACTCTGACCTAGATACGTAATCGTAGATGAACCGATCTGTTGTCGGGGTAGGAATGCTGTTCAGCCGTTCTTGCTCAACCCATTCGAGGGTTCCTTCACGATACTTGGCTGGTCTAACTGCGGTGATGTCAGCCGTATAAATGTAGTTTACCCAGTTGAAGTTGGTTGGACTGGTCTCTGTCAGTATGCCTCTCAGCCGTACGTCCTCGAGTGAGATGCCTGTCTCTTCCTTAACTTCACGTATTGCTGCTGCTCTAGGTGTCTCAAAAGGCCCCATCTTACCCCCGATTGGGATGTACTTACCAAGATGAGGCTCTTTGCTACGATGAATCAGCAAGAAACCTGCGTTGCTTCGCAGAACGCAGAGAACTGCAGCCTTCTTCAATCCAATAGGCGCACTCATAATTGCATCTCTTATTTGCTAATTCTTAGCATCTCGAAAAGAACACAGACGTTAGTGACCGTTTTTTATCTTCATATTCTTGCCAATGATTTTTCGTAATCGGCAACAACATATTTTTTGCCTTTTTGAATTACTTTATGTCCTTCTCTTTCCAAAAGCTTCTTTTGGCCTTCGACTCCGCCGGGATATTTCTCGTTTATCACTCCGCCAGTCTTCAAGGTGCGCCAGTAGGGAGTAATTTCTCTTTCACCCTTTTGTCTTCGTTCTTCAGCAGCATTAGCCGCAACCCAGGCAAAGATGCCAGTAGTAATGGGACAACCAATTGTCGCCTTATGTTTTTTCGCTAAAGCTGCGCGAATTTCATTTATGGTGACAAGTTTTCCTTCAGGTATTCTTCTCATCATTTCATGGACTTCCATTGGCGCCGGAATAACCACTGTGCCCGTTCCCCATCTTCTGCTCATTTTTCCGGTGATCTTTTCTACCTTTGGCAGACCCTTGCTATCTTTCAGTTTTTCAGACCAACTCTTCCTTTTTGACATAGTAATTCCCCGAAATTGGTTTTCACTTCTTTTTAATAAGGCTTAAGAATTGCTTGACTCCTTGACAGAACTATAGGATTTTATACCCGCTTAATGGCGGGTCCGGAGGGAATTGAACCCTCGACCTTCGGGTTAAGAGCTTCAGCTTAGTCCTCAGCCTTTCAGCTTTCAGCCTAGACCGCTGCTCTACCTGACTGAGCTACGGACCCCAATTCGTATCTTCTGATAGATTTTCCTCGTATTAAATAATCTTTTGTAGATTAAGTTACAGCCTGTTCCTCTATTGTTTTCGTTTGATTTCTGACAATTTTCGCAAGTGTTCTTTCTCCTGCCTGATAACCTCGTTAATCGGCTTGTGTTCTGACGCTGGAACAAAGTTCTTCATATCATTGTAGAAGAGTATAGAGTCTTTCTCCAGCCCTATCGCTGTGTCGAGTGCTGCCGTAGGAGTCTTGAACTTCTTTGCTAGGAGCTGTCCAGCTCTCTCTTTTGTGAATATGTTCTCTTCCGCCAGAGCTTTCATGTAGTTCAAGTATTCGCCTAGGTATGACTCATAGATTGGCTTGAATTCTCCAAGTCTCTGCTGAATCTCTCTGAATGTGTTTCTATGCTTTCTCTCCTCTCCCGCCAGAAATTCAAACGTTTCTTTTACCTGGAGGTGCTTCGTAACATTCGCTAGTCGCGTGTAGAATTCCTCTCCATTCTCCTCGATCCTTATAGCTAGACCAACTATCTCTCTTGCTTCAAACAGCCTCGACATTCTGTTCATTCCCTCTCTTGCAAATTGTCTTAACGCTTTAGGCAATAGACAGTTTACTTATGAATACAAGAAGATATCTCTCAGCGCCGCGCTATTCTAAATCTTGCTGGCACTATTGACATTATAATGGCTTATTGATGGTGGTTTGATGGTAGGTCAACTGAAGTTCATTGGGTTGGGCCTGCATAGTGAGCTTGGAATATCTTTGCGTGGGTTGGATGAGGCTAAGGGAGCTGATCTTGTCCTCGCTGAATTCTATACGAGTTTGATGCCTGAGCTTTCATTAGAGCGGCTGGAGAGGCTTCTAGGTAAACCTGTCAAGGTTCTATCTAGGCCGGATGTCGAAGAGAAGGCTGAGCAGACAGTATTGAGTGAAGCCAAAACCAGGACTGTAGCCTTTCTCGTTCCAGGAGACCCTATGGCAGCCACAACACATTTGGATTTGAGGCTGCGAGCCGAAAAGGCCGGCATAAAAACGAGGATAATCCACGGCGCTTCAGTAACATCTGCTGTTTCAAGCGTAATCGGTCTGCAGAACTACAAGTTCGGTCGGACAGTGTCAATTCCAATCGTCGAAGTAGGAACCCTGCCTGAATCGCCTTACGATTTCATTAAAGAGAATCTCTATAGAGGCTTGCACACCCTCGTTCTGCTGGACATAAAGGCCGAGGAGGAGACCTATATGACAATACCTCAAGCTCTCAAACAGCTTCTCGCAATCGAACGAAAGAGAAGAGAGAATATCACAACAAATCAGACTCTCGCTGTCGGTGTTGCTAGAATCGGCTCAGAAGATATGAAGATCAAAGCAGGTAGAGTTGGACGTTTGCAGTCATACGATTTCGGTAGTCCACCTCACTCTATAGTTATCCCGGGGAGATTGCATTTCATGGAGGCTGAGGCGTTGCAGGTTCTTGCTGGTGCTGAGAGGAGTGATTTGGAAAATAACATCTAGGCGAGGTTTCTTGCATGACTGAGGATGCGAAAGAGCGTTCTAGACGATACATAGCGGCTGTTGAAACTGCTTTATCGGGGTTGAAGTCCATAACCATGCCGGTGATTATCGCACGAAGGGATGTAGAGCGAGTGGTGGAGGTTGCGAAGAGATATCTTTCCGATTCTAAGTATTATGGTGAAACTGGGAAGGATGTCACTTCTCTAGCTTCAATCTCATATGCTGAAGGTCTTCTGGACGCGCTTAGATTCCTGAAACTTGGAGAATTCTCATGGCCTCAAGAGTTGGAGGCGTAGAACTCTAACGACGGAAATCTGGAAACTGAGTCTACATTAAACTGATAAACCCAGTGGCAAGACATTCTTATTTCAGATTGTGTACTTTATGTCAGCCCATAGGAGGAGATCATGATGGCTAAAGCGAAAGTTGTTCTTGCGACTGGCGCGTTTGATCTCCTACATTATGGGCATTACCGCTTCCTCGAGGAAGCGAAGAAATCTGGAGGAAGAAACTCTAAGCTCATAGTGATAATCGCTAGAGATAAGACGATTAAGAGGAGGAAAGGCAAGGGGCCTATTCTGCCTGAGGATCAGCGTAGAGCTCTCGTCGAAGCTCTTAAACCGGTTGATCAAGCGATTCTGGGTTATGAGCGTATGAATGCCGAAGCAGTGTTGAGGAAGATCAAGCCGGATGTAATCGCGGTTGGCTATGATCAACGCGATATACGCAGAAGCGTTGAAGAAATCCTTCGGAAGGGGAAGTCTAGAGTTAAAATTGTTCAGATCGGTAGATTCGGTTCAGCTGACTTGAACAGCTCCTCGAAGATTAAGAGAAGGGTCATTGAGGAGTGGAGATGAACACTCGAACCTTGACTGAATCTCCATCTTTCAGTTCCAGTATTTCCCTCAAATTTTTTGGAGCTACTATCTCTAAGACATCTTCTCCATAGTGGCTCCTCAACGCAGTTACGACGATTCCGTCAACCTTATCGTTCAACCTAGCTCTGTAGCAATTGACTTGGCCGAAGCTTCTCATACCGTTCATGAAGCCTTCCAATGTTGTGGATGGATATGTTTCAAGGATCTTCCTTTCTCTTTGACTCTGTTTCTCAACCTTCAAGTTCAATGTTCCAGGATATGGGTCGAATCCCAGTTTCTCAATGAACTGTCTTCTATAGCCGGGTTGGCTAACATAATATGCGCCTTCACCCAGTCCAGTGAAAACTTCTCCTTCTATCAAGACTTCTCTCTTCGGTCCTTCGAAGATTCTTTGAAGCGTCAAGTACATCAAGTTCAATTGTTCAGCGCCTTTGGGTGTGATCTGTATAAGCTCGCCTCTTGTAGCTTTCATCCTCTTGATATGTCCGAGTTTCTCAAGCTCGATGAGATGCCTTGAAGCTGTCTGTTGAGAGAAGCCTAGTTTCCTGGCGATCTCGGTTGTTGTGCACTTAGCCTCACCTATGCTTCCCGCAGCCTCCGCAATCTTGTACAATGTGATTAACAAGCTGGCTCTCATCATCTCACTTCCAATCTCCTCTTAACCGCTATCTCATGCGCTACTCTCAAAGGTTCAGGACTGCTATTAATCGTACAGCTTGAGACAATTCTCAAAGCGTCTTCAAGAGAGATTTTATGGCCGATACTGATGTAAAGCGTTTTCCCGCCTCCCTTGGTGGCGAACACTGCGCCAATGACATCTCCTTCTTCTCCATAGAGGAAGCCTCCTTTGATCTCGCCGTAGAATCTACTCTTGGCTACTCCGATAGTCGGTGAGTCGAGAAGGACTCCTACTTGGCTTGCTAGACCAAATCTTCTTGGGTGGGCTATCCCTTGACCGTCAACCAGATAGATGTCCGGCTTCAGCTTCAGCCTCTTAGCTGTCTTGACCATTATAGGTGCTTCTCTAAACGCGAGGAATCCCGGCATATAGGGCGTCGTAACCTTCGTTAGAACCGTGATCGTTTCAAGAATCCTTAAGGTCTCGCAGTCGACTATCGCGCAAGACCCTATCGCTTTATCGCTAGAATAAGCTACGTCGAGACCTCCGATCCTCTTCAATCTGGTTGGAAGGAAACTTGTCTTCTTAACTCTCTTAGAGAGCTTTTTCTGCAATGCGATGGCTTTCTCTACGGAGAATTTATGGAGAGCATGCAAGTCTCTATTTTTCCCTAACCTTCTTCTCCAAGCCTCTGATCGCTTTCTCGAGAGACATTCTTCTTATCTCGGTAACTACGTCTCCTCTAGTTGTCTCCACAATCCTTCTCGCTATATCCGCCTTTCTCCGGAACGTCGGAATTATGGCTGCATGATTGAGTGAAATGAGATCTTCATAGATGTTCTCCATTAGCTTCAGCATCTTCTCAGCTTCAATAGCCCTTCCTTTCCGGAGGAAGTTTAGGGCCATTCTTCTGAGTTCGCCTATGAAGTCCAGAAGCCCAAGAATATAAGGCGTTGATTCTACACCCACCGTCTTGAGTGAAGGCAACTTTCCCTCTTGAATTACGTGGAAGAGAAGCCTAGCTTCCGTATACTCTTGATACGCGACTACGACATTACCTGATTTCCTTAGTTCGGGATTGCCTTTGAGGAATCGCTCGATCTCTCTGAGCGAGTTTTCAGCTTGATGAAGAGTCTCTTTAGCTTTCTTCAGATCGCCTCTATGCATCATGATGATTGCCATATCTGAAAGTCTAGTGGCAAGTCTCGAAACTTCAAACATCTTCTCCCTAATTGAATCATACTTCTCTAGGTCAGTCTGAATCTTTTCTAGATCTTTAGGCATCAAGCTCTGCACGACCGATTCTCAGCGTATAAAGCTAGTCGATTCCTCGCATAAATTATTTTGATAGGTCCTTTCTTGCAAGACTTATCGGCTTCTGAAGCTTGCTGAGAAGGACAACTCTACTATCGCTTGACTCGGCGAGTATGTTGTAGCTCAGTTCACGCGCCAACTCGGCAGAGAACTCCTTGATCTCTTCGTGGCTGGGCATATTCTCAAACTCAAGCCGTTTCCTCGAATAGCCTACGTAAACATATGCCTTGGCCTCGACGTAGACCGGAGCTGCATTCTTGATGAGTTTGGCGTAGCCGACTGCATTCTTCAGGTTGACTCCGCGAACAAGCGTGAGTCTTACCACCGTAGGGTTCTTGAAGCTGGGGATCAGATCAAGCGTCTTCTTCACCTTTTCCCATGCATTTGGGATGTGAGGTCTGCACGCCTTCAGGAACGTTCTCTCATCAGGTCCGTAGAGAGAGACATAGAGCTGTGAAGGCTCAATCGAAAGCTTAGCTAGAGTTTCAGGCATCGTTCCGTTACTGACTAAGAACGTTGTGAAACCTCTTTTACGGTACTCCTCCAGTAGAGCTTCGAGTTGAGGGAAAAGGGTCGGTTCTCCGTCTAGGCTTACAGCAGCATGCTTAGGGCTTAGTGCTTCTTGATATTTCTCTCCGCTAAGCCTTCCGGTCAAGACATGGTTCTTGTAACCGCTCAAAATCTTTCTTTGAGCTCTTATACAGCCGTCTACGATAGTCGGGGGGTCATCGATCTTGGAGGTATCCCATGAATCCCATCTCACGCCTATGTCCTCGGGCTGGATACGCCAACAGAAGACACACCGCATATTGCATGCGAGCGTAGGCGTCATCTGTATGCAACGGTGCGTTTGAATACCATAGAAAAGCTGCTTGTAGCACGCCCGACCATGGACCAAGCTCTGATGCAGCCATCTACACTTCTTCACGGCTGAGTGGCTACCTACAAGCTGATACTTCTGTCGTCTGAAGACCTCCAGCATGGTCTTCGGTAGGGCTTCCGGCATAGGCTCAAGCTCGGCTAGGTCTTACATTGGTCCTAAATATGGGCTTTTTCTGCTCTGGCTGTCTAGATTATACTTTTGCTACGGAAAAACCTCTAAGACCCCGTTAAAAAAAGAAATAGGGAGATTTACGAAGTTCAGAATCATGCTGTCGTTTGGGTTGGTGGCGGCGCTTCGGCAGGAGGTGGCGCAGGCGGAGGCGCTGGCGGAGGCACTGCTTTCTTAACAGGCTTCTTCTTGACAACTTTCTTCTTGACGGCTTTCTTCTTAACCTTCTTCGGCAAATCTCACATCCTCTTACTCTTGTTGGGTTTCCTCGAATTTTCACAGAAATCTAATCTAAAGGGAAGACCCTATACAAAATGTGCGTTTGAGAAATTTAAAGAATTCGTGTGTATTCTCATGAATGACGGTCAGTTCTATCGTATTTCCACCGCATATTAGACGAGTGACTGCCCTTAAGATTCTATAGGGTGAATCATTGACTAGATAATGTGGGTAGGTTCAAGTGCCGACAATAACCTTGCTATCCGATTTCGGGTTGAAAGACAGTTATGTAGCTCAAATGAAGGCTGTTGTCCTATCCATATACTCCAAAGCAACGATAGTTGACATAAGCCATCAGGTCGAGAGGCATAATCCAAGAATGGGCGCCTTCATACTGGCTTCGGCGGCGCCCTACTTCCCAGACGGGACCATACATGTAGCTGTCGTAGACCCCGGCGTAGGTGGCAAAAGGAGGCCGATCTTGATAGAGACGAACAGAAGCTTCTATGTGGGTCCGGACAACGGCCTACTAGTCTTAGCTGCGAAGAGTGATGGAATAAAGAAGGTCTACCATATAGTTGAAAGGCGTTTCATGGCGGAGCAGGTTTCCGCCACATTTCACGGTCGAGATATCTTCGCTCCAGTTGCCGCCCATATTGCGAACGGAGTCAAACCGAGCAGAATTGGTAGAGTGGTAACCGATTTCGTGATCCCCGATTACTCTGAGGCTAAGATAGAGGGAGGGGCTGTCGTTTGCGAAGTTATGCACATAGACGGATTTGGGAATGTGGTGACGAACCTTCATTCTAAGGACTTAGGTAAGACGGTTATGCGCTATGGGTCATTATTCAAGTTGAAATATAAGGGCAAATCTGTTGGGTTGAAGCTCTGCAGAACGTATTCAGATGTTCATGTGGGCGCTCTACTAGGCTTGATCGGGAGCCACGGCTTCCTAGAGATAGCTGTCAATCAAGGGAGTGCTGCCGAAAGGCTTGAGGTAACTCAAGGAAGCAAGCTTAAGCTTTCTTGACCGCGCTCCGCTCGTCGGTTTGATTCAGCTCCATAACATTCTGAGCTACGCAACTTTATAGTCTGGGCGGAATGCAACGAGAAAGCTGGCTTCGCGAATGCCTTCAGCTTCCTATTGGTGTCTTCTCCCTTTTGATGATCGCATTCCATATTGCAAGAATGTCCTCGGCTTGGCGATAGTTTGCGTAGTCAATCATCTTGCCGTCGAGTGATATTGCCCCTGCCCCTCGAGTCTGAGCCTCCTTGAAAGTGGCAACTACTCTCTCGCAGTACTCAACCTCCTGCTGCGTGGGCGTGAAGATCTCGTTAACCGGCTGGATTTGGTTCGGATGTATCAAAAGTTTCCCGCGGAATCCCAGTTGCTTCGCCGCCTTCGAGTCGCGGATCAGCCCTTCTCTGTCCATGATATCGATGAATACTGTATCCACCGAAGGTATGCCTGCCGCCCTTGCAGCGAGCGCAATGTGTGCACGTGGATAAGAAAGTTCAGTCCCTTCCTTCGAGAGGCTCACCCCGAGGTCTCTGGTGAAGTCGACTGCGCCGAAGCTGAGACCGGCAACACGCTTGCTCGCGAATGCAACCTCAGCTGCGTTGAGAACACCTTTGGCGGTTTCCAAGATCGGAACTATCATGATGCTTCCCACTCTGAGCCCTTTCTGTTTCTCAATTTTCTCAAGGATAGCCTCGGTGTCGAGGATGTCTTTCTTTGATTCAGCTTTTGGCAATACTATACCGTCGAGTCCCTCGCAGACTGACTCTTCGAGATCCTGACCTGCCAAACCTGTAGCTAGACCATTGACCCTAACGAATACCATGGATTCCGCTTTACTGACCTTTTCGATTCCGTCACGGACGAAGACGCGTGCCGTCTCCTTATCCTCTATCGGCACGGCATCCTCAAGATCGATGATTATTGCGTCAGCATCTAGGGTTCCTGCTTTGTGCAGCATTCGCATATTGTTCCCTGGGACGAAGAGCATAGTTCTTAAGAGGAACATGGGTTTCACCGAGGCTATCTTCTGAGGATATTAATTAGAGCTTTTCCAAGCTCCTCAGGTTTCTCGACGACCGTGGCGCCTGCTTCCTTCAACGCCCTGATCTTGCTCTCAGCTGAGCCCCTACCTCGTTCGATTATTGCGCTCGCGTGTGAGAAGCGTATACCGGATCTCGCAGTCGCCCCGGCGATGTAAGCGACCAGGGGCTTCGTAAACTTTCCTTCTTTGATCACCTCGGCCGCCTCCTCTTCAGCCAATGTCCCTATCTCCCCGAACATCGCGACAGCCTGGGTTTCGTTGTCTTGCTCGAAGAGCGTAAGAAGCTCGGGCGAGGGTGAGCCGAGTATCGGCTCTCCTCCTGTATGTATAGCGGTGCTGACTCCAAGCCCAGCTTGAGCGACGACCCAGGACACAGTCGTCGTCTGCCCTCCACTTCTCGAGATCACTCCAATCGGTCCCGGTTTGAAAGCTTCACGCGCCATCTCTTCAGAGCCTCCGATCCAGCCTGCAACAGCTTTGCCGGGGCTGATGAGCCCGAATGAGCCTGGACCCACTATCCTCGTGCCCTTCTGCTTCGCATAGGCCACGATCTGGAGTATGTCATGAAGAGGAACGCGTTCGACCGGCATTACTATCAACTTAATCCCAGCATCAACTGCCTCCATGACAGCGTCCTTGACAACGAGGCCGGGTACGAACGTGACGCTAGCATCGATCTCACCGCATCTGCTCTTCGCCTCCTCAACAGTATTGAAGACTGGAACGCCCCAGACATCGCTTCCGCCCCGGCCGGGTGTCACACCGCCAACGATTTTCGTTCCGTATTCCATCATGAACCTAACTCGCGCGCTGCCTTCGCGTCCAGTTATTCCTTGGATTAGAACCTTCGTGTTCTCGTCAAGTAGAATCGCCATATCTTATTCCTCATTCTTCTAGTCGTTTCCTCTAGGCATTGGAAGGTTGAGCTTCAAGCCTTTCTTGCCTTTGAACTCACATTGGAGCTCACACGCCAGGCATTCGATGCAGAGTCTCTTGGCTTCTTCCGGATTGACAGATAAGACTGGCTTCCCATCACGGATCCTTAAGATCGCCCTCCCATAGAGGCTGCATGCCTTGACGCATGCGTAGCTCTTGCAATCCTTGCACTTGTCATGATCTATCGTGACCTTACCGGTTCTGAACTCGAACTCGTACATTCTTTCCACCTACCTTTTGGACCTCCGATACTCCTCGACCATCGCCTTCATGCGTTCCGCCAACAAGTCAACGTCATACACATGCTCGCGTCCGTAGAGTTCAAGTTTGATCGGCAGATCCTTGAGGCCTTCTTTCAGTATCTCCAGGGCCTCCTTCTCCTTGTTGCCCGCTAGAAGTACTATCACGGGAAAGCCGGGCCTGTCCTTCAAGTCCTCTCTGAAGGCTTTGACGAGCGCGTGCGCGTGATGCCACTGCTCTTGGCTCGCTATGCAAGCACCAGACAGAAAGTACCCTTCAATACCGGGCTGAGAAAGGATCAGCTTCGCTATCCTATAGACCTTCGAGGCGGTTGGGTTGCCGCTTGTATCCGCGTAGTTTGCGATCTTGAGCCCGTGTCGAAATAGGGCATCAGCTCCAAGCAACGCTCCTCCTCCGCCTATACCGTGATAGCCTACATATCCCTGTTCCTTGATCTCAGGAACCATCTGCATGAAGTAGGCTACTCCACGATAGTCGCTCTCCTCGATCTTCCAAGCAATCCTGTCAAGTTCAGATGGAGGTCTATCGCCCTCTCTTGCAATCTCTATCCCAAGCTCAGGGTGACGAGGAACAGCCGAATCGTCGATCAGAACGCGACAGTCTGCAGCAACCATCTTCTCGTCATTGGTCAACACCAAGGGGTTGATCTCCACTGTACGGGCCTCGTAACTTCTAAAGACCTCGTAGGTATTCCTAATGACATTTCCCATGTCTCCGAGAAGTTCAGTTGGAACTTCAACCTTCAAGGCCAAGTTGTAACCATCATAGACTCTCACGCCCCTGAAGATGTCCACGACGAGGCTTGAGATCTTCTCAGGCGACTTTGCTGCGATCTCCTCTATCTCAACTCCACCCTCTGAGCTGAACATCAAGACCGGTGCCTTGACTTTGTAAGAGTCGTTCACGACCACGCCGACGTAAAACTCCCTGTCCACATCCAGCTTCTCCTCAACCAGCACCTTCTCAACCTTCAAGCCTTTGATAGTCATCGAGAGGATGCTAGCAGCCGCATCCTTGGCTTGAGCAGGATTTTCAGCGAACTTTATACCCCCAGCCTTGAACCTTCCACCAACCCAGACTTGGGCCTTGACTGCGACAGGCTTCCCGATGCGCTCCGCAATCTTCTGCGCTTCATCCGGGTTGGAAGCAACCTCCCCGACAGGGATTGGAATTCCAACTGACTTGAGAAGCTCCTTCCCCTGATACTCGAAAAGTCTGACCGTGACCGATCCCTCCAAAGTCTACATAAAGATACTTGCTTGTTTGCAAGCTTTTCACAATAAAACTATTTTGGGTATTAGGATCTTGGGGGCATTCCTTTTTTGAACTTGTCAACATCTACGTAATGGGTAATGCTATCGGGATTTGTAATAGCTACTGAAGCGGCCTTCGCCATATCTAAGACATTGCCTAGTCCTACACCTATGGTGAAGTCATAACCACTTCCTCTGAACAAGAGGGGGAACCTTGACAGACCAAAATTATTTTCGTCTGGCCCAAAACAAAAGGTACTTGAAAAAAGCCTAAATTCGAAGCCAGACAATGAGTGAAAATGGCACTTCTTATTGCTAGGCGTGTGCTCTTTGGAGAGGAAAGATAAGCTACTCAAGACTCTATGTAGAAATTTCGGGCGAATAAGTACGAGTACGATCTCAGATGCCCTAGACAGACTGAGAATACGCGGCATCCTAAGCGGATTTCATTCGATTTCAACTGGCGCGAAGATTATCGGCACAGCTATGACGGTAAAGGAGCTGTCAGGCGATCTTGGTGAATACTCGTTAGAGGATTTCCGGATCGGCGAAGTAATCGATAATGCCGAGTCTGGTGATGTCATAATACTTGACAATGGAGGAAGAAAAATTTCGAATTGGGGTTATTTGGCATCGCTGGCCGCGAAGCTGAAGGGCATTAGAGGCGTTATAGTTCATGGCGGCGTAAGGGATGTAGAGGAAATCCGCAGGTTGAATTTCCCAGTCTTCGCAGAACACATCGTTCCCATAAGCGGAAAAACCCGCATCAAGATCGAATCGATCAACATCCCGATTGAAATCCAAGATGTAAAAATCACCCCTGGCGACCTCGTTGTGGCAGACGGAACTGGCATAGCTATAATTCCTCAAGGGGAGCGCCGCAGAGTTCTTCAAGAAGCTAAACATCTGGAAGAGTTAGAACGGGTCTTGGTTTCCCGTGTAAAGAGAGGAGCGTCTCTCTCTGAGCTGTCGAGGAAATATAAGCACATGTAGAATATTCTTTCTGTAACCGTAGAGAGGCTCGTCGTATACAGCTGCCCTATTTTTCCAAACCTTGGGGAATCTTAAACTCTCCTAGGGGATATTGCTGGATCATCTTTTCCTCGATCCATTTAAGAGATTCCAGTGGCGTCATTTGCCAGCCTGTGGGGCAGGCGGAGAGCATCTCCACGAATGAGAAACCCAACCTCTTTTCCTGAGTCTTGAAAGCGCGAATGACAGCGTTCTTAGCCTTCAGTATGTTTCCGACATTGTTCAACGCAACCCGAGCCACGTATGAATTCCTCGATACGCTACCTATCACCTCAGCCATATTGATGGGATAACCAGCATAGCTCGGATCTCGGCCGGACGGGTAGCTTGTGGTTTTTTGACCGACCAATGTTGTGGGCGCTGCCTGCCCTCCTGTGGCACCGTAGACAGCGTTGTTGATCATGAATACTGTAATCTCTTCGCACCGTAGGGCAGCGTGCATCAACTCAGCCAACCCTATTGCTGCAGAGTCGCCATCACCTTGGTAAGCAAACACAAAACTGTCTGGAAGCGCCCTCTTAAGACCCGTAGCTACTGCTGGAGACCTCCCGTGCGCTGTTAGAACCATGTCGAAGCGATACAGACGCCAGCTTCGCACAGAGCATCCGGCTGAAACGATACCGATCACCTTTTCAAAGATCCCCAACTCATCGATAACTTCCCCAATCAGCCTTTGAGCTATTCCATGAGTACATCCAGGGCAGTAAGGTGTTGCTGCATCGCTCATTGAGCTGGGCCGTTTGAATAGCTTCGTCATAGAATACTCTTCCTTTCGTACACTTCAACTAACTTACGATAGACATCTTGAGTTGAAGGAACCCATCCTCCCCCAAGACCGAAATGATATGCGGGTACATCACCGCGTTTCGCTAAGAGGACATCCTCAAGCATCTGCCCAGCATTCATCTCCACTACGAGGTACGCCTGAATCTTCTCCTGAAGGGTATCAAATGCCTGCTTCGGGAAGGGCCATAACGTAATAGGGCGAATCAAGCCCACCTCCAATCCTTCCTTACGCGCCTTCAAGACCGCGTCCTCTGATATGCGGGCTGACGAGCCGAAAGCTACCACTACGAGCTCTGCATCGTCCAGAAACTGGGACTCCCACCTCGCCTCCTGAGCCTCTATAGACGCGTATTTACTCTTCAACTCGACATTGAGAGCGATCAACTCATCATCGGTATACGGTGCGGCTAATACTAAATTACGCTCTCGGCCTTTTGCACCTGTAACAGCCCAAGGCTTTGGCGGTGGTTGATTCGGTTCGATAGGATCTGCCAAAGCCACAGGCTCCATCATTTGGCCCAACATCCCATCACACAGGATCATTGCGGGGTTACGATACTTGTCAGCGAGCGTGAAAGCCTCGAAGGCTAGGTCTGCCATTTCCTGCGCTGAGGCAGGAGCTAGGACGATGATGCGGTAGTCACCATGGCCACCTCCTCTTGTAGCTTGCAAATAATCTGCTTGAGACGGTCTGACTCTCCCCAACCCTGGACCAGCGCGCATTACATTCACAATAAGGCAGGGAAGTTGCGCAGCTGCAAGATGGGATACGCCTTCCTGCATCAGACTTATTCCTGGGCCGGATGAAGCCGTCATCACCCTCTTGCCTGCTGCCGCCGTTCCGTATACCATGCTGATAGCCGCTATCTCACTCTCACTTTGAAGGAATGTACCTCCGAGTTCGGGTAGACGGTAGGCCATATACTCGAAGAGTTCGCCCTGAGGTGTAATGGGGTATCCGTAGAAGAAACGGCAACCTGCCCGGATGGCGCCTTCACCAAGAGCTTCGTTCCCTGACAGTAAAACTCTCTCGCCCATCAACATTCCAACTGCGCTGCTGCGCGGTTGACAAGCTCAATCTCAATCGCAACTTCGGGGCATATAAACGCGCAGAATCTGCAGCCTGTACATTTTTCCAAATCTCGAACTAGCGCATAGTGGTATCCTTTGGAGTTTGTTTCAGAGGAAAGTTGAATGACTCCCTTTGGACACACATAACTGCAGTAGCTACACGCCTTGCAGAGTTCGGCATTGATATGAACGCAAATATTACCCAGTTCTTGATCCCACCATTGTACAGACCGATTCGCCACCACGCTGAAGGGCTTCTCTGTCAAGCGAAAGCATCTCCTTTCGCTTTGTTGACAAAACCTTCTCCAAGGAATTGATCAGTGAATCTGTCTGAAGCATAGGCCTGACTTTCGCAAAAGCGCCTAAAGCAACCATGTTAGCTATACGAACATCCCCCAGCTCTTCAGCTATCCGATTTGCTTGGACACTAGCTGTTGTAACGTCACTCCTAGTCACTTCACGCTTGACTAGCGAACTATTTACGAGAATGCATCCCCCAGGTTCAACCATGGCCTCAAAATGATCTAGCGAGGGGAGATTCATAACTATCAGACTGGAAGGCGTAGTGACGTACGGAGATCCTATTCTGCTGGTGGAAATGGTCACCATACAGTTTGCCGTCCCACCGCGCATCTCAGGTCCATAGGAGGGAAGGCAGGTTACATTTCTGCCCTCCAACATGCCGGCATAAGCCAAAAGCTTTCCCATAAGAACGATTCCCTGCCCACCAAAGCCGGCTACTATGACTCGCTCTTCCCACTTATCTTGACCCATAATACCTAGTGCGGATACCTGGGGGTGGTCTCCTTTGTTTGAAAACGGTTTTTCGGGTTTTGTGCTTATGGTTTTGTGAATCGTGGAGTTCATCAAGAACATTAGAGCGAGCCTCTAATCAGATCATCCTTTACTTTTGAGTTGTTCTAAGTCGTCATTCGATACATCATCACAGGTTGCTCAATGAACGTAAAGTGCATATGTACAAGGCTGGTATATATAGAAGGCGCACATTCGCACAACAATCTTGGAAACATTAGAAAGATTTGGGGAAGAGCGGAAGAAGCTGATCGAGATAACTAGAAGAGGAGCGACCTGAAAGCTCGTGATTCAACAGCTCGAAAGTAGAGATGGGAGCAGGCAAATTGTTGACTGAGTCAGGCGGATATGTTGGAAAGATTCTTCATGTCGATTTGAGCAGAAAGGAAGCTGTCAACAAGCATCTCGATGTTGAGATGGCGAAGAGGTTCATTGGGGGGCGTGGCCTCGGGGCAAAGATTCTCTATGACGGTGTGAAGCCGAAAACGGACTCCCTAAGCCCTGACAACATTCTAGTGTTCGCGACAGGCCCTTTGACAGGAACAATGGCTCCAGGATCGAAGATGAGTCTAGTAGCCAAGTCGCCTCTGACCGACGGGTATGCTGACTCAACCATAGGGGGCTTCCTCGGCGCGGAGATAAAACGCGCTGGACACGATGTCATTGTGATTCATGGCAAGAGTCAGAAACCGACCTACATCTGGATAGAAGATGACTCTGTCCGTTTTCAAGACGCTCTCAACCTCTGGGGTAAAGGATGCTTCGCCACAGAGACGGAGATCAAGGAGGAGCTTGGAGACAAGAAAGTGAGAGTAGCCTCCATAGGTCCCGCTGGAGAGAGGTTGGTCAAGATCGCATGCATCACACATGAATATGGCAAGCAAGCTGGGAGATGTGGTCTTGGCGCTGTCATGGGCTCTAAGAACCTAAAAGCTTTAGCCGTGAGGGGAACTGGAGACATCAGTCTGGCTAAGCCTGACCAGTTCAAAGAGCTGGCAGAGGAGACGCGCCATGCAATTCTAGCCAATCCTGACGTCGTGAAAGTCTGGCGAAAGATGGGAACCGCCCATCACGTTATGCACTCCAATGAGTGGGGCGCCTTACCCACTAGAAACTATCAGAGCGGGGTCTTCGAGAAAGCAGAAGATATCAGCGGAGAACGGATGAAGGAGACAATAGTTCTCTCAAACAAGACATGCTTCGGCTGTCCAGTAGCTTGCGGGCAGTGGAGCCAGGTCAAGGAGGGATTGTACAAAGGGACCACTGTTGAAGGACCTGAGTATGAGACGATAGCAATGCTAGGCTCCAACTGCGGCATAGGAAGCTTGGACGCGATAGCAAGGGCAAACTACATTTGTGACGACCTAGGAGTCGACACGATCTCAACAGGCAATGTAGTCGCTTTCGCCATGGAGTGTTATGAGAAAGGAGTGATCGACAAGTCTGATACAAGCGGCCTAGACTTGAGGTTCGGGAACGTGGAACCATATCTACGCGTCATCGAGATGATAGGCAAGAAAGAAGGTTTAGGAGCAACACTCTCGGAAGGTGTGAAAAGATCAGCTCAAAAGTTTGGCAAGGGCTCGGAAAGGTTTGCGATGCATTCTAAGGGGCTTGAGTGGTCTGGGTACGAATGTAGAGGAGCGCCAGGCCAAGCGCTAGCCTATGCCATAGTGGATAGAGGAGCTGACCACAATAAGGCATGGTGCACAGACTTCTTCATAGAGCCTTGGAGGTACACGATCGACGGGAAGCCAGAGATGGCCGCTAAGATTCTCTACCATAGAACTGCATGCGACATCTTGGGGATATGCAGGTTCGTTGCATACATGGTAGGGTCGAGAGCTTTTGTGGTTGGGCTTGAACCCTTCGCCAAGATGCTGTCTGCTGCCACAGGCTGGCCGGTAGCAGAGCCTGACATATTGAAAGCCTCGGAGAGGGTGTACAACCTTAACAGAGCCTTCAATATTAGGGAGGGCTTCACTAGAGAGCATGACAGTGTTCCAGCCAGATGCTTCGATGAGCCCGTTTCCTCAGGGCCTACCAAAGGAAGGAGATTGACAAGACAGGATTTCGAGCGTATGCTCGACAGGTTCTATGAGATATCTGGATGGGATAGGTTGACTGGGGTTCCGACAAGACAGAAGTTCGAAGAACTGGATTTGAAGGATGTAGCTGACGAGCTTGAGAGAATGGGCAAACTGTAGCCAGACCTTAAGGACTAAAGTGATCTGTGCATATCTAATGCCGGTTGAGGCGAGGTAATGAAAGCAGATAATCCAAGCAATAATATCTATTAGGATTTTTTAGCTGTGCTAGGATTGTCAGTCTGATTCAATTCCCCAATCCTCTCTGAGCCATGTATCGCCATGATGAATCTTGCCACAGCCTTCTGCACAAGCTGCTTCCAATTTTCATTGGCGAGTATTCTTCTTCGGATCTCCGTCGCTGAGTAAATATCTCTATCGAAGAACGGTATCCCCTCTACCTTGAAGCCAGCTTCTTTGAAGAGCCTTGAAGTCAAAGGTTCATTCGTGAAGACCATGTCGAAGCTTGGCGTGTAGGAGCTTACGTGAGCCACCCAAACCTTATGAACATTAACATCTGGAACAGGGATGATGCAGTATGCAGCCGGATCTATCTTGGCTTCATTCAATGCTAAGCGGATCATGGTTACCCTTTCGCCAGCTGTGAAAGGGTTCTCAAGGGTATGGCTGTACTGCGCGCTACCGACCGCAATAACGAGTTCATCAGCTCTCTTGAGGATGTACTTCGTAGCGTGAAGATGGCCAAGGTGGAAAGGCTGGAATCTGCCGACAAACAAGGCTCGGGAGGCTTTCTTCTTCATAAGGATCATCTACCCTTTAGGCTTCCATAAATTCCTAAGCGAGACTTTATCGCCTTCGAACTTTACGCCTTCTCTCTTCAATAGCTCGAACTTCACTCTGCTGCCAAGAGTCTTTCCCATGCTTGAAAGCCCATAGTTGCCGACGCGTAGGGTAGAACGCACGACTCTATGACATGGAACGAAGAGAGGAAGAGGGTTATTAGCCATCGCGTTGCCGACAGCCCTTGAAGCGCGTCTCTTCCCCAGCAATGACGCTACTCCACCGTAAGTTGAGACGTAGCCTCTCGGTATAGACATCACAAGTTGATACACTCTTCGAGTGAATCTTGGAAATGTATTCAAGTTGAGTTTAACATCGGTCGAGCCTCTCCCAAAAAATATCTCTTTCAACGCCTTCAAAGCTCGAAGAGTGTTCTGGTCACTTCGAATCCTTACCCTCGCGTCTCTTCGAATGCTGCTTCTTACCGAAGCGACTACCTTATTCTTGCTCTTCGGATTGAAGCCGGAAGCCAATATCTTGCCTTCGCTATCCAGAGCGACGCTGAACCAAACACCGTTGAGCTTTCGAGAGTCCAAACTTATCAAAATGTTAACGTCCAATCCCTTGATTAAGGTCAATAATCTACTAGACTCTTGATTTAAGCTTAGGGATACTCCATGCATAAAATAGAGATCGACGGGAGCATCCTAGAAGGCGGAGGCCAGATACTCCGTGTGTCAGTCGCACTCTCAGCGGTAACAGTGAAGCCGATTCGAATATACAATATACGAGCGAAACGTTCGCCCCCGGGCTTGAGAGCTCAACATATGAATGCTGTCAGCGCCCTAGCACAATTGGCCGATGCTGAAGTGGCAGGTCTAGGAATAGGCTCAAAGGAGATCGAGTTCAATCCTAGTTCTCTCGAGGGCGGGAGCTTCAAGGTAGATGTTGGTACAGCAGGCTCCACAAGCTTGGTCCTCCAAGCTCTCATGCCCGTTATGTCTTTCTCGCGGTCAAAATCTTTCGTTGAGATAAAGGGTGGAACAAACAATCCGATGGCCCCAGTGGTCGAATATTTGCAAGAGGTTCTCCTACCAGCAGTCTCGAAGATGGGATATAAGGGTTGGATCGAGCTTTTGCGGAGAGGCTTCTATCCGAGAGGACAAGGCCTAGTCAGAGCCGTAGTGGAACCGATCAAGGCGCTTAAACCGATTATACTGGAGAGGCTTGGTGAAGTCGAAGAGATTAAAGGTCTCTCCTACAGTTCAAGGCTGCCTGCGCACATTGTTGAACGTATGGCTCGAAGCGCAGAGAGGGTCATAACAGGAGCAGGCTACAAGAAAGTGAAGATAGATTTAGAAGCGTTACAAGCGAGTCAAGGAAGATGCGCAGCCGATCCGGGATGCGGAATAATCCTATTCGCGAAATCAAAGCAAGGTGCGATACTTGGAGCTGACAGCTTAGGCGAGCTCGGCAAACCTGCGGAGAAGGTTGGAAAAGAGGCGGCGGATGAACTCTTGAGACAGTTGATGGCTGAGGCGCCGGTTGATAGACATCTAGCTGATCAACTTATCGTCTATATGTCGCTGGCGGATGGAAGATCGACCATCCGAACAAGCGAGCTTACTTTGCACGCTCTCACCTGCATCCACCTCTCAGAAAAGATGGTCGGCGCAAAATTCAAAGTTGAAGGGGAAGAAGGAGCACCGTCGACAATCATGTGCGAGGGAATAGGTCTAAAGAATTTCCTCGTCAATGTTTGATGTTAAGGAGCCAAATCAACTAAGATACTGCTGTTTGCATCTTCCTCGAACGCCAAAGAACTTCTTTCGACTTAAGGTTCTTGATTTCTATTATGCGATGAAAAGGAATTACGGTCGATTCGTCCTCTCCATTTGAGTAGGTGAACCAAGAAGCACCAACCTTCTCGATTGAAGATGCGGAGATCCTCTTGACATCTCCCGGCGCGCCTCTATGGATAAAGGTGACCGAGTAGTCCCTTGGGTTCTCTCTCTTGTCCCAGAAGATCTTGTTGAAGATATTCTTCAACGGGTGCGTCATGAGCATCCTCTAGTGAGTATGCTGAGCATCAAACTTAAAAGAACAGTTTATTAAATGGGTTGATGCAACAAGCCTTCTGGTGGACTATTATGTCTCAAGAGATGCCTTTCGTTCCAGGTGCAACGACTATAGGAATCGTCTGTAAAGATGGAGTTTTACTCGCTTCAGAGAGGAGACTTTCATACGGCTACTTCGTAATGAGCAAGACCGCTAAGAAAGTCTTCAAGCTAACAGATATGATTGGAGCTGCATGCGCTGGACTGATGGGTGACATGCAGATACTTATTCGTGAGGCTGTTGCATACACCAATCTATACTCATATGAACGTGGCCGAATTGCTAGCGTGAGAACAGCGGCGAAGGTTATGGGAACGCTCCTCTTCGAAAGGAGACTATTCCCATACTTGACGCAGACCATCGTAGCTGGAATTGATGAAGAAGGTCCAAGCCTATTCGTGCTCGATCCGATAGGCTCGGTGATTCAAGACAAGTATGCTTCGGTTGGAACAGGCGCAGAAATAGCTGTCGGTGTTCTGGAAGCCGAATACAAAGATGGCCTGACGGTGGAGCAAGCGAAAGAGCTTGTTGGCAAGGCCTTCAAGGCCGCGTTGGCTAGAGACTCGGCCAGTGGGGAAGGCGTAGACCTCCTCGTAATCATCAAGGACGGCGCAAAAGAGGAATCTCTTAAACTCGCATAGCGCGTCCTTCCTCTTTTAGTGCTCCAGCTGAATACACGGCGCGAAGATTTTTATCGAGTTGGAACTCACTACCGGTCTGGAGAGCAACATTTGAAGCTGCTTGCTTGCGCTGACTTCCATGGAAGTCGAAGAGCTGTTGAAAAAGTTTCAGATCTCGCTCTTAGAGAAGAGATAGACCTGATAGTTGTAGCTGGAGACATAGCCAACAACAGCCTCCGAGCCGCAACGGAATTTCTAGGAATCCTGAAAAAGACGGATCTTCCGATACTGTTCGTGCCGGGCAATCTTGATCCCAAATCTCTAGCAGATTGGCACGATCCATCCGTGAAGCCTATTCATGGGAGGGCTTACAACCACCAAGGCTTCGTCTTCCTAGGGTTGGGCGGAGCGTCTAGAGGTCCCTTCTACACTCCGTTCGAGTACGACGAGAGCGAAGCCACCTCGATTTTAGAAGAAGCCTATCGGAGCGTGAAAGAGGGGAGACTGATACTCGTTTCGCATTGCCCCCCGAAGGATACAAGCCTCGACAGGACGTTCTCAGGGGTCCATGCTGGCAGCATCTCTGTGAGAAGATACATTGAGAAAGCCCAACCGATCCTCGTCATATGTGCGCACATACATGAAGGTAGAGGAGTAGATAATATTGGCAAGACGAAGTTGGTCAACACAGGCGCGGCTTTCCACGATTATTACGTAGCATTAAGATTGAATCAGGAATTGAAAATCGATTTAGCGCGTTTCCCTGAGTAGGAAGACACAGTAAAGAATAAGTAGAATCTCCTCAATCAACGTATGTGCTTAGGTGGACTTTAATGTCGATCAAAGCTGGAGACTTCATACTCGCTGACTACACATGCAAAGTGAAAGAGAGCGGAGACATCGTCGACACTACGATTGCGAAGGTTGCTGAAGAGGCTAAGCTCCACAAACATGACGCGGTCTATGAACCTATGTTCATAGTCGTTGGAGAAGGATGGGTTACAAAAGGGTTGGATGAAGCTCTATCAGGATTAGAAGTGGGGAAGACGGCGACGATAGAGGTTTCTCCGGAGAAAGGATACGGGACCAGAGATCCCTCTAAGATCAAGCTCATTCCACTTCGACGATTCAAAGCAGACGGTGTAACGCCTGTCCCTGGGATGCAGCTTGAGATCGATCGGAAGCCAGCTTTGATAAGGTCTGTAGGAGCAGGCAGGGTCCAAGTCGACTTCAATCATCCTCTAGCAGGGAAGACTCTCATCTACGAAGTATCAATAGCCTCCGCGATAGAAGCTAGGGAAGAGAAGATTAAAGCCATAATCCATAGACGTTTGCCAAGCGTGGCAAAAGAGAAATTCGGGTTGACCCTCGTGGAGAAGGTGTTGACGATCGAGATTCCTGAGGAAGCTTTCTTCCTTGAAGGCCTTCAGCTGGCTAAGAGGATGATACTTACCGATTTGGAGAAGCTTACTCCTGAGATCGAGAAGATCTCATTCATTGAGGTATTTAAGAAACCTAAGCCTCCTGAGGCGAAACCACCCGTAGAAGTGAAGCCAGAACAAGTTCAAGCTTCTCCGGGCATTGAACAACCTGCCCAGACTCAATAACTTTGCATCGATCACCAGCCACAAGGCCTACTGGAATACACTTCCCATAGTTCTCGCAGCCACTGATACCGCAGCTTCCGGGATTGAATGTGATTATAGCATCTCTTATCGCCAATCTTGGATCCAAGCAAACCTCGATAGGGCTCTCCTCAACCTCCACGACTAAACCTTCCTCTTGAAGAAGCTTACACGGTAGTTTCTTCTTGCCGAGATCAACGATCCTGTAGACTCTGCCAGATTCAAGATTCTCTACACAAACTTTGTAGAGGTCGCAATTCTTGCACATCGAAGTTGGGCCTTGGAATAGAAAAGTGTAGCCCAGTCTGGCTTGGTTGACTCCTAGTATTGTTATTCTTCTCAAGTTCTCTCGCCGAGCACTAGAATAAGCCGTGATATGTAAAGCCTATTAAATCTTCATCGAAAAGAGATGAACCGGCGGGTACGATTTCAGGTTGAATACAGTTGAAGGTAAGGTACAATGGCTGAGAGAACCTTGTTCTCTGCTTTCCTCAGATGCTCCTCGAAAGTCGTGCGAGAGAGATGAATCTTCCGAGCCAACTCGGCTGCGGTAATATTCTTAGGTATTCTGTAGTAGCCGCTTTCGTAAGCCTCCAAGAAGGCTTTGATCTGCTTCTCAGTTAACCGTGAGAACAGATCGCTCAAAGAAACGCATAATGAGTCATGAATCTCGCCTTTATACAATTGTCTGCTTGAGATAACCTCCAATGTCGCCTTGCCATCCAAGCTTCCAAATAGTTGCTTCACATCCTTATGTCTGAAAGATATTATCTTGTAGAACTCCCAGCCGCCGCTGTATACTGTTGGAGGAATCTGGAGGCAATTGTGCTCGTCGATATGTCTGACTATCGAGTTGCTCAGAGTGCATGAGCACTTCATTGTCACAGCGATTCTTCCTGTCTTTCTGCTGAAAACCTTCCTAACGACACTTTTCATCTCTTTAAGTTCTTTATCGATTCGATTTAGCGACGTGGCATCGTCTGATCTTACTTCGAGGATTTCTCTTTCCCGGTTGCACCATAAAGCCATAGTCGCTGAAGGAAATCTCTTGGATAGGTTATTGAACGGGCAGTCATGCTGAGCTTTGAATTCGATCTGCGCTAGAGTCATAGAGCATCGTCTAGAATCTGCTTCCAAGTGAGAGTTATGGGTTGTGCCGGCTTAGGACGGTAGAAAGTCTATACGCTCGTTGGCAAGTGCGCTCTTCAAGGTGAATCGGTCTTGAACGCGCGGATCGTGAAGAGAGGGGAAACAAGCGCTCTTGAGATGCTTCATGGGATCAAGAGAGCTACACTGGTTTTTGGCGAGAAATTGATGTTGACTGTT
>Ga0209725_1000376_pt1 | contig 27515 bp, 36 predicted proteins | sample I18A1metaG_FD_184145 | JGI IMG/M metagenome (GOLD analysis project Ga0209725, IMG submission 184145) | Lake sediment bacterial and archeal communities from Gulf of Boni, Indonesia to study Microbial Dark Matter (Phase II) - ​I18A1 metaG... | ecosystem: Environmental > Aquatic > Freshwater > Lake...
AAAACATGCGAAATACCCGTCCAGTAAGAAGGCGCTCGTGTCTGCATGCGCTGGCATGTCCGATGTGGCTAAAGCTGACAAGGAATGGTTGGAAGAGAAGCTTCCAAACAGGGTATACTATGCGGCCGATCAGGTGGTCAACGTGCTCAGACTGCGATTGCTTCAGAAACGAGTTCGTCCAGCGGCCCGAGGAATCGCGAACATCACCTCAATCAAACAGAGTGAAAGTAGCCCAAACTAGTCGCGCGTTGAGAGGTTCTAGCTAGAGATATCAATAAAACTGCCTTGTCTCCCCAAGGCTACCACTCAGTTCTGTAAGCTATACCGATCCTCTCAACTCCCATCGCCGCTGACGATCAAAATCGCGAAACCAGTGGGGCGTTCAAAGTCTTGATCTTCATGCAATGTGCTGATCGTTAACGCATGAACGTTGGAGATTCCCCATCGAGAAAGTACCGGTGAGAACTGCTATCACTCAATGCTAGTCGGACAGGAAATCGCTTTGAGTGGGTACTCCAAGTTGTCCCAGTTGGATATTCCAGGTAGGAAGACAACGAGTACGAGCACGCTCCGCCTTTACATTGGCAACATCGAGACGCAGGAACCGACTAGATCACAAGACATCCGTACTCGCCTATGTAGGATCCGCAATAGGTAGACTTGTACAACGGGGGAACCCATTTGGCCGCAAGATGAGTATGAGCGATTGGGAGGTGAGTTGGTTTGATTTTTGTCAGTTTTGGTAGGTTCAGGAAGAAACCTACGAAGGAGATTATCGACGAGCCCTCCAGCCAGACAGAGGCAGTAGTGAAAGAGATGGCAAAGGAAGGCATCAAGTTTCTCAGCTGGTACTGGACGTTGGGTAGATATGATACCCTTGTCATCGCGGAGGCTCCTGACGAGAGGATATTCATGAAAGCCATGCTGAGACTTGGTGACTTTGTCGCAACTGAGACCATGGTAGCAGTACCTAGGGAAGAAGCCATGAAACTCGTTGAGTAGCTGCCGGATTCCACGAATAGGAGTAACCGCCTGTACCATCCCTGCTCTTTTTGAAACGCTTGATAACCTTCATCATCGCATGGTTCTGTAAGTTTGGTGTGTTCGCACGACGGCACCGACTGTCGGAAAGCTTGAGTTGTGCGGGCGCCGTAGTTTGAACTTGGCAATTGGATCCAACAGGATTGGAACCTTGTATCTAGTAGGTTCGAACTCTCAGCGATTCGAACCCACCTGAATTTTGAATCCATTCTCAGCGACAAGATTGTTGTGGACTCGACCGGGCCCCTCACGACCCCGGTCTATCTGCTAGAATTGGAGGGAGGATTGTGTGTGTTAAGCCTCCTGTTCAGAGCCGTCAAAGCGAAAGACACTCTCACTCCAAGACGCCATCAATACGATTCATAGCCGACAATGCGAATGAGAAGAGCCGCCAAGCCCAAAACCAGCCCCTCACCGCCGTGAAAAGGCACCGAAAGGAAGCGCACTGAGCCCTAAAGTGCTCCAAGTCTCTTTGGGCACCAACGAAGACCTAGATACGAAGAGTACCGGCCTGATTCTTCCCCGTGCTACTGGTAGCAACGGGCGCCGTAACAGCTCTGAACCTCAGTGTCAGGGCTTTCCCCGGCGCATAATACTTCATGCCTTCTGAGCCGGCCTTTGGTTCGCTGCACGCAACGCTGCTCGGTCCGTCTCTCGGTTGCAGTAGGCAGACCCTACACGGAACCTATAAATGCCGTGGTACACCTGTGTACAGGTGTGTAATCCCCATGGCCAAGCAGGTTGCAGCAAAACTTTCAGACGTGGAGTACAACCAGATCAGGCGTATCGTCAGATCCGGACTATACATAAACTCAAGCGACTTTGTCCGCGATGCCGTCAGAAGACGCTTGTCTGAGATCGAGTCGGCTGCCAGGCCCGGGTCCGGAAAGCTGAAAGACGAACTCTATCGGTACATGAAAGAGCGTGGAGGCTTGGTTTGGCCTGATGACGCTGCTAGAGATCTCGGTTACTCAGTTCTCGAAATACTAGAGGGCCTCAGAAAGCTAGAGAGAGAGGGAAAGGCGCAGGAAGCTGAAGGTATACCTGTCGAGGCGTAGGGCATGGCAAGTGCACTTGAGATTGTCGGCGAAAGAATCGTGTGCTACTGTAGAAAGAAGGTCGCCGAACGCGTGGTGCCCTACACTGGTGGTCATAGAGCCCTCGAGATCATAATAGAGGGACGCGGAATGACCCCCGCTCGTTGCATAGTCATAAAACCATGGAGACTAGCCGCGCGCCAGCTTGAGAACCACTGAGAATACCTGACGCACATCAGAAACCCAAGCAAAGGTTCTCAAGCGTCCCGCCGCCTTCTAGGCTGAACTTGAGCTCAAGCCCCGCTCAACTTCAGCTCATTCACGGGTGTTATACAGCTCAAGGTCGGCTCGATTGACAGTTTTTGGACAGGGGTTGTACCTACCCTCGGCGCTTTCAGACGAGCCCTCAACACTCCCAAGCATAGGGGGATATCCTCTCTTTCGGCCGTGGATGAACACTCCACGGTGCACTATTGCATTCAGTTCAACCGCGTTGCTCGCTTGTGCAGCCAATCTTCGTACACTCCGATACACATAGGCTCACGAGTATCTCCCTCGATTTCAGCAAGCCTCAGAGGAGAACGCTCAACGGAGATTGGATTCCGAGATCACGCGATCTTATGAAAAAGAACCGGACCGCACGTTTGACCCATCTCTCTGAATTGCCCCCTGGGCAGGATTGATGATGTATCTGACTCGGGGGTTGCGCGGGAGTGATCTCCCCTCTTGAACGCCGTTGCGCCACCAGCCATTTATGCAAGCTTATGTAATTGTATAAGAGAGGAGCAATTTGGTGACTACCAAACAGGTCAAACGTTACGTCTATCCAGTTCAGCTCGACCAGGAGGAGTTGGAAGCCCTTGACACGATAGTTGAGAAGCTGCAACGTTCAAAATCGGAAGCCATCAGAGAAGCCATCAGAAACTACGCAGACCAACTTCAGGGAACAGAGGTCATGAAGATCCGTGAAGTGTCTAGATCGCAAGCCCGCAAGGAGGTTCTTGAATTCCTGCAGAGGAATGAGAGAGCATGGTCCTCTGAGATAGCCGACTCGCTGCGTATCGACTTGTCACTGGTCAACAGCATCTTGGAGGAACTGTGGAGTGAGAAACGCGTTGAGCCAACAGCCTAGCAGACTCGTGGGTGAGCACCTGCGATGCATCGGACGAAAAATATCCAAACCACGTTTGATTCACTACACACATGATCATCGAGCTCTGATGGTGGACGTCGAAGGATACCCCGCGGTCTGCGAAGTCGTAAGAGAATGGAGGATCACTCGAAGAAAACCCTAGCGCGTGCGCTCTTGGCTTTTTCCTAGCTTTGCTTTCCGGTTCTGTTGAACTACAAAGCGGTTGAAAGACCTGATGAAGAAAGAGCATGCGAGGAGCCTAAATGAGGTCGTGGCCAGATTGTTGGAAGAGGTCAGTGATGTCCCGTCGTCGAGATTCGGTGTGCACAAGAGACTCAAGGTCCAGCTCACCCAGCGTGAACATGAGGAGATCACGAGGGACGTTCACTGAGGTTACTTGACCTCCGTATGTCAAATGAGACCTGCGTGATCGATTCCTTCGCATAGTTCGAGTACTTCCTGGGCTCAACTGCTGGAGCACGAGCGAGGCCTTTCATCGAGAGTTCTAAGGGAATAACACCCACCATCGTAGTTGCGGAACTGTCCGAGAAGTACTGAAGAGAAGACCTAGCTTTCACCGAGGACTTGGATTTCATAATTGGTAAGACACGTGCAGTTACCTTTGATGCCAAGATCGCCAAGAAAGCAGGAGCATTGAGTCATGAGAGAAGATGGAAGGTCCGACGGTGGGGTTTGGCAGATTCAGTTATCCTCGCTACGGCCAGAGAGTACAAGGCCAAGATAGTGACCGGCGAAGAGCACTCCCGCGATCTTGTAAATGAGGCGATAATGATCAAATGAACCAGGATCCCGATTTTGCAGAGATACATGCAAAGCTGCTCTCGAGCTCGCATTGAAGTAGGGCGTACCTGCACTGGAAATGAGCAGTGAGTTGCCGTTTTCTAGTCTACTGCCAGTTCTGGATGTTCAGTCCAGAGCTCCTTCTTCGATGAGCCCGGAACTGTCAACGATCGCTTCTCCTCTCTCAACTGGGCAGCTTTTCCAGGGTCATCTGAGTAAAGCCGGTCTGGTTGATCCTCCGCAGCCTTATACATTCTGTCAAACACCTCACGGTTCTCGTACTCGTCAATATACATCCAATGCTCCTCCGATGACTCGGAATCGAGCATGGTGAAGAACCGAGACCGCTTGTAGGGGAACCTCTGTCGGTTGACTCTCTGATGCTGCATAATGGTTCGCCATACCTCTAGATGCCTCTTACTGTTAGAGGTTTGAACACGCCAACGAGTAACGTCACATAGCAACCTTCCCATGTCACCTCCTCACGCTTCTAGGTACACGCTATCGTTGGGCATCTTCTCGGCACTCAGTTTCTAGAACCTTACCCTTTCGGCATACAATTCATCCTTGAAGGAACCCTCAACGAAAAGCTACCAGAAATCATACTCTTCATTATGGATTTCCAAAAATCTCTTGTCTTTTCTAGCGCTTTGTAGAATGCATCGTACGCTTCTCGATCTGCGTACTCTTCAACCCACAGCCAATCCTCTTCAGACGATCACGTGTCAACCGAAGAACAAATCACAGCCGACCGCAGTTGAGAATATCTCTGTCGATTGGCTCTCAGGTGCGCACAGATTTCGCGAAACACTTCTTCGAGTTTCTTACTGTTCGCCACGGGAACATGCTCCGACCAATGTAGAAGAGCAATCGCCTATCTCCCTAACCTTGCGAAGTTCTCGTTGTCAATATTCTCGGTTCCTTCCACTCGTCCCCAAGAATGCTATACAGGCAACCATCTCTCCATCCTCCTCTGAGAAAGCCGAATTTGCGAATTGTTCCTTCCTTCTTGAAACCGGCTTTTTCAAGAGCTTTCTGAGAAGGCAGATTTCTCACGTCAGTACAGGCTTGAATGCGCACCGTGTCTCTCGACAGAAACAAGTAATCTACGATGATATTGATGGCTTCTGAACAGTACCCCTTCCCTCTTTCATTGGGAACTAGAGTGAAGCCAATTTCCAATTGTCTGAGACCTGCCGGGTGCAAGACGTGGAAATGGGTTATGAAGCCGATCTTTGTTCCGTCCTTCTTCTCTATGATGAAACCCTTCATTTCATGTGCATCCTGAGTCCAGAATTTCTCCAATTCTAGTTTGGAGAACTGTCGTAGACCTTGGTACTCACCGAGCACCTCAGGTTTGCCAAACCATTCTCCAAGCAGCGGCAGGTCTTCTTTCTCCATAACCCTCAAATTCACATTCTTACCTTCAAGCAAATCCCAACACCATACACTATGCCTTCTATCTGGCACTGAATCTCAGAAACCCACCATAGTATCCGGCTCGTTCAGGATTTCAGACTTTGCATCCTCGTAGAAGAACCGCATCGATTTCTCTGCCTTTCATTGATCTCCTAGAATTGGAGGGCTAACTGTTTATAGGATCATCCTGATCTTGAGGAGACGCATCATGACTGTTTGAAAGTCATCCGTTGACCGAGAATGAGCGAAGAGAGAGGGAGAATCCGTCCTTTGTCTCTCCTGCAAGCGAAGGGGATTGTAGGTCCAAATCCCATCCCCGGCGCCTGAACCTTCGTTAGGAGCCCTAACATCATCCGCCAACGGCCAAAGATAGAGACCTCTGAAACGAAAACCTGTCTTCGCCGTCGACCTCCGGAGAGCCGAAAAGCTATGTCTGACAACTGAGGCATGAACCAAGCGCAGAAATGAGAACCACAGCGCCTCTGCTCTTGTGACGACGAATCGCTATTCTTTCACGCCCGCTTGGAATGAGGCGAGTGTGGCGAGGAACCTGTCCATGGAGACAATCTGCGGTGCGTGACCCACCGGCATCTCCACGACCTCTGCGCTGGATAGCTTTGCAGCGAGGGCGTCAATGATCTGGTGTAGGAATTTGGCGGACGCCGTGCCCTTGACCAAGAGCGTTGGGCGCTGAAACTGGCGGAGTCGCAGTGGATCATTTCGACCACGGGTGCGCTGTTGGTAGGATTCGTATCCTTTGTACAGGCGAACCGCTCTACGCGAGAATACCTTTTCATTCTCCCGGGGATCGTTCTGCAGGTGTTGCCGTCGGAGCAAGAGGACATGATGAAGGGACGTGTCTTACAACTGGGCGCATTGATTGCCCTGGCAGGCGCGGCTGTTCTCGCTTTGTACTGGCTGGCTCAGTTCTTGGAGGTAGTTGATCGAACCAACGCGCACGACTATGTTAGTGATGTATTTCGTGTTTTCATGGACGACCCGATTGGCGTGCTCTTCTTCCAGACGGCTGGATCGGCGGTATTTCTCCGCTACCTGCCCATCTCGTTCGCGTTCTTGGTCGGCCTGTGGCTGTACGATCGAAAACCGAGAACGCCGTACCTCTACATTTGGAGTCGAGGGTGGTGGATTGCATGGACTATCTTCTGGGGGATGCTTACTTGGGTTGTGGCTGCAGCTGCCCAAGCCAATCAGTGGTATGCTGCTAGCACGTATGTTGACGGTGTTCGGGTTTTCACGGGGGAACCGGGAGAAGTTGACTGGATTACACATCAACTGACGCCTGGCTTCATAGCTGCCTTCCTCTGCAACTTTGCCTTCATGGACATATTCCGACTTCGTGGCAGGTCCGGTCGCCTCTGGGAAATCCTATTCATGCTAGCCGTGGTCTCGGCGATAATGTTCTGGTGGGAGTACTCGGAAAGCCTCAACCCTGCAGTCTACCTGAACAGGATATGGGATGCGACGAAGGATATTGTCATGGGATATGCGAACGCATCCGCCCAGATCCTCTTCTACAATTGGGTCGTTCCCTACAAGGAGCTTGAGGGCTAGTGGTGAGACGCTTAGCTGAACAACTCATTCTCTCCGTCGTCGGGTCACTTGGCGCGGGCATCCTAATTTGAACCCTCATGGGAGAGGAGCAGGAGTGGGAGAGGAGTGGTGGTGTGGGTAGCTGGGTGCGGGGGACCGGATTTGAACGCTCAGGGCACAGAGGAATTTTCCTCGTCGGGTCACACAGCATGAAAGGGGCGCTCCCGAAGAGGAGCATCAACATCACAAGTCTTGTATACCAAGTTGAAAGGTAAGAAGGAGAGGCCGGCTCCAGTGACCCTCAAAGTTGTTGAGATAGCACGCAAGGACCTCGTGCTATGTGGGACATCGGACAGTCTCTTGTTGGTGGCGAACCTCATGCTGGACAGGAACGTCGGCTCGGTTCTCGTGCAAAGCGACCACGAGATTGTTGGGATAGTGACGAAGAACGACCTTCTCAGGGCAAACCTTTCGGGAAGATCGTGGAAAGAGACCACCGCAGATATCGTGATGTCTCATCCGGTCGCAACATGCGAAGGCGACGACACGATCGATGAAGCCCTACACAAGTTTCAAAATACGCGCTACAGTCGATTGGCTGTGAAGGACAAGACAGGAAGGATCGTCGGGGTCGCAAAGAGGAAGATCGTCGAACGCTTCCTCCTAGTCTCCGCCGGTTACGACATGGTCCGCAGACAGATCGAGGGGAGTATTCCTACGCGCCCGCGTGCCGGAAGATCAGACCGCAGGCTACGGAAGAGCCGTATCCAAAGCTAGCGATGCGGCTGAAGATAGCCATCGGGTCCGCATTGTTGCTTCAAGTGCGATGGGATGCAGTGTGTATCGGCGAAGAACGGCTCAGACTCTGCTCGGTTGATAGTTTTAGGCGCGGGTTTGTACCAACCCCCGGCCACTTTTGACTCGTCAAAGCCTTCGTCGCCTCGCTGATGGTTCAAACCATATCATGGCGTGTCTCGTAAGAAGACTTATATGTCGTTCGCCAAATCGTTCAACGCTCGTCCAGACGATGACCACAGTGACAGTTTCCTCAAAGTTCCAAGTAGTAATACCTGAGGATGTCAGGTCGAGGCTAAAGCTTCAGCCGGGCCAGAAGGTGGTCGTGATCGAGAAGGATGGGGTCGTCCATATGATCCCTCTGAAGCCCGTTAAAGAGACGCGCGGGATCGCGAGAGGCATTACCGCCCAAAACGTTCGTGAAGAGCTTGACAGGTTTTGAAACTCATCGACTCTTGCGGTTGGATCGAATACTTTGGGGATGGCCCGCTCGCCAACAAGTACGCTCCCTACATTGAAGGCGCTAACGCGAGCAACACGGTCACACCCGCAATAATCGTCTACGAAGTCTACAAGAGGCTGAAGAAGGAGAGAGGACAACAAGTCGCTCTGGAAGCGTATGCTCAGATGACCCGAACAAGCATCCTTCCCCTAGACGAGGGGACGGCACTGAGCGCAGCCGACATCGGCCTCCAGAAAGACCTAGCCATGGCAGATGCGATTATCTACTCCGGAGCGAAGACTCACAAAGCCGAGCTTATCACAAGCGACCAACATTTGAAGGACTTGGAGAGTGTGACTTTCGTAGAATGATCGGAGCGGGGGTGCTTGAGCCTTCAGCATAGTAGGAAGCATCCCGTTCCGTACGTGTTCTTCAGGTCGCCCCGATTGTAACATCCATGACCAAAGAGTGCTCCCTGTTGATCAACTATCAGACCGGAGATCGGAGCGTCGATTCCAAGAAAACTCTTCGGATCCGAGTGGGAGCTTGTTTCCGAGTTGGAGTGAAGCTCCGGAAGCGCGTTGTTCGGCAGTCTGAGTATCTTCAGGATTTCAACGTCCCACTCCAGTCTGTGGATATTTAGCAGCATAGTGCGGGAGGCTGTGGCATAGTCCGTAACGAAATCGCGGCCGTGACTCATCTTCCAGACAAGCCAAGTGTCGGAGGTGCCGAGCAAGACTTCCCCTTTCAAAGCCTGCTGTCTTGCTCTCTTCATATTGTCGAGGATCCATCTGATCTTGGTCGCCGAGAAGTAGGGGTCGATCAGGAGGCCGGTCTTCCTTCTGATGACAGGCTCCAACCTGTCCTTCTTGAGCTTCTCACACATATCGACGGTCCGTCTGCATTGCCATACGATCGCATTGTACAGCGGCTTGCCGGAGGATTTGTTCCATGCCACGACGGTTTCTCCCTGGTTAGCGATTCCTACAGCAGCGATCTGTCTGGCGGAACATCTCGCCCCGCGCATGGCGATTCGAGCGGAGCGCAGGACGGATTTCCAGATAACCTCCGGCTCCTGTTCCACCCAGCCGGGCCTCGGAAGCATTCTCGGTGCCGGGCTGCTACCCAATCCGGCAACCTGCCCGTTCTCGTCAAATAGAACTGCCTTCGTTCTGGTGGTTCCCTGGTCCACCGATAGGATGTATCGCCCGCTCGTCTTTGACTTCAAGGAGGCCTGCTCCTATGCCCGATCGCGATCGATTGAACCAAGCGATGGACATCCGTAAAAGTCCCTCTATCTTGGCAAGCTCCCGACGAAACACCTGTCCGCACAGATAAGAAGGCCAACGGGTGCTCCTCTAGTGCGGCACATCGGGGTTTCGAAAGACGTTAAGGGCTTCGTGTCATAGCTGGCTCACGTGCTCGATTCATGGGAGATCAAGTTTAGTCTCGAAGCAGAGTCAACCCGCAAGATGACAAGGGACTTTGCTGAGAAGCAGAAAGACGCGGAATGACCCCTGCTCGTTGCATAGTCGTGAAACCATGGAGACCGGCCAACGATTAGACTAGCAACAATAAGTATGTCTCCCATCCACAGCGGAAGCCCACACTCAGGTTCGCCTCTGCTCAACCTAGGGCAGCCCCTGCTGTGAACCTCACTGAGCATCATCATGATGGTCGAGAAGTGGGAAAAAGAGCTAATATGTGGGAATGATACATATCGCAGTCTGGAGCGGAAGGACTTTGGTTCAGGTTACGCTGGACGACAGATACAGGATTGTGCTGGATAGGAAGACCCGTCAAGTCGCAGGCCTCCAGAGAGGCGATAGGCTTGTGGTGATTCCATTCAAGGGTGCCGTAATTCTAGTCGCTCCGCGAGGACGCGAATATGCAGGTAGCCTCACAGGTTTCAATTTCGTGGAAAACAGGCATGAGGCGTCGCGGTACATATTCCGAAGGAAAATGTAGTTGCCGATCATTGACACGGTCGTTCTCTTTGCAGCGGCAGACGAGAGAGACCGATACCACAGACCGGCCAGACGCCACCTAGGGAGCATCCGCAAGAACGATACCTATCTGGCCTCCTTCGCACTCCTAGAATTCGATATCACCCTCAAGAGCAGGGGCTTCTCATTCGAGGAACGAATGGAGAGGCACGCTCTCCTCCTGCGGGATTACCCCCTCCTAGACCGAAGGGTCGCAGCGTTAAGCCCGTCCACTTTCTATCTGGCAGCTAGGCTTGAGGATGAGGCTGATCTGGAATACTTCGACGCTGGTGTAGCCGCCGAAGCTCTACAATTGGATGGAACTGTCATTTCAACGGACACAGCTTTCGAGCAAGTCCGGAGCCTCAGAAGGATCTGGTAGGCCTATCATGTCGAGCGCATATCGGCCATCACAATACGAAAGCGAGCTAGAAGTGAGTGGAGTGTCCTGAGCGTCCAGTCGAGTATGAACCCATCCGTACGCCGTGCGAGCGGCTAGGCGCTATTCTGAAAGACCTTGAGGACTGAAGATGAGGACAAGAAGTTTCCGTCTATCTGGCTGACAAGAAGCGGATTGTCATAGAAGCGACTTGGAAGAACTGCGAGCCACCGGACCTATGACTCGTGCTGTAGAACGCAAGTCAATTATCCGAGGGTTGAGATTTGTTGGTGAGGATGATGTCATGCCGACCTACATTCTTCTGTCAACGCTGACGGCGGAGGGAAGGAAGACCGTCAAGTCCAAGCCTGAGAGGATAAAGGAAGTCAGCAAAGAGGTCGAGGCGCTTGGCGCAAGAGTCATCGGTCAATACGCGGTACTCGGCCCATACGACTTCGTCAACATCCTCGAGGCACCTGACAACGAAACGATCTCGCGGATCTCGGTCGAACTTGGGTCGAGAGGCACCGTACAGATCATGACCCTGCCCGCGATACCTCTAGATCAATTCGTGGCCAAACTGAAAAGGTAGCTCCGCGGAACTCCGCCGACCCCCATTTTTCTCAACATGGCAGAACTTGAACACAAACCTATCCAGAAGAGCTCCTAAACGTCGTCGCTGCTCTTTCTGAACGAGCTTGTCTATTCACTGATTCTCAAGGGCCTTTCGTGATTGCACTCATGGTGGTTGAGATGTAACGGTAGGGAGCGGGAGCACGCATGCGATTCTCGAAAACCTTTTTTGCATATGAGAAAGTCAGACGATTCAGAACCAACTCCGAGGGTATGACCGTCTCCGATTGTGGCTCCGAGAGAAAACTGATAGGGCTCGGGGTGTTCAGGAGTCACCGAATGAACTGAGACGACTTGGGCGAGCTTGGAGTGAGATGAGATTCCGGGCTGTTGCTCTGCAGGCATTGATCGCGGGCATTCTGATCTGTCAGGTGTTGCGATCGCCTCTAGCCGAAGAACGGGAGATCGAGATCACCGGACTCCCTGTTCCGACTATGTCTAGCTTTGACAGTGTTGTTGCCAACCTGATGGTCAAGTACAGCATTCCAGGGGGAGCGCTCGCGGTGGCAAAGGACGGACGGCTGGTTCTGGCACACGGTTATGGTTCGGCGGATCTGGACCTCAGGCAGCTCGTCCAGCCAAACTCGCTGTTCCGGATAGCGAGCATATCAAAACCGATCACGGCAGTCACCATCCTGAAACTCGTCGAAGAGAGACGACTCGACCTTGACTCCAAAGCCTTCCTCATCCTCGACAACCTCAAACCGAAGACAGGTGTGGAGGTGGATCCTCGCATTTGGAACTTAACCATCCGTCAACTACTCCAACATTCCGGCGGGTGGGATCGGAACCGAAGCTTCGATCCAATGTTCATGCCGCAGAAAGCTGCGGCTGCTGTAGGGGCTCCGGCTCCTGCAAGCTGCGAGACAGTGATACGATACATGTTCACGCAGCCGCTCGACTTTGACCCCGGAACAAGGTATGTCTATTCCAATTTCGGGTACTGTGTGTTGGGGCGCATCATCGAGAGAGTTTCGGGACAGAACTACGAAGAGTATGTGAGAACTCATGTGTTGGAGCCGATGGGTATCACGGCCATGAGGATCGGCCATAGCTTGCTTGAAGATCGCGCTGAGAACGAGGTGCACTACTATGATTTCTCAGGAGCGCCTCCAGTTCTGTCCATATTCTCAACCGAGAAGGAGATCGTCCCGTGGCCTTATGGGGGGTTCTATCTTGAAGCGATGGACTCTCACGGCGGTTGGATAGCCTCGGCGAGTGATCTTGTGCGCTTCGTCGTATCGGTGGACGGACGGAGGGCCCCGCCTTTCCTAAGACCAGACACGGTAGAGGTCATGATCTCACGGCCTCCTCCGCCCCTTTGGGTTGGCACTTCATACTGGTACGGCATGGGATGGTTCGTAAGACCCATCCACGGCAATGAGGCAGACTGGTGGCACACGGGTTCTCTTCCGGGAACCAGCGCGCTTCTGGTAAGGACACATCATGGATTGGCGTGGGCTGCTCTATTCAATTCTCGCCCCACCCACCCCGCGGAGCGGGACTTCATTGGCGAGCTAGACAATTCACTTTGGCTGATCCAGTCCGAAGTGACTGTGTGGCCCTCCCACGACCTATTCGCCACACCTCGCGGAACAAGTGAGATGGCTACAATAACGACCTGGGCGAACCCTTCACCAACAATGCTCGTGGCGACAGGCACACGGCAAACTGAAGCCACAAGGGTGGGACAAACGCAAGTCACTGCCGGAGCATTCACAGTCCAGATGCTAGTGATCGGAAGTGTCGCCTTCGCTGCAGCCCTAACCGGAGTCTTCTTGCGAAGACGTTCATAGTCACGAAGGGCATGAAGTGGAACCCCATATCTGACAGTAAGCTTTCAACTTCACATGGCTCTAGCGGGCCCAACTCTTCGCCTTGCTTACGCGTTGCATTGGTCGCTCTCTGTTATCTAGTTGAACTGGGCAGCTGAATGAAACCGTTTGGAGCGCTGCGGCATGACACAATCGAAGCCTGGTTTGGTGACATCTCAGATGGAACGCAAGTCATGGCTCACTATTTGAGCCCCAAACGCGAGTCTCTACACAAGATCGTTCCCAACCTAGCCCTCGAGATGAACATCAGCAACCACATAGAACACGCGATCTACATTCTTGCTTGGAAGAGCCATGCAGCTCCTGCGCGAGAAAAGAAAGGGTTTCAGTGGACCGCTTTCTACGCAAAAGCGATGCAAAGGGCTTGCGATGCAGATGGATGTGCCAAGTTCTGGGATCCTGCCAAGGATCACCACATAATAGACGAGTCCATCGACAAAGTACTTGTCTGTGACGAGGCCTCACGACCCATTGCAGACGCTATCCGGAGGACCCACCCAAAAATAGCTGTGGAATTTCTCCAAGGAGAATAACAGTAAGACACTACTCGCGCAAAACGCGCAATCGCTGATCCTTTGGACTTAGGACCAGCAGAGTTCGGTGAGTATCAGGCCACCTATTAATAGTTGCGCCCCTTCGTCATTCTGACATGGATGGCCTCTACGTTGACGGTTCCTCCTCTCCATAGGGCATAAGCGCGTCATCAGGGGACCTTTGGAGGGGGCCACAGGTCACTCTGGGTGCGTAAGCAGCAGATCAGAACCTCAGGCCAAACAGATTGGGGGAATCGAACTTTCTTTTCCATTCCCACCCCCGCGGTTCATCACAAATCCACCTTGTGTAAGACCACTAAACGATGAAGATTACGTCTTCGAGGCCTTTGAAGTGTGGGTCCCCGCTTACAACTCGGGCAGCGCGGGATCTTGCTGTCGCATAGATTATGGAGTCTGCCAGAGGCCAACCTCTTATCCTCTTCTTCATGAGGAAGTCGATCTCACCTGCCTTCAGCGCGAGGCTGCTGTCAAGCGGCACTATTTCTGTCATCGAATCTATGTAGGCGAAATGAGACTGCATCTCACGTTCAGATCTGCGGCCTGCTTCGATTTCTCGAAGATACCACTTTCGAAGTTCCGCCAATACCACCGACGGGGTTAGAGCGCCTTCGCCCTCTATGTAGTTCCTCGCCTTGGCGCCGGCTCTTGACCCGAGAAGGTACTCGACCCAAGCATACGTATCTATCACCGAGCTAGAAGGCATGCTCCTGCTCCCTCTCCCTCACGAAGCGACGCGATCCCTTGCACGCGCCGAATAGGGACTCTGGAAGCCCGGACCTCGACCTAGCCAACTTCTTGACTACCTCATCGTATGTTGCCAACCCCATTTGTTTCTTCAACTTCTCGAGCAGACGGCGCGTATCATCCCGAACCTGAATGGTGGTCATGGGCTATGGCCTTATCCCTATAGCGCTATAAGAATTCCTCCCTCAGCACGAGGAGACGAGTCGGAGCGAATGAGATGAGAAGACGAGTCCAACTCTCGTTGAGTCCTTTGGATCTAGTGGGTTCGGCTCTCACCGCCGGGACCTTTCACCAACCCCCCAAGCCTTGTAGGCACGACCGGGCGCACTAGCCTCTTCTCGAAGACTGTTCCACTTCAGCACACAGATAGTGACGGTAACAGCAACTAACCCAAGTTAGAGCCAATTCCCAGTTCCCACTGGTAGTCAGGGTAGCCGCGGGCGGTTAGACAAGACTTGAAATCGTCGAACCAAGTTCTACCGTTGGCGAAAAAGTTGGAAAGGGTCATCAGGATCGGAAGGAAAGGCGTCACCACCATACCCAAGAGCATAAGGCAGGAGGTCGGGATCGTAGAAGGAAGCGAAGTAAGGGCGAAGGCTCTACCATACGGAATTCTACTTAGACCGTTGATTACGGACCCCATCAAAACGCTCGAAAATCTTCCTACAACACGAAGGAAAAGGAGTTCGGTTGAGACTGTCAGGCGGCTCCGCGAGAAGATTGACCAAGAAGTCAGGAAAAAGAAACGATGAGCTACTACGTAGATACGAATGTCTTCTTGAACGTAATTTACAAGGAAACTGGTCTCAGCGAAGGCTCAAGCGCCTTTCTCAGGAAGATCCAGTCCGGAAAACTTCAGGCGATAACCTCATCGATAACCTTGCTGGAGATCATCTTGGACATGGTTGATAACGGTTTCTCGGAGATTACTTAAGTCGCTGTTGCGTCCATCGAGGACCTCCGTGATCTGGAAATCATACCGCTTGACCACACGATGACGAAACTGGCCGCCGACCACGTCACAAAAGAGAAACTGACGATCCATGACGCATACCACTTGGCAACAGCGACAACTAAGAAAGCAAGCGCGTTCGTAACGAGAGACGAAGAACTCTCAAGGAAAATCGCAAGGCACATGAAGACGACTGTTCCGGAACAAGCCGAAAGTTGAGTCGAGGACTAACCCTATCTTCCATTGTGCCAGCTATCGAAGTCGAATCACCGTGACTTCTGTGACTCAATTCCTCGGCCAAGATTATACCTTTGAGAACTCTGGAGAGTACTGATAGGTTCCATCGCCAAGAGGCTTCTTCGTGAAGTCAGCGTACAGCAACCGGTATTCTCTCATGCATATTTCTGCAACGAGCCCGAACACCTTACGCATCTCGACTTCAGCGGTGGGATCGGTTCGCATCTCAATCGCCCAACGTATGGTTCGATGGTTCGCAGTCCAGATCACGTTCGTTGCGAGTCCGTCTGGTAGGATTCGCCTCAGGGCGGATGTTATCAGTTTCTTCTTCTCGAAGCCCATCTTATCCCACGCGAAGCTCGCCTCAAGCCTACGGTATCCGTCCGCTATCTCTTCCAAGACGGCTTGGAACTGGTCTGAGATAGGGTCGATGTCACGCGGCAGCCACAGCGCGAGATCACGTGGTCGCACGTACCGTAGACTTTCTTGGCTGATCGCCGTGCCCGCACGATGTCTCACCAGCTCGTGTGTGAAGACCCTGCTAACATTTAGAAAAGCGAACGTTACCGAAGAATGTTCCAAGACGCTTCCATGTTTCGATCGTAAGATGTTGAGCAAGTAGTCCTTCGGGTCTTCCCTGATCTTGGTTATGTTGGGATTGAGGCCAGTTCCGAAGCTCTTGTAGCAGACCCTGCCGGCCAGTTCGATGAGGAATTCCGAGTTGCTTCTCTCATGCCGTCTAGTCTTGTCCAGCCAATCGATTGCCCCGTAGTGTTCCGCCAGCTGCTTAAGCCCCTGCTGGTCGATTCTCGTCTCACCGAGTTTGATGACGCACGGTTCAACAATGCTGAACTTCCGACTCACGGATGCTCTTCTCCAAGCGCCGTGATGGGATCTGATCCTAGAGAAGATATCGTTGTTCAGCGAGGATTTCCCAGCTGGACTGAAGACACGTACGTACACAGTACCGGGCCTCTACTGAACCATGCCCTGCGCGACACTCCTTTGACAATGGAAACTAGAAAATGGTAGCGAATGGTACTAGCTATATGAGGGGAGAACGTCGATTCCTGATGGTCTGCAGAGATTGAGAAGCCGTCAGATCGTGGTTGCGATGTTGATTGCGTCTGTTTCATTCGCTTCTCTGAACACGCTTGCTGTCGAGCAAGGGAGTGAGTGGATTTACTATCGTCCGTTCAACCTCGTGTATGCGGATCAAGGCGGCAAGACGATTCCTGAGGACGACGCAACCATCATCAACGCGCTCAAGAGCTTTCCTAAGAAGCCAACGATGATCACGGACGTTATCCTGAACGGTGACCCAGACGCCCACGCTCAGTTCATTACTAGCCTCAAAGAGATCACGCCGAACCTATGCTTCGCCTTAGGTAGGGAAGAATACGTCCTGCCAGCCGACGAGCCGAAGCTGATCTCCATTGCGACCAAGTACTCCATGTACACGAGATGTATCCGCGTCGACCACTTCCAATGGTTGGTCAACAGGAGCGGGGAACACGCCGTCCGCAACTACCTCAATGAACTGCGCAACCTTGGCTTTCATCATATCATGTCGAACCCGTGGCAGGATCCACCGTCGGGGAACAGTTGGCCGTACATTGAGGCGGCACAGATCCAAGTCATTAACACAACAACAACCTGGCTGGCTCCAACTGAGCAGATAAGGCACATCCTCGCCCGCTGGCCTAACATCACCGTCGTCGTGAACTACGAGAACCCTGGCCAACAACGCGCACTCGCCATGTTGGGCGCACAAGGTAGCATAGGCGCGATGACCCAGGCTGCGGATCTCCAGAACTCCTCTCCCGACCTATACAGGTGGATGCCTCCATGGAGTCACAACTACGACCCATACCAGCTAGGCACGCTCAGCTGGGAAGCAAACAAACTCGCCGAGATCGACCCCGCGACCTCAATGACCCTCACAACGACGGGGCTAGGAACCGAGCAACTGCCGCAGGCGTCTGCCATTGGCCCCACTGCTGTATTGATCGGGCTCGGAGCGGCTGTCCTCACATCAGTCGCATGTGTCGCCGTAATCGCGTCGGGCCGACGGAGACCTGAGGTCTACTCGTACGGAGGCTACTACTACTGCAGGAAGCACAAGATTCCGGTATTGGTTCTCCAGAAGGGACTCTGGTGCCCAGTCGAGAAGCGATATCTCAGAGCTTAGCGCGTGCTTGACGATCCCATGACAACTCTCACGGCGTTATGCTCGTTGCCAACAGGATCATACAGCGTACAACACGCGAGCAACCACACAAGTACAACTCCTCCAAACGCTCCTTGTTTGAGAAGAAATCCCCAACCACACGTGCATTCCTGAGATGGAAAGAGCGTATTGTTAATAGACAATGGCTCACATTGCGCGGAAGAACGCGTATGAAAGGGGATTCTATGAATCGTCTTGCGGTTCTAGGGTACGTCTTACTTGCGATCGGTCTTGTAGTTGTCGGGATCGCAATAGCACTCGCCTTGAGTTTCCTTACAGGTTACGCAGTCCCTCCTACCCCATTCTCGACTCAGATGCAGACACCACCAAATGCAGGGGTCGCCACAGTGGTCATGAACCTTGGTGAGCTTGCGAATGCCCTGTTCGTCCCCGGACTGCTGACGGCTCTTGTGTTGGGAGGGCAAGTGACCTCAGACAAAGGCGTACGGCTCATCAGATCTGCGCAGGTCTTGGAGAAGAAGCGATCACAGGAACACAGCTAGACTCTACGTCGAGTTACTCAGGGAGCTACGGAATCGTCTATCGCGAAGTCGTGCTCGAATGGACTTATCAGTACAGCGCGTCTTGGTTCGCCTGTGGGCTAACTCCTCAGTTCAACATCCGTGCCTAATTGTGAGATGCCCTTCAGCCTGATACAGGAAGTCATGGTTGCGACACGAGACCCGGTCGTCAACACGATCAGAACAGGCTATCGACCACAACTTCTTCGACTGCACTTGGCAAGGCTTATTCTGATACTCGGTCAAATCTGTCCAATCCAGAGATTCGAATGGGACAGCGTGTAGTGGCTGATCGAGTTGTCTCCCAAGACTGGTGTGGCTCTGATAGGTTGCGGCTACAGCGGTTGTGAGCTTCACGCCGTCTGGTACAAAGACATTCCTGAGATCGACCTCATCGCCGTTGTAGACGCCGACTTGCAGCGAGCGAAGAAGGCCGCGGAACAGTTTGGAGCACGAACCTTCACAGAGGACTGGAGAAGGATCCTCGCGAACCCAGCCATCGACATGGTTGATGTGAACGTTCCACCAAGCCTCAACAAGGAGATCACGGTCGCGGCGGCAGAGGCTGGAAAGCATATTCTATGCGAGAAGCCCATGGCGACGAACCTGAAAGATGCTGACGAGATGATCGGAGCGGCCGAACGGGCGCATGTGAAGCTCATGATCGCGCATGTCCTCCATTTCTTCCCCGAGTATGTGGAGCTGAAGAATGCCGTCGAGCACGAGATGATAGGCAGACTGGAGGCGGGGAACGCGATCAGATGGCTCGGTGAACCATATTTCCCATTCTCCTCGACTTGGAACAAGTGGTATGGTTCCAGAGAGTTCGGTGGCGGTGTCACGTTGAGTATGCAGATACACGACCTCGACTTCCTCAAGACCCTGTTCGGAAAAGTCAGAGAAGTCTACTCAGTGTCGAGGAACTTCACACACAAGGAGTTCGCGATCGACGACTTCAGCGCAACCACGTTGTTCTTCGATGAGGGACGAACCGCGTTAGCTGAGGCGAGCTGGGTCTCCTCCGCGCCGTTTACCCAGCAACTCGACCTGTTCGGTAGCGAAGGCTTCCTGTCGCTCAGGACAGGTGGACGCCTAACGTCGATAGAAGCGTCGAAAGGCGAGCCTTCCGTGACCGCATATTTCAAAGACGGGAGCAGTAAGCCGCTTCCGACATCCAATGTGAACGGCTACTATGCGGAGATCAAACACTTCATCTCATGCCTCGTGAACGATGAGAAACCAATGCTTGATCCACGCGAGAGCCGCGAGACATTGAAGATCACCCTTGCAGCGTTGGAGTCCGCAGAATCGAACAAGCCAATAAGACTCGATTGAGACTGCCGCAAAGGCGACGTGTTCTCCTTTCGTGATGCGGCAACGCTGAAATGTAGGCTCAGCGGAGGATTGCGGATGAGTGGCATCAATGACCTTCACCCTCGACGACCTTACCAAGTTGATCGCGAAACGAACCTTCTGCACGCTCGCGACACAAGGTCTTCATGGCCCGCAGATTTCGGGCGTCGGCTACTTCGCTGACGGGTTGGACTTGTACATTCCGACGAGCATGAAGACAGCGAAGGCTCGCAACATCCAACGCGATTCACGTGTAGCGGTGCATATACCCGTGCCTTGGCCGCTGATACCAGCTCCGCCGAAGAGCATACAGTTCCGCGGCCGCGCTGAGATGCTACCGATCAGCGATACGAGCGCGAACGCTGCGCTCGAGCATTCATCCATGATGATGCGTCGGGTATTTCGCCGGCTCTTAGAGCAGGCCGACACTGCGGTTTGGGGCGACCCTGTCTGGATACGCGTACGGCCCGTCGGGCGGATCGAGACGTTCATGGTAGGCGTGCCCATGTTCACGCTCTTTCAGGACGAGAGTAAGGCGATGCTCCACTTCGACGTGGCCGAGAAGGGTGAGTCAACGACCAAGAAAGACTGACGTCCGTCGTAAGACACGTGAGACTAGAAGACCGGAGCATGCATCTTGGAATAGCCCTCTACGCGCTGTACTAGCCATCAGTCAAGTCTCTTTCCTCTCAAGTAGAGTTGCAGGCAGTACTGCCTTGCCCGAACGGGTTATTCTTCCTGCACGTAGCATCTTCAATGCGCGGACCTTGTTGGACTCAGACCAGTTGCTGTTCTTCCGCCGCGGCGTGAACCTGAGGGCGTATGTCTCGTCATCTACGCGCTTTGTCTGACCATCGATCCAACCGTAACAGACGGCTTCTTCTACAGCCGCCTCATAGCTGATTCTCTGAGTTCGCGTGGACTTCTTGTAGAGAATCAACCAGATCTCTCTCTTGTCCCTATGATGCTGCGCCAACCATCTTCGCCATCCTTCGCGTGACGAAGATCGCAGAGTTTCACCAACATCCATAGACCAGGCTTCCATCAAGATCCTTGAGCGGCGCTCACGTGAAGAGTCTAGTTCACCGGCCTATTTCCGTCATCGCAAGAAAAGAGCATCACACGACTACTCCTCTACTGCTCGTGTTCGTGAGGGAGGAATTCCCTTCTTTCCTGCTCACACTACTCTCTGCTTCATCGCAGAGGAATAACAGGTCAGGTCAAATGATCGCTATTGGCTTTGTCTTCTCCTTCCTATTTTGTATCGAACGATACTAGGAAGAATGTCTCCGATCAGCCTCAGTCTCTCGCAAAAGGGAACTTGTCCGAGAAGGCCAAATATCCAGTCTCGGGCGGTGATGAGTCGACCCTTCGCAAGGAAGGGATTATCTCTTCCGAGCATTTCGCGTATTCGTGCTCTGCTTTCACCAATCTCTAGGACTGGTATTTGGCTCATGCTTTGGGGGATGAGTTGTCGCCGAAGCATATCGACGAAATAGTCGACTGAAAACGGTGCGTACCCCATCATCTCCGCGGTCACAGCGTCCGCAACTACGATATTGTCAGAAATGACCAAGGAATTCCATTCGACCGGGGATAACTCCACCTGTCCCCTCAAGCTACCCACATAACGACCACCATTGATTCCAACGCATGGAACGGCGGCTAGGTGAATTCTCTCCAAGACATCAGCAACATAATCCTTGAGGCCTAGCCCTATGTCCGCAAATGCGAAGTGCAGTAGGTTCTTCTTTTCAAACAGCGTGGAGCCCATCGCCAGCGCTTTCCCACTGAGAGAGAATGGGAGTCCTCTGAATCCGGGGACCTTCTCGGAGAAGGGAGCTTTCGGATTACCAACGCTGATGATCAGATTCTCCCTGTCGAACAGGAAAGCGGGAAGATCCAGCCGTGGGTATTCGAATTGGGAATCCACACGAATGATGTCTCGAGGATTCGCTTTCCCATACGTTTGGAGGTCGAGAAGCTGGATATGTCTATGCTTTTCTGTCAGTTTCAGATAACCTAGCTTCTCAAAGAGTTTCCTGACATTCCTATGAGCTGTTGCTGGAGCTTCGTAGAAGGTCAACTCTTTGTCGAGACAGTTTAGCGCTATTGCTTCAGCCAGCTCAACGTCTAGATAGCTTCCCGGAACCGGTTCACCTGCCCTAAAGAGACAGGCTGCCAACGGCGCGTGAACATACACTCTTTGCGCATACTTGATGAGTGAGGTTGTACCTGTGCGCTCAAACGCCTTCCTGATGCATCCGTATGTGTCTTGATCCTTCAGGTCAACAACTACAGCGGACTTGGCAGGACCCTTGGCTGACATGCCACGCATTGGTCTCCGACACACTCTGTCACCTGCAGATGAGCTTTTGTTTCTTGTGTGCGAACACTGATTTGGCGATAACCACGAACCTCATTGAGAGAAGCATCGTGAAGGCATGACGCTTGAAGGTCATTGAAGAATCAGCGCTTCGTGATAGGCGACTGGTCTTCGAAGATAGGTTGCATGCTGGCCACCTGCTCGCCAAGAAACTTCGTCCGCATGTAGCCAAGGGGAACTATCAGATACTTGCTGTGCCCGCCGGCGGTGTTCCAGTAGGGTATGTAGTGGCCGAAGAACTGCGCATTCCGCTCGATGTCGTCATAGTGAGGAAGATCCAGATTCCTTGGAACCCTGAAGCGGGTTTCGGAGCTGTAGCGTGGGATGGAAGGGTGATTCTCAATGAACCATTGGTTGCGGAGTTAGATCTTGGAGAGGATCTCATCGAGGAGTGCATCACCCGAACTAGAGAGGTCGTTGGGGTCAGAGTCCGAAAGCTGAGAGGCGATAGGCCTTTCCCCAATCTGGAGGGGAAGTGCGTCGTGTTGGTCGATGATGGTTTGGCATCAGGCTTCACGATGCTCGTCACAGCTGAATCCGTCAAGGCCTATCGTCCGCGCAAGATCGCCGTTGCGGTTCCGACAGGCTCTGAGCGTGCCGTAGGCCTCGTTGCTCCGAGCGTTGACGAGCTAGTATGCCTGAACATTAGGGGCGGACTCATGTTTGCTGTGGCGGACGCCTACGAGAGATGGTACGACCTGTCGGATGAAGAGGTGCTCACGTTCCTGACGAAAAGCTCGGATGAGAACGTGAACCAGTAGGAGCAACGCTGACAAGGATCAGAGATGAAGCGCTCTGTTCCACGAAGGCGGTTTTCATCTCACATCACGTTGCCAAATCGGTCTCGATGCTAATCGCTGTCGTCTCTGACTTTCTCAGCTTCGTCTCCACTTGATGGAGCAACCGAAAGGCCTGGTCTCCGTCACCTGCGGTTTCTTCCCTGCCACAATAGCGTCGAGCGCGTTTCTGAGGTCGTGGGTCGTGACCATGGCTGGGTCTCTGCTGTCGTCGATGCGACCGTGGTAGACGAGTCTCCTGTCCCTGTCGAAGGCGAAGATTTCAGGTGTGCATACGGCCGAGAGAGCCCTTGCCAGTGAGTGGTTGGCGTCTCTGAGGTATGGGAAGTTGAAGCCTTTCTCGCTCGCGCGTTTGATCATGTTCTCGTAGTTGTCTTCCGGATAGTCGCGGTCGTCATTCGAGTTGACTGCAACGAAACCCACGCCGCGGTCCCTATAGTCGCGCTGAATGGCGATCATGCGATCTTCGTAGGACTGAACATACGGACAGTGGTTACACGAGACAACCAGTACGAGAGTCGGAACATCCGCAAAATCGGCGAGCGAGTACTTCCTTCCATCCGTGCCTAGAAGATCCCGGAAGTCCGGGGCGCTCTCTCCTATCTTCAATGATCCCACACCATCCCTTGGCGACATCACGACAGTAATGAATCGTTCGACTTATCCTGTCCAGACTGCTCCATTGACGGAGCTTAACGTTAAGCGATAAGCGAATTGTGAGAGAATGAACGCGCGAACGAGAGAGGGCGTGGCTTCGTCTCAAATAGGCTAGAGTTCGGCATTGCTTCCTTTCTCAGCTTCGAGGAGTTCTATTGCTCTAAGTGCAACCTGTGATTCCTTCTTGAAGCCCCCCACGAGGCGTACATTTTCTTCACCATAGATCATTTCGCCGGTTGTGAGGTTTGCCGCGACCGCATTTATCGTCCCAGCCCTCAATCCACGCACTTGAGCTACAATGAACAAGGCTGAGCTTTCCATGTCGAGATTCAAAACCCCGTTCTTTCTCAGCTTCTCTATGAACTCCGGGGTTTCGCCGTAGAATGAGTCGTCCGAGCTGATCATGCCGAACCAGAGCTTGAAGCTAAGCCTTGGAGCAAGCTCTCTTGCAGCTCTGATCAAGGCGTTAGTTACTTCCAAGCTCGCAACGGCTGGAAACTGCATTGGCAGGTGGAAGGAAGTTGTTCCCTCGTTTCTAACGGCGGCTGTGGCTACTACGAGGTCTCCTATCTTTAGACTCGGGTGAATTGCACCCGTGCTTCCGATTCGTATGAATGTCTTCGCTCCGATGTTGGCGAGTTCTTCGATGGCGATTGCCGTGGATGGGCATCCGATCCCTGTGGAGCATACTGAGACCCTTATGCCCTTGTGCTCGCCTGTGTGAGTTAGAAACTCACGATTATGTGCGACCTGCTTAACACTCTCAAGATACTGCGAGATGATAGGAACCCTGCCGGGGTCTCCGGGCATCAGCACGTAATCGCCTACGTCGCCAGGGCGGCACTTGATGTGGTACTGGATCTTCTGGAGACTCGCCTCTCTCTTGTCGATGACCGTGCTCATGCTTGCATCGAACTCGACTATCGCCGATGAATGTATTTCTCGCTTGCGTGAGTGGTCCATTGCGGAAATCATCCGAGAGATTCGTACTCATGTCAACATGTCCGGACGGGAGTCTTCAACGGCTCAACCGGATCTGTGACAGAGCAGGATTAACGGAGCACATGCAAGACAGAGGCTTCAAATTCCAATATCCACAATAGAGAAAATGTCGTCGCTTTCTTCGTGCGGCCGTCCCCCGTTCGAACTCGTTTGTTGTGCGTCCTCTATTTGGTCGCTTGTGAACAACGGAGATGTTGGATCATGTCCAGATCCTTTCCACGCAGTATCTGTGGACATGCTTCGGGAGCATGTTCTCTCTTCGCAGTCTTCTGCGTACTGCGACGTGAAGACGTTTGAGGGGTGCGACTCTACGTTTCAAGTCAGCATGTGTGATGGCTTGCGCCTTCATGATCTGGTTCATGAGTTCTGGATAGTTCCTTGGTAGCCAAGGGAGATGGCAAGAGTAGTAGAACCTCCATTTCTCGCTTGGCAGGAACCGGCCGTTGTAGGCGAAGAGGATCCTCAGCAGGTTTTCCACTCCCATGTTCACGGCGTAGTGAGCACTTGGAATGTGACCTCGCTTGGGCCAGATCGTCTCGGCGTCTTCGATTCGATTTTCAAGGAAGGCCAAGTTCTCTATGATGATCTTCCGTCTCTCTGATGATCCAAACTTCAGCTTCCGGTGCAGGAGTCGCCGAACTAGTCCTCTTCTATCGAGTAGTATCCTTCCTTCATAGAAGGCTTGTCTCTTTTCCTGACCCCAGTGTGCGCCCGACTCCCTACCATACATGTGTACGTAGTTGTCTAGTAGGTACCCTCTCCATCGAAGTTCACCTTTAGGCAGTTTCCCGTTTCTATCACGTGCGATGAAGACTGTGATGTCGATTTCGGACATTTCGTCCGCGTAACCTCTTGCAGCGCCGCCGAGAAGAACGACGCCAATCACTTCTCTGAATTCCGAGAGAACTGAATGGGTGTACGCCTCCGCTACGGTTCTGTGTTCTTTGGCCAAGTTCTCCCTGTAGCCGCTCAGGTCTTGGAATGGCCTCATGGTGTGCTATCAGCACTTGAATCATCATATTAGCTATGACTCGGAGTTCTGTTGCCTTTGCGCGAGCCATCGAATGTGTGAGTTGTCGTTTTCCACGATGGGAAAAAGGCAAGCAAGCGAAGTGTGGCCTCAATGCCACAGTCCTCAAGGCGAGCTCACATCGAAAGACATGCTGCACGAGGCATGTTGACGGAGATCAGAGTCAGATCTTCGGTTCCAGTGTTCTCGTAGGCGTGAGCTTCGCCTTCCTCCACGCGCACGACTGTTCCTTCTCGTGCTCTGGACTGTCTTTGCCCCAGCCGAATGAGACCCTCACCGCTTAGGAAGTAGAACAGGTGCCCATAATCATCGATGTGCCTAGAGACACTGCCGCCCGGTTCCACGCGAGTCAGCACTATCTTCACTCCATCCGTCGATAGAGTCTTCCCATATACGCCGCGTGTCATGTCGGGCCGCACCGGCTTCCATTCAAGCGATCCCGCATCGAAGACAATACTCATACTGGCCACATCTCACTTGCATGCCATCTTCTCTTTCTCAGGAACCGTTGTTTGAGTTTGCCTATCGGGGCAACAGCCTACGTGATCAGCCTATGCTTGTTCTCGACTATTCTCTCTCAGTCATTTTTCCGTCGCTTTCCTCGGACCAAACGCTCTCTACTGAAACATCCAAAGTCTGAAATATCCAGAGAAGTAGGCTGGTATTGTCGCTTTCAGAGATACACTGCGCACCTGTTTGGCGTTCACTGCTTTCCGCGGATGCACAAGCACCGATCATGGGAGGTGAGAACAGGAGATGAAGATGAAGGCGTTACTAGCGCTTATTCCGCTCGTTCTGGCGAGTTTCCTCGTATCCACAACCTCAGCGAACGTATTCGCTGAAGACACAGGCACTTCAGCTTCAGCCGCATCATGTTCTAGGACACCGCAGACAATTCAGCCTGAATCATCCACCGAGGGGATCACCCCGGCCAAATGGGTCAGAGCATATGGCATGGCCGACAGTGAGGATGTAGCGACTTCTGTTCAGCAGACATCTGATGGCGGATACATGGTCGCAGGCCAGACAACATCTTACGGCGCCGCGACCGCGGACATCTGGGTCCTCAAGCTTAACTCCACAGGAAGGATCGAGTGGGAGAAGAAGTATGGTGGAAACGCCAATGATGTGGTCACCGCAGTTCAGCAGACGTCTGATGGCGGATACGTAGTGGCAGGCTACACGCGTTCGTTTGGTGCTGGATACGATGACATCTGGATTCTGAAGCTCGACTCTGCCGGAAGCATAACGTGGCAGAACACCTACGGTGGAGACTATGCCGACGATCGCGCCTACTCCATTCAGCAGACATCGGATGGCGGATACATAGTCGCAGGCCACACGGGAACTGAGACTCGAAGTTGGGACTTCTGGGTTCTGAAGCTTGACTCTACTGGAGGCGTAGCATGGCAGAAGGCGTACGGTGGAAATGGAGGGGATTTTGGAACTTCGGTTCGACAGACACCTGATGGCGGATACATAGTCGCAGGCTACACAAGCTCGTTCGGTGCCGGAAGCTGGGACTATTGGGTTCTGAAGCTCAACTCCACCGGAGGCATAAAATGGCAGATGGCCTACGGCGGAGGCGGAGATGACAGAGCCTTTTCTATCCAGCCGACATCTGACGGTCGGAATATTGTAGCAGGCTTGACTAGGTCCTTCGGCGCTGGAGACAGTGACTTCTGGGTTCTGAAGCTCTATCCCAATGGAGGAGTCCAATGGCAGAAGAGCTATGGCGGTAGTGGTGGTGAAGACGCCCTATCGGTTCGGCAGACATCGGATGGCGGATACCTAGTAGCAGGCGGCGGGTGGGGGGACTCTTTGGTGATGAAGCTCTATCCTAATGGAAATGTCAACTGGCAGATCAGAAACGGCGGAAGCGAAGATGATGTGACCAACGCACTGTCCCTGACATCTGATGGCGGCTTCGTACTAGCAGGCTCCACCATGTCTTTCGATGCCGGAAATCGCGACTTCTGGGTTCTGAAGTTCACATCGGGTG
>Ga0209725_1000377_pt1 | contig 27511 bp, 27 predicted proteins | sample I18A1metaG_FD_184145 | JGI IMG/M metagenome (GOLD analysis project Ga0209725, IMG submission 184145) | Lake sediment bacterial and archeal communities from Gulf of Boni, Indonesia to study Microbial Dark Matter (Phase II) - ​I18A1 metaG... | ecosystem: Environmental > Aquatic > Freshwater > Lake...
GATGGTGCAGGGGGTGGGATTTGAACCCACGAACTCCTACGAGACAGGCTCCTGAAGCCTAAGCGCCATTCTCATATGGCTCTGCGCCTTTAGCCATGCTTGGCAACCCCTGCCCCATTCCACCAATCTTCCAAATAATAACTCTCACTTAAGTCTATTTTTCCCATTTCCCCACAAACGCCAACCATTTCTTGCAAAAACTTAATTTTCGTATATGTAACATACATACAGTGAAAATACCTATCGCAAATAGGACATCATGAATGGAAAAAACGCAATTGGGTTAAGTATGACCGCAACAACCATTTTTACAAGAGCCTCGCAATGGTTAAGGATGATGAAGACCAAATTATTAGTGGTTTTCCTATGGAGTTTTACGGGCGCATCTCTCATAGTCAAGTCTTATTGGCTCTTGTATATACAAAATCCCGTCTTGATCGAGCATGTTATGGTTTTTACGCACGTGGGTAAATGGGTTCCTCGTCTCTTCTGGACAGATTATATAATCATCATTATAGCAAGTTTAGTGGCTGGAGCGGTGCTAGTTGATTTAAAGGATGTCTTGTTTTCTTGGATTGCTTCTATCTTTCTGATTCTCATTTCGTCTACTCTTTATATGTTTCTTTTCGTATGGTTTTCACTCGGAGCTGGTGCACACTTTGCTAGCTTAGGTGTTGCGAACATAATGGTTTCCTGGGTTTTATTCTATGTAATGGTTAATGTTTTTTGGATGTATTTTCCTGTTGTTCTATTTTTCTCTTTGCTAATAAGTTTAATAGGATCATTTTTAAGGTCAAGATTCTCTCCTTCAATGTAGGATACAACTTACTTCTAAGGTCCAATTTCATTTTGGTTTTTCTACAGTTTCAGCTTATTATTCAAGGCTGAACTAGTAATAAATGTGAAAATAAAAAGTCTGGAAACGTCTCAAAAACCGGAAATTAAATAGACCAAGGGATTTGAGTCCCAGCCTCTGAAGAAGAAGGAAAATAAGAAAGATGATAGAAGCAAAGTCGCCAATTCAGTAGGCTTACACTGTCATGAAAAAACATCAGCAAAATCAGCATGAAAGCATATGGATTCCGCATCTACAGCCTCTTGCGTTGTGGGACAGTCTTTGGAACTCGTAAAATGTTGGAGTTGCCCTCTAATGAAGGCATGTAAAACACTGTAATCATCATTTTGCGATATAGAGTACGAGCATAAGCCCTAGACCAAACTCAATTTCATTTTAGAGCGCTCTCTCCTTTCCTTTGATTGATTCACGTGCGGAGATTTAAGGAACATTTTTTCTTTACAATTGAGAGAGAATGGGGATGGTTGAAGATTTGCAAGTGTTTATGTGCCCAAATAGGCACTCGCGTTTGGCTAAATTTTGATACAACAAAAACTAAATATAAAAATAGCATAACGTAATGGATAAAGGGATAGATAGAGGAGACAAAAATTGAGGCACAAGAATTTTTTGTTGTTCACTATTCTAGGTGTGTTCCTCGTTGTTAGTTTGCTGGCATCTCTTTTTGTTTCGCCAGTCCAAGCTACTGCGAACGTCGTCATTGTGAGTCATACTGGGTACATGTACCACTTGGAGTACTTTGTCGTGGGAGAAGTTCAAAACCTTGGGGACGTAGCTGCCAAGGATGTTTATGTTTCAATAATTTGCTACGACGAATACGGTGCGGTTATAAAAAGTGCTGATCAAGATGTTTACTTATACGTTGTTCTGAGCGGCAGAAAGGCGCCGTTCAAGCATAATTTCGGCTACGAAGATGCTGACAGAATTCACCACTACACCATAGGAGTCCATTACACTGAAGATCCTATTGGAAAGCCTCTAGGGCTTCAAATAATATCGAATAGTTCTTCTTTCGCGCCTAATTTCATTCTCATTCAAGGTGAAGTAAAGAATGTTGGCAGTCAAACAGCAGGACTTGTAACTGTGACGGCGACACACTATAATGGATCTGGAAAGGTTGGAGACGCTTCTAGCGTTTCGGCAGATCCCTGGAATGTGGAACCCGGCCAAGTTGCAAATTTCACCATATTGGAAGAAATTACTGACAGAGAATCACTTTATGTCAGGTATGAACTCTCAGCAGAAAGCTTTAATTACGCGCTTGTTCCGGAGTTTCCGCCTTACATGATATCGCTAATCTTCATGCTAATAACTTTGGTTGTTGCGACCTTCGCAAAGAGGGAAAATGCAGCTACAAAAGTGAGTTTGTAGAGAGGCACACACGCCTCTAGACTGGTCTATGGGGCTGATAATATTGGAGCCCCCGCCGGGATTTGAACCCGGGATCTTCAGCTTACAAGGCTAACGCCTTACCGACTAGGCCACGGGGGCAACGCACAACAATATTTAGACATTAGGGTTCTTCAAATTAAGTCATTCGGAAAACTTTTAGTATGCTAGGCTAACGAAAAGCCTTAATTCAAGCTTTATTAACGAAAAGCGGATGAATGACTTGAAGAGCGGGGCTGTCGGCTAGCTTGGTCTAGGCTAGGAGACTTGGGCTCTCTTGACCCCGGTTCAAATCCGGGCAGCCCCACCAGGCATAACGCAACCTCATTTTTTGAGGAGTTTTATCGTTTCTTGGCAGAATTTAGGTAAGTCGGCTGGAAAGCGCGAAGTCACCATTTTTCCGTCAACCACGGCTGATGCGTCTATGAAGGTTGCTCCGGCATTCTTAAGGTCTGTTGCTACTGATTTCCAGCATGTAGCTTTCTTACCGCGTATTATGTCTGCTTCTATCAACATTTGAGGCCCATGACATATCGCGGCTATGACCTTTCCCCTCTTGTAGGTTACTTTAACGATATTGACTAAGCTTTCGTTTATGCGCATCTTGTCCGGTGCCCTTCCACCTGGTATCATTAAAGCGTCATACTCGTCAACGTTCACTTCGTTTGGTGAAAGGTCAGATTTTATGGGCACTCCATGTTTTCCAGTGTATGTTTCTTTAGCTTTTGAACCCACAATATCCACTTTGTAGCCTTCTTCCTGAAAACGATAATAAGGATAGATGAATTCAGCGTCCTCTACTCCCTCGTCAACCATAATCAATATTTTTCTCACGGGTCTCCCTCAAAACATTACCATGGCTTCTTTGATATAAGACTTAACAAATAAATTTCTTAGTTCAATAGTTTTTCCTCATAGAGAAGCCAACGGAAAGAAACTCTAACTTAGCTGGCTATCTATAGATTTTCAATGGGCTCCCGAGAAGTTTTTCGTCAAGTTGAAGGGCGCCTAATCCGTATCCTCTAGGAGGAATTCGTCTGGAGCTTTTCAGTTGAGCGCCACCCTTTCGGACTAATTTGTCTTTGAGAAGAATGTCGCAGTCGAGGTCAGCGTAACATATGTTCTTGGTTGCTGCTGCTAAATGCACTGCCGCCGATATGCCTATCGAGGATTCTCCCATACAGCCGATCATGCATGGCACGTGAGCCGCCTCGGCGACGGCTGCAATCTTCTTGGCGTTTAGGATTCCGCCACTTTTCATGAGTTTAATGTTGATTAAGTCAACCGCTTCCTCTGTTATGACACGTATGGCATCGGATGGTGAATGAACAGACTCGTCCGCCATTACTGGAATGGACGAGTTTTTCCTCACTTTGGCTAAGCCTTCAATATCGTCCGCATTTACGGGCTGTTCTACAAACTCTATGTTGAACGGCTCAAGCTTTTTCAAAACCTTAACTGCCTGCCTTACAGTCCAGCCTTGATTAGCGTCTATTCGAACAGCCACTTCGGAGCCAGCAGCCTCCCGTATCTTCTGCACTCTTTCGAAATCTTCTTTTGGGTTAAGTCCAACCTTCACCTTCAACGCCTCGAAGCCTCTTCGAACTGCCTTCACAGCGTCCTCAGCCATTTCCTTCGGCTCCTTAATGCTGAGCGTAATATCTGTGAGGACTTGCTCTCGAAAGCCTCCGAGCAATCTAAAGAGAGGTTTACGTGTGGTCTTCCCAAGAATATCATGTAATGCCATGTCCACTGCTGCCTTGGCGCTTGGGTTATCTGGAACGATTTGGTCCATAGTGTCTACGATCTGCTCGATTCTCAGTGGGCACATCCCAATTATGCGTGGAGCGATCTTGTCTAACACTTCTAAGATGGTGTTCGGAGTTTCGTTGGTTACCCTTTCAGAAGGGGAAGCCTCTCCCATGCCAACTATTCCAAAATCGGTGAACACCTTAACAACTACGTTGTGGCTTTCAACAGATGTGCTCGGCGCTATCCTAAATGGCTCATGGTAGCGAAGGACAACGGAGTAAGCCTCTATGGATTGGATGCCCATACTTACCGCCCTTCGACAGAATAATATATTTAGTTGGAAAAATAAAACAACCGATTAAAACGCCGGGAAGGCAGGCAAAAAGTGAAGGAACAACAATACGCGATTGAGGCAGCAGACTTAACCAAACGATTCGGAAACCTAACAGCAGTAGACCACGTAAACTTTCGGGTTAATCAGGGCGAGCTATGGGGGCTTCTAGGCCCCAACGGAGCTGGCAAAACCACCACCGTGCGCATGCTGTGTTGTCTGCTTGCCCCAACCGATGGAACAGCGAAGGTTGGAGGCTGCGACATTCGAAAAGAGGCGGGAGAAATAAGGAAGCTCATTGGCTTTTGCCCCCAAGAACCCACCGTCTACGACAGGCTGACAGGAAGAGAGAACGTAAAGCTGATGGGCCAAATGTACAGGATGCCAAAAGCAGAGCTAGAAAAGAAAACACAAGAGCTTCTTGAAAAAGTTGGCTTAGCCGACCGAGCAAACGATCAAGTCATCACGTACAGTGGTGGGATGAAACGTCGTCTAGACCTAATCATGGCGCTGGTGCATGATCCGCAAATCATATTCTTAGACGAACCCACGTTGGGACTAGACCCAGCCGTGAGGCGGGCCGTATGGGACTTCGTCATTGAACTCAAAGAGAGAAAGAAAACCGTCATCATGACAACGCATTACATGGAGGAGGCAGACGAGCTCTGTGACCGTGTCGCTGTTATAGACTATGGAAAAATCATCGCAGAAGACACTCCAGAGACTTTAAAGGAGAAGGCTGGCAAGGGCGACGTAATCGAAATGGAGTTCACAGGTTCAGCCGAAGCAGCGATGGAGAAGTTGAAAAAACTGAAGTTCGTTAAGACAGTGAGCAAACTAGAAGATCATTTGGTAATCGTTGCTGAGGCGGGAATTGCTCGGCTCGGGGAAATAATTAGAGTTTCCACTCAGGCAGGAATTACGGTAGGCAGAACACGTTTCCACGAGAATACGCTGGAAGATGTGTTCCTTCATCTCACGGGAAGGAGGCTGCGATGATGGGTACGATAATCACTCTTACCGTTAAAAACTTGAAGACAATAATGCGTGACAAGGTCTACTTGTTTTTCCTTCTAGCCATGCCTATTTTCATGATGATTCTCGTCGGTCTAGCCTTTCGAGGAGGAACTACCACCTACAGTGTTGGGTACGTGAACTATGATGGCGGTCAACTTTCCGTGTTTTTTATCGACGCCCTCGAAAACTCTTCAGGCTTAGCCATGGTCCCCTACAATAATACTGATTCATTAAAAGAGGCTTTCCGCCAAGGCAACATTAAAGGCGGATTAATTATAGAGGCTGGCTACAATCCAGCGAAAGCAAACGAAACCGTCACGTTGTTTGTGGATGAAACTGATTTTTCCGCTTCCTTGACCATCCAGTCTACGGTGAAGGCGATTTCTCAAGCGTTTGCGGGAGAAACTTCGAAAGAGTACTGGAAAAGTTTAGCTGAACCGATTTCGGTGGAGTTTAACATGATGAATTTCATGGTGGTCGGCACCCTCTCCTACGCGGTGAGCATCATCCTCTTCAGCACGGCTGGATGGATTGCGAAAGAACGGGACAAAGGAACCTTCTCGAGGCTACGAACCACTCCCATGAGTCCCACGGATTTTTTGGCTGGAGGACTACTCAGTGGCCTAATCGTGTCCCTAATACAAGCCGTCTCTGTTTTTGCAGTATCATATGCTGTGGGGTTCAGACCAGTAGGCGCCACTGACATGGACAAGTTTGTGAACATGCTAAGTGCCTTCTTTGTAGCCATGCTGTTAGCAGTTGCATCCGTGGGTATGGGACTCATCGTTGCGGCTTTCGCCAAGAATGAGGACCATGCTGTTGGGATTTCGTGGTTTGTCATCATCCCCATGATGTTCTTAGGCGGGACGTGGTATGAAGTTCAGGACCCAGCAATGAGCCAAGTTTCGTGGGCATTTCCAACAACATACTGTAACAAAGCGATACGGGCTATTCTTGTGCGTGGGGCTCCTCTGGCAAGCGTTTCCAACTATCTAGCTGGCTTAGCAGCGTACGCCGCAATCTTGTTCATGATAGGGGTTCTTATCTTCAGAAAAAAGACAACGTGAGGAAAATAAGAAGAATCCTGTAGAGAAGGCACAACTCTTAAGTAGCGTCTGACTCTTCGAGGATTTCGCGGTGACAAAAACATGGAATGGGCTGTCGAAGCCAACAACTTAACCAAACTCTTTGGCGATATTAGAGCGTTAGACGGCATGAGCTTCAAGGTTGAAGAGGGCGAAATCTTCGGGCTCATAGGTCCTAATGGCGCCGGAAAGACAACGGCTCTCCGAATTGTGTCAGCACTGATATTGCCCACTTCGGGTTCTGTTGTGATTTTCGGTCGAGACGTTGTCCGTGAAGCCTCTGAAATTCGCAAACTCATAAGTTATCTCCCAGAAGAGGCTGGGGCATACAAAAACCTGTCGGGCTTCGAATACCTGCAGTTTATGGGCAGATTTAGCAGTGAAAACAAGGAGGACCTAAATGAAAAAGTGGCAGATGCAGTAGAGATTTCGGGACTAGGTGACCGACTCAAGGACAAGGTGAAAACTTACAGCAAAGGGATGAAACGCCGTCTTCTAGTGGCTCGGGCGCTCATGACCAAGCCTAAACTTTGTGTTCTGGACGAGCCGACCAGCGGTCTGGACGTGCTCCATTCCTACCATGTCAGGAATATCATAAAAGAATATGTGCAGAAACACGACGTGACTGTTCTTCTATCCAGCCACAACATGCTCGAGGTGGAATACCTTTGCGAGCGAGTGGCGCTAATAAACAGGGGCAAGATTGTGGCTGAAGGCTCGCCAACGGAACTCAAAACCAAGTATAAGGCAACGAATCTGGAGGAAGTGTTCGCGGAGGTGGCTGGTCTTGCTTAAGGGATTAGGAAACGTTGTGGTCAAAGAGGTTAAAGAACTCGTTCGCGACCCAAAGATACTCATCGGAATGATAATTATTCCCCTTCTACTGTTTCCATTGATGGGACTTGCAGTACGAATCTCCACGGAGTCGGCGGTTGAGAGTGCAAAGAAAATTTCGGTGGGCGTAATGAACCAAGACGTTAGGGGCAACTTTTCTCTTGACCTCATTGATTTTCTCAGAATGAGTAGCATTACCGTGGTAAACATCGAAACTACAAACGAGACCGAAGCCGTCAAGCTTGTTCAAGAGTCAAACATGACTGCTTTCATAATCATACCAGCCGATTTCAGCTACAACATCACGAACGACCTTGGAGCCAAATTGAAGGTCTACGTAGTGTTTAGAGGGACGGGATTTGCAGAATCAGCGGGCTCAACGACGATAACCACGTTAGTTGATGCTTTTGGCAAAATCATCGCACTTGAGAAAGTGGGACAGAACCCCAATATGCTTAATCCGATTTCTCTTCTGCAGCAGTCAATAGTTAAGGGACGCGTGGTCGCTGTAACTCCGAGCGTACTTTTTGGGCTGGTCATGTCACAATACATAGGCATGCCCATCGGCATAATGATGCTCACAGTTTTCGCAATGCAGATTGCAGCCACTTCGGTTGCGTCTGAGAAGGAGGAGAAAACACTTGAAACTCTACTGACCATGCCAACCAGTCGGTTCAACATACTTGTTGGAAAGTTGGCTGGCTCCGTGATTGTTGCAGCAGTCGGCGCATTGGCTTATGTAATAGGCTTCAACTATTACATGGGTTCTTTCACAGCCGCTTTTCCGACTCAAGCTGGCGTAGACCTCGCAACGTTAGGGCTTGCACCAACTATGTTGTCTTTTATTGTTTTGGGCGCCTCACTCTTCGTCACGCTGGTCTCCGCCTTGGCGCTGGCTATAGTTATCTCATCCTTCGCTGAAGACGTTAGGAGCGCACAGACAACCGTAGGCTACCTCTACTTCCTGTTATTTATCCCAATGTTTTTCACGATGTACTCAGACATTGGCTCGCTACCCATGTCTCTCAGAATAATTCTCCTTGCAATACCCTACACGCATCCCATGTTGGCAGCTAGAGCCGCCTTCACCGAAGACTACACGACCGCCGTGTTTGGAATAGCCTACGTTTCCATTTTCACGGTCGTAGTCCTGTACATTGCAGCCAAAATCTTCACAACCGAAAAAATCTTAACGATGAAACTTCGACTGAGAAGACGAAGACCGAAGAGAGAAGAGTGAGGAAAAACTATGGTTTCTGCCTGCGTTCTGATTCGCTGCGAAGCTGGCAAAATTCCAGACGTCTCCTCCCTACTGGCAGTAGCCCAAAAAATAAAGGGATTCGAGGGCGTCAAAACAGCGTTCCCCGTCTTGGGAAGATGGGACGTGGTCATAGAACTCGAAGCCTCAAACATCGAAACCCTAACCGCCACAGTTCTGAAGATTAACAAATTGTCTGGCGTCCGAGACACTGAAACACTAGTGGAAGCAAGGGTTTAGGAGAAATCCAACATGATTTCAGCCTGTATGTTGATTGAAGCATCGCCTGGAAAAGCCGAAACTGTACTAGACCGTGTTAAGAAGGTCAGTGGCGTCAGGAAAGCCTTCACGGTGTTTGGAAGGTTTGACATCGTTGCCTTCATTGAGGCACAAGACTACGAGGCAGTACGCGAATTGTCACTAACCATCAACGCAATCGAAGGCGTAGAAGAAACAGAAACGATAGTTGAAGCATAGCTTGGCTAGTCAGTAGCATATTTGGAGCCTAGTTGGATCCTAATTGGATCATGTATGGGATGGTCTAGGGGCGTGTGCACGCGTGCGTGTGTCTAATCCTCAAATTTAATGCTGGCAAGCAAGGAAACGTCTATCTATTGGTGGGGTCGGCCGGAATTGAACCGGCGACCTTTCCCCGGAAACAGCGTCAAGCGCTGTTCCTACGGGTTTCTCTACGTTCGCGCTCCAGAACTTCGTCATCCCGTTCTGGTCCGCAAACCCGTTTGTGCATTTCTGGAGCCCGTCGTCATCCCTTTCTAGTAGCCTTTTTCAGGCTATGGCTAGACTACGACCCCACAAACCAAGACAACACAAGTTTCAAAATATATACATTTCTAACAGGCAGGATTCGAAGCGAAAAGTTAATGAACAAAGACTAAACGAAAATACTGGGGTTGCCGGCCACAGGACGCGGGACCCACCTGATCCCATTCCGAACTCAGAAGTTAAACCGCGTTCCGTTTCCAGTGTTAGTGCGGTCTTCGGCCGCGCGAAGCCGGGAAAGCTGGCTGCCCCACTCAGGCTAACGGTTGAACGCTGGATGGATGGAGGAAAAATACTCAAACTTTATTACTAACCGTAACGTCTTTTGGAAGGTGTGATGTCTTAATGATTCCGCAAGTTCCAAACGTTGCGCAGTTTGGGGGCGATACTATTAGCTGGGTTTTTCAGATACTCTTCACCTTACTTTTCGTGGTTTTTGTGTTTTATGGGCAGCGCATCCAAATGTATGTCATGATAAGAGAGGTCGAGAACTCTTTACTTCGTCTCAAGGTTTTTCGGGATGAGGGTCGAAAAACCGCCATATCAACCATAAAGGAGTTAGGCAAGCCCAAGGAGGATCCGACTAACCGAGTTGACCAATTCCTAGAATACGTAGCTTTCGCGCCTGAAAGCATGGATCCCACAGGCATAGTTTGGAAGCTAGAGCATCTTCTAGATGTTGAGGAAGCCCGATACAAGGATGAGGTAAAACTAATGGCGCCAGAAGCAGACGAAACTCAACTAAACAACATAGAAGGCACGCTTGTATCCGCTCAGGCCTTAAACCTCATCTACAAGGTTATACGCCACTTCTACGTGCTCGGCAAGAAAACACTAAGCCTATACATTATCATGCAAATCCAGATGGTCTTGCCCCTAATAATGCGCGAAGCAGAAGCATGGGCAAGCGCCCTCAAAGCCTTCACGTTGGGCCAACCCATAGGCGACGGAGCAGGCGCACTAGTCGCCGCCAAACTAATGCACGGACACGAAATTAGAAAAATAGCCAAAGACATGGTTGCCGCAACCGTATCAATAGAGGACAGAACAGCATACGTGTTAAAAGCCGAAGGCCCAGGGGCAAACGTAGCCAAGCCTGGAGAAGCGATAAAACAAATTATTGAAGAAAACGAAGGAAAAATCGCTACCATAATAGTCATTGACGCTGCACAGAAGCTTGAAGGAGAAAAGCCTGGAGATGTTGCTGGCGGAGTGGGCGTAGCCATCGGCGGACCAGGAGTTGAACAGTACAAAGTAGAGGAAAGCGTGCTTAAGTATAAGATTCCAGTCAACGCTTTCATCATAAAGGAAGACATTGGAGATGCGGTCTCTACTATGCGAAAGGAAATTTTTGACGCCATAGACACCGTGATCGAAAGGATTAAGGGGCTGATTCTTGAGAGAACAAAGGGAGGAGACTCCATCATCATTGCGGGTATAGGCAACAGTGTGGGAATTGGACAGTAGGTGAAAAAATGAGTGAAGCAACTGAAACCACCGGGACGAGAGAAGCTAAACAGCCGACAAGGAGGTTCTCATCCTTCCTTATAGCAGTAGTTTTCGTATTACTGGCTCTGTCCATTATTGCACTTATGCAGGCTTTTGACATGTACAGAAATAATCCAAAAAGCATGGACTACGTGACTTTTATGATGATAGGTTTAATCGGGCTTGCGCTATCGACTTACATGCTTCTCCAAACAAGAAAGAAAGTGTTACAGATAACTCTGGCAATTCAACCAGTCACTACAACCGTTCTTTGCCAAAAATGCGGCTTCAAGAACATTCGGGAATTTCAACGCGGAGACTACATATTTAAAGAGGCAGAACCCTGTCCGAGATGCAACGAAAAAACAACCATTGCCTCCATAATTCGCGAGGTCAAGGAGAAAGAAAAGGTAAGAGAAGAAAGAATCTAAGTCAACACGACACAGCCGTCTTTTGTAACAAGAACCGTGTGCTCCGCTTGTGCCACAGGCTTTCCACTAGCCTCAACAAAAACGGGATAAAACATTACGCTTTTTGAAGTTAGCAACTCTGAGAACGCAGCCCTGTAACGGTTCTGGGGCACGCACTCCTGAAGCCACCGCTCAGTAAAAGGCAAAGTGTGAAAATTATCTTCAATGTAACTTAGAAGCTGTTTGGCGTAAGAATCCCTCAAAGATTTTCGCTTCAAGAACCTGAAGATGTAGGCTTCTGGCGCGTCTTCAACCTTTCCTGCGGCGTCTGCAACTGTTACGAAGGGCTCGGTTGCGTAAACCTCTCCCACACTCATTTTAGACATGGAGAAATTAGACACGTTGGGCAATGCCTTTCCCGTATGTATCAAATATCTGCCAATCTGATGCCCTGTTAGGTTTGAGACTGGCTTTAGCCCATGAGCCTTAATCACCTTCTCAATTGCCGACCCAAACTGCGACACGGACAGTCCAGGACGAATAATTTCCACAGCCTTTTCTAGGGCTTCCTCTGCGGTTTGCACGAGGTTTTCGTGTTCTGAATTGAAACACACAGTCACCGCAGTATCGGTGATGTATCCGTCAACATGAACCCCGATGTCCACCTTAACTATGGAATTATTTGGAATTGTTCGACCGTCTTGCGGAGGAGAAGTGTAGTGTGCGGCGACTTCGTTGATGGATACATTGCAGGGAAATGCGGGCTTCCCTCCCTTCTTTCGGATTAGGGCTTCTATCTTCTCGCAGAGGTCGAGGATGCGCATTCCCTCACGAACAATCTTTTCAGTTTCTTTTCTAACATCAGCCGCTATTTTTCCAGCCAGCCTATACTTTTCGAAAACCTCTTCAGGTATGCTCATCTCATAACACGCAGACTCTTTTAAATGGGCTTAAGGTTAAAAACGTTTAGAAAAACGAGCGAAGCCTATCGGTTCTGACTTGGCAAACGGGGTCTAACCACTTTAGGAGCGAGTGTGGCGAAGTAGTTTGCGCCCAAGTGATAGACGGGCTTGACTGTTTTGATGTCATATTTTTTCCGCTTGAAACTTCCTTCGTTTGCGTAGGCGGTTAGGATTTCTCCAACGAAGAGTGAATGGTCTCCCGCGGTTATTCGGCGATGCACTTTGCATTCCAGATGTGCCACGCACTCTTTGATTATGGGCGCTCTAACCATTTTGGCTGGTGAAGGCGTGAATCCCATTTCCTTGAACTTGTCGTATTTTCTTCCGCTTCTTCTGCCGCAAAACAGAGTCTCCTTAACAAATTCCATGGTCGGAATGTTGACCACAAACTCTTTTGTTTCCATGATCAGCCTATGAGAATGCCTTCTCAGCGCGATGCTTACGACAAGCAATGGAGGACTGGCTGACACTGGCATAGCCCAAGCCAAAGTTATGATGTTTGCCTTGCCAGCACGGTCTACGCAACTAACCAACACTGTGAGTTGGGGGTGCAGAAGCCTGTAGGCTGAGGATAAATCAACTTCAACTTTTTTAGTTTCCAATTCTATTCCTCCTCTTAATGGTTGTAAAGATTCGAGCTCAGAGCAGTCTGTTACTATCACGCTTAGTATATTTTGTTTTCTGGGAAACCTTAATTACATCGGTCGCACTAGTTTTGGCAAGGTGAACGCCTTGGACTGGCATTAACCCCGTCGCCATCGAACGTTTTTGTATTGTTGATTAGCAAGTTTTATCACCTAGAACCGCTTGAGTTCAGTCAAACCAACCCGCATACTGGAGGCGTTTAGGAAGTTGTCAGAGGCTAGCGGAAAGAAGACAATGCTCGATCCATGGGGAACAACTGTAATCGAAGACTACGACCGCCTCTACGAAGAGTTCGGAATCCAGCCCTTCAAGCCTTTACTGCCAAAAATGCCCAACCCAAACTTGGTCATGAGACGTGGAGTAATCTTTGGGCACCGAGACTTCGAACGCGTGTTAGGCGCCATGAAACGAAAAGAGCCCTTCGCAGTGATGAGCGGCATCAAACCCACTGGCGAGTTTCATCTGGGCACGTTGATGACCGCCCGCGAGATAATCTATTTCCAGCGGCAGGGCGCCACTGCCTTTTACTGTATCGCTGATGTCGAAGCCTACGAGGACAACAAGATTCCATTCGAAAGAAGCGAAAAAATTGCTGTTGGCAACGTTGCGGACTTGTTGGCTTTAGGGTTTGACCCTGACCCAAAACGAGGCTGTGTTTACAGGCAGTACACAGAACAGCGAGTACGCGACTTATCCATAATTTTTGGTAGAGGCGCTACGTTGGCTACGATGAAAGCCATCTACGGCGAACGCAACATTGGGCTTTACATGTCCGCGCTGATACAGGCTGGAGACATCCTCATGCCGCAACTTCAAGACTTTGGCGGTCCCAAACCAACAGTCGTGCCCGTAGGCGTAGACCAAGACGCCCACCTACGGTTTACGAGAGACTTAGCGGGCAAGTTTCGAAGAAAATACGGTTTTGTCCCGCCTTCCTCGACGTATCACAAGATTATGAGGGGACTGGACGGCTCGCCGAAGATGAGCAAACGCGAGCCCATGAGCTACTTCACCCTGACTGAGAGACCAGAAACCATCGCGAAGAAGATTTCTAACGCCTTTACTGGTGGAAGACCCACCATAGCGGAGCAGAGGAAACTCGGCGGAATCCCAGAAGCTTGCTGCATCTACGAGATTTGCATGTTCCAGTTCGTAGAAAACGACTCAGACATGATCAAGGTTTACCATGACTGCAAAAGCGGCAAACTCCTATGCGGAGAACACAAAGACCAAGCAACCGAAATCATATTAAACTTTGTGAAAGATCACCAGCGCAAACGACGCCAATACATCGGCAAGGCAAGAGAAATACTGCAGGTCTCGAAGTAACCTTGAAGGATTTTTATCAAAGAACTAATTTACTTTATTAATCTTACACTCTCTAATGAATCGGAGAGATTTCGAAGGGAACAGTAGTGGCTGAGCTTCGAGAGCACGAGCAAAAAACCCTGCTTACCCTACAAAAGTTGGGCGGAAAGGGGCGCATAGAACAGATTGTCGATGTTAGCGGCTTGGCCCATGCAGCAGTCATGCGCGCCGCCTTAACTCTTACAGCGAAGAAATTTACACGAGTTCATGAAAAAACCCAAACAATAATCAAACTGAACCAAGAAGGAAAACACCACGCTGGGAAAGGACTTCCAGAACGACGCTTAATCCATGCCTTAGCCAAGCTTGGCGGAGAAGCCTCCGTAGAAAATGTTGTCCGCGAGGCTGGCTTAGAAGAGAAGTTTTTAACCATAGCTTTAGGGTGGCTTCATCGTAAGGGCTGGGCAACCCTAGAGAAACGCATGCTGAAATTGGTGAAAGAGCCTCCGGCTGGAGCGGACGAGAAACTTCTGTCTTTACTGGATGAAAAAGGAGCATTAGTTGTGGAGGACTTTAGCAAAGAACTGCGAAACGCTGTGTCGGTTTTGAAGGGACGAAAACTCATAGAACTAGACGAAAAAACGTTCAGAGAACTGGAACTAACCGAAACTGGCTGGGAACTGGTTAAACGAGGAATCGAAATCGTTGAAGAAGTTAGCCAACTAACCCCCGACCTAATCCGAACTGGACAATGGCGAAAGACAAAAATCAGGAAATTTGACGTAACGGCGCCGGGTCCAGTCTTCTACCCTGGAAAAATCCATCCCATGCAACAAATCATCCAGAGAGTTAGGGAAATCTTCCTCGAGATGGGCTTCACAGAGATTCGAGGACCAATCGTTGAAACTGCCTTCTGGAACTTCGACGCCTTGTTCCAGCCTCAGGATCATCCAGCCAGAGAGATGATGGACACCTTCTATCTGGCGCAGCCGAGACGAGGGAAGTTGCCCAACAAAAAAGTTGTGAACGCGGTAGCGAAGACGCATGAGAACGGTTGGACAACTGGGTCGAGAGGCTGGCAATACGTTTGGAGCCCAGAAGAGGCGAGGAGACTCATACTGCGAACACACACAACTTCAGTGACGATTCGTTACTTGGCTGAACACAAGGAGCCGCCAGTCAAAGTCTTCTCGGTAGACCGCATCTACCGAAACGAGAAAGTAGATTACAAGCATCTGGCAGAGCTTCACCAGATCGAGGGCATAATAATGGACAAACACGTGACCCTACGAGACCTAATCGGAACGTTGAAGGAGTTCTACCTCAAACTCGGCTTGAAGAAGGTGGAGTTTTGGCCAAGCTACTTCCCCTACACCGAGCCCTCAGCCCAGTCCACGGTTTACGTTCCAGAATTCAAGGTATGGATGGAACTCTGCGGAATGGGCATGTTCCGCCCGGAAGTGTTGGCTCCGCAAGGCATCAAGTATCCAGTTTTGGCGTGGGGAGGAGGCCTCGAACGCCTAATCATGTTGAAACTCGGCGTAGACGACATACGGTATCTGTACAAGAACGATTTAGGCTGGATTAGGAGGACGCCAATATGCCAGTAATCACGCTCGACCGAGAACGGTTCTGCTCGTTTGTTGGCAAAGCCCTCACTGTCGAGGAGATGGCGAAGTGGCTTCCTTGGCTTGGGGTAGACATAGAAGAAACGGGACCAGACTACGTGAAGATCGAGTTTAACCCCAACCGAGTGGACCTCTGTAGTTATGCTGGTGTTGCACGGGCTTTCTGCGGTCTCATGGAATGGAAGACAGGCTTACCCCACTACGATGTAGTTAAAGGAAAAATCGTTCTAAACGTGGACCCAAGCGTGTACGATGTTAGACCATTCGTTTTAGCCGCTGTTGTACGCAACCTAAACCTTAGCGAAGAGTCAGTGCGAGAACTCATGGAGATGCAGGAAGACCTCCACTGGGGCGTGGGCAGAGACCGAAAAAAGGCGTCTATCGGGGTGCACAACTTGGATGCGGTGCAACCGCGGTTCACGTACAAGGCTAGCGACCCAGAAACCGTCAAGTTTGTTCCACTGGATAAAACAGAAGAAATGAGCCTTCAAGACGTTTTGGAGAGGCACGAGAAGGGCGTCGCGTACAGGCATCTCGTAGACTGGGCTCCAAAGTATCCGCTGATAATTGACAAGAATGAAAGCGTGTTGTCTATGCCACCAATAATTAACGGCGAACTCACACGAGTAGATAGTCAGACACGTAACCTCTTCATCGACGTGACTGGAACCGACCTCAACGCGGTTACAAGAAGCCTAAACGTACTGGTTACAGCCTTAGCAGACATGGGCGGCACCGTCGAAAGCGTGACTGTTAGGCGTAGAGACCGCACAGTTGTTTCTCCAGACTTGACGCCTCAACGGATAAGGCTCAGAACCGACTACGCCAACGAGTTATTAGGACTGAAACTATCAGACGTCGAAGTTATACGAACTCTTAGGAAGTGTAGATTAGATGCGAAACAGATAGGCAAAGGGGCTTTGGAGGTTCTGGTTTCTGCCTATCGAATTGACATACTGCACGAGGTTGACTTGGTAGAGGAGGTGGCGATTGGTTACGGCTATTTTAGGCTGAAGCCCACTAAGCCCGCGACCATAACTACGGGCATGCAACACCGTGCAAACGAGATAGCCAACTTTGTCCGACAAGCCATGATTGGGATGAGCTTCACCGAAGCGATGAACTTCATACTCACGAACGAGGTGATTCATTACAAGAACATGAGAAGGAATGCAGGCAAGATGGTTCGGCTTGCGAACCCCGTCTCCGTCGAGTACTCAATTGCTCGGGAGAACTTATTGCCTAGTCTAATGAAAAATCTGGCAGACAACAAGCACGAAAGCTACCCGCAACGAATCTTTGAGGTTTCTGACATGATACTGGTCAACGAGAGGGCGGAAACACGCACTGAAAGAAGACTTCACGTGGCAGGCGTAACGGCCCACCCAAACGCCAACTTCACAGAAACAAAATCCGTCGTGGAAGCCTTACTTGCTAACCTTAACTTGAAAAACTGGAAAATCAAGGCGACGAGGCATCCTAGCTTCTTAGAGGGAAGAGTGGCAACAGTCGAGGTAAAAGGAAAGAAAATCGGCGTCCTAGGAGAAATCCATCCCGCGGTCTTGAACAATTTTGAGTTGGAAAATCCAACTGGCGCCTTCGAAATTGACCTCGAAGAAATGTTGAAGTGAGGCTTAACCGTTCTAGGAAAATTTATCTCCATCGTCTTCTTATCTTCTAGTAGCGATGATATGAGCTGTAGGCTGGAATCCCACCGAATCCCTTGGCAGGGCTCATGCAGACGGACCCAAGAGAGGCAGGTGCTTCACCTACCTATGACAGAGGGTTTACCCAGGCATGAGACACGGTGGGCGCGGGCGCCATTCAGAAATCCCGCGTCAGAGAGAGCCCAACCGAGAGGAGCGTAAGGCTCTAGACTGTGAGGTTGAGTGTTAGTTACGCGGGAAACAACGCCCGCGACAAGAAATTTTAAGTACTTGACATGAATGGGAAATCTGGAAGAGGCTTTCGGGTTTGGACCTTGAAGAAAGGATGCGTCTAGTCACGAGGAATGCAGAAGAAATCGTGACTCCAGCGGAACTGCGTTCTTTACTAGAGACTAAGACCATGCCGAAAGCCTACTGGGGTTTTGAGTCTAGCGGTCTCATGCACGTGGGCATGGGTTTAGTCTGCGGTTCTAAGATTAAGGGCATGATAAACGCTGGTTTCGAGTTCATCCTCTTTCTCGCTGACTGGCACTCTTGGATAAACAACAAGCTTGGCGGAGACATGGAAAACATTCACGTCTGTGGCGAATATTTTAAGCACTGCTTCACTGGGTTAGGGGTTCCGCCAGACCGTGTTGAGTATGTTTGGGCTTCCGACCTGGCTGGAGACATAGGCTACTGGGAGAAGGTTGTGAGAATTGCGAAGGGCTCTTCGCTTCAGAGAATTTGGCGGGCTCTACCCATCATGGGACGAGAAATGAATGTTAAGGACATGGAAACCGCTTGGGTCTACTACCCATGCATGCAGGCGGCGGACATTTTCCACATGGAAGTTGACGTAGCCTGCGCTGGAATGGACCAGAGAAAAGCTCACATGCTGGCCAGAGACTCCGCAGAAAAACTTGGATGGCGAAAACCCGTATGCGTCCACACGCATCTGTTGATGGGGTTGCAGGGACCAGAAAAGATTGAGGGGCAGTTTGACGAGAACGTGGACATAAACCTTCAGATTATTTCGAAAATGTCGAAGAGCATGCCTGGAAGCTGCATATTTGTGCATGACTCGCCGAAGGATATTGAGGCGAAAATAAAAGCGGCTTTTTGTCCGCCTGAACAGACGGAAGGAAACCCAGTATTTGAATTAGCTCAGTATATTGTGTTTGCGGAGAAAGAACGCCTAACCATTCCTCGTCCATCCAAGTACGGAGGACCAGAAACCTTCGAGAGCCTCGAAGAGTTGAAGAAGGCGTATGTTACGGGGAGGCTTCATCCTTTAGATTTGAAGCACGGTGTCGCCGAAACCCTCGCAGAAATTCTGGGCCCAGTCAGAGAGCACTTTCGTAGGCATCCCAAACCCCTAGAAAGAATGATGCAGATCGAAATTACAAGGTAAAGGGCGTTGTCAGAAAGCCTAAAGAGGAAAGTCGAGAAAATTTCTCGGCTTCTGGAAAGACTTGCGACAGAGTCGGCTAAGGGCACGCCTATTGTTGTCGAAGGTCAAAACGATGTCGACGCTCTGCGGGAACTTGATGTTAAAGGAGAGGTTATTGCTGTCAAAAACTCCGGAATGGTTTTTCCAGACGTAGTCAGCCAAGTAGAAAGTCGAGGAAAGAGGGAGGTTATTCTTCTAATGGATTTTGACAGGTATGGAAAAGAATGGACCAAACGCTTAGCTGAGAGTCTTGAGAGGTCAAGGATAAAGCCGAATCTCGTGTTCTGGAACAACTTGCTGGGTCTGGTCGGACGAGACGTTAAAGATGTTGAAGGCTTAGCATCCTACGTAGAAACGTTAAGAAGAAAATGTGGAGGATAGAGTAGTAAAGTATAAGAGAAACCCCGCAAATAACCCTTAAACAATCTCATTTGTGATGAGTTAACGAGGAATAAAATCTTGACTGAGGTGATAGTTAATGGGTTCATCACAAGCAGTTACGGTAAAGTATGTTATACGAGCCAAATTCCAAATAGAGGGCGTGGTTGAAAAATCCGACGTAATCGGAGCCGTCTTCGGGCAAACAGAAGGATTATTCGGACCAGAACTCGACCTAAGAGAGCTCCAAAAATCAGGAAGAATCGGCAGAATCGAAATAGACCTCGAATCTAAACAAGACAAAACAACAGGCACAATAATCATTCCCACAAGCCTAGACAGAGTGTCAACAGCCATACTCGCCGCCAGCATAGAAAGCATAAACCGCGTAGGACCATGCGCATCAGTGGTTACGCTAGAAAAAATTGAAGATATAAGAGACGCAAGACGTAGAGCCATAATAGAAAGAGCAAAGGCAGTATTACATGATTGGACGATCGAAGCCATCCCGGGAACAGAAGAAATCTTCAAAGAAGTCTCAGAAACACTAAGACTAGCAAGAGCCGAAAAATACGGACCAGAAGAGCTAACAGCCGGACCAGACGTCGACACCGCAAAAGAACTAATAATCGTTGAAGGCAGAGCAGACGTCATAAACCTACTACGATGCGGGATACAAAACGTCATCGCCCTCGAAGGCGCCAAAGTTCCAGAAACCATCATAAAACTGTCTAAAGAAAAAGATGCTACAGCATTTCTCGACGGAGACCGCGGAGGAGACCTCTTACTGAAAGAAATTCTGCAAGTGACCAACGTAAAATACATAGCCAGAGCCCCGCCAGGCAAAGAAGTCGAAGAACTAACGCCACAACAAATAACGACTGCCCTTCAACAGAAGGTTCCCATCGAAGAACTAAAAGCCAAAAAAGAAAGACGCAAAATCCTCGTTCCGAAAAAAATCATCGAGACCGCAAAAGAATTGGAGGGGACTCTAGAGGCTGTCTTACTCAACGAAAAAATGAAACAAATCGAACGAATGCCCGTAAGCGAACTCGCAGAAAAACTTCAAGAAGAAAAAGACGTGGACACCGTGGTCTTTGACGGAGTCATAACCCAGAGACTAGTAGACATTGCAGGCGAAAAAAACATCAAATACCTTGTGGCTGCCCGCATCTCAGATGTAGTCAAGCCACCTCTACGCACACGGTTATTAACATTCGCAGAGATTCAGAGCTAGCCTTTCATAAATTCGGAGAGAGTTTTCGGCGCTTTAGAGAGTAACAGTTCTTCTTCGCCAATGTTGAAAACGGCTAAAATCCGTGAAGCTGCTGGCACAACTTGGTTCGTCACGTAATACTCAGTATCTATTTCATCGTAGGAAGCGAGGACGTAGGGCTTCGCCTTCTCGTAGAGTCGACCAGAACCAGTGACAATTACATAACCGATTTTGTCACCCAGCGAGAGTTCCCAGCCCTCCTTCATCAGTATTTTGGCCGCTTCAACATGCGGAGCCTTAACCTCATATTCTTCGGCTGGTTTGGTTAGGGTTTTCCAGATGATGAGGTCTCGGTATGGCACCTTCTTCTGTCGCAAATCAGAAACACATTGGCGTATGAACTCCGCCGCCTTCTTTGGCGCCTTCTCCTTCAGAATTATTTCTAACACTCTTTCCTGAACATTTTTGGCTACGGGTGCCCAGTCTCCTCGTACTACTTCTAAGCCGACAATGTCTAGTCGTCCGTCGGGTAGGAGCCCGCAGTACCGTTTTTTGGCTTCAGTGAATAAGATGCGAACGTATATTTTGTCTGGCTTTATTTCCAGCCCCAGTATCTCGCTGATTTCTTTGGAGACTTTCTCGGTTTTTTCTGGGTCATGTTTTATGAAGATGCTGTCTGTGTCGCCATATACAACTTCTAATCTGACTTTTTTGGCTAGTTCTATGGTGTTCATGATGACGTGTCTTCCCCAAGCAGTTGCCGCCTCCGCAACTGGCTTAATGTACCAGCGTGCGCCTATCCAGCCTGTATAGCCGTAAGAAGCATTTGTAATTACTTTCACAGCCTTTTGGCGGGCGTCGAGAACTCGGTATTCTGCGCTTTTTGGGCCAAGTTTCTTCAGTTTAAGTCGAATCTCGTCTCGGACGGTTATGAGTCGTGAAAGCACCTCCTTGTAGAAGCCGGGCGGCTCCTTGCGAAACTTGTGCTTCACTTCTGGAGCCACGTTCACTCCGCATGATGGTTCAGGTTCTGTTGGCGGAACGTAGGTGTCTGGTGAAAGGTTTTGAGTAATCATGATGTTCGGGTACATAGCCTTGAAGTCTAAGACAGCGATGTTTTCGTGAACTCCGGGCTTTGGTTCAAGAACTACGGCTCCAACGTATGGGATATAGGGACGTTCAACCCTTTTCGGAACGAGTTCGCCGATTCTGTAAGCCTCTCGAATCAGGAACCACTCGACTCTAAAGCCTACTGCGGCAGTTCCAACATGGTCTATGGGTAGGCCGACAAGGTTAGATAACTGCATGGCGAAGTCAAGCATGGCTTCGGCTACGCCCATTACGCTTTGAGTGTTTTCTTTGGAAAACTTCAGCAATACGGGGCGCTTTTGTGGGTTTTCCCAGTAGGCTGGTATGTCCACGTCTTCGATGAGCGTTCGTTTTTCAAGCTTCATAACTTCCAAGAAGTCGGCTACGTTTTCTAGGGTCTTTATCTTCACCTCGGGGAGTTCGTCGGCGAAGTCGAAAAAGTCGATGTTTGCTCGGCCAGTGATGGATACGTGGCCAAACACGCTCGTGTGGGGTTCTGTGTTTGCGCGGTCCGCGAAGAGGTTGATGCCTAGTTTTTTGGAGCGAGCCAATAGGTATGGCCAGTCCTGCCTGTTCGTTCCGTAGCCAACGATGAGGTCTGGGTCAAAGTCTTTGACGTATTTTATGAACGATTCGAGGATTGGTTTGTCGTCGGAGTTTTTGGCTAAGAACTGTTTTTCATCTCCAGCATTTGTGGCTACTGAGATGACTGCAACAGGGTTTTTGTCTGGCTTTGGCGCGCCTTTTTGACTGTAGCAAACTGTGGAGAAGCCTAAGATTCTCAGTTTGGGGATTTCAGTTCTTTCAACAGTTCTGGGAAATGACTTTGCTAAGTATACTTTGTCAACTTGAATTTTGAGCTTGTTTTCTGTTTCTTCGATTTCTGCCTCATGCCATCCGCAGGGAGTTACGTTGTTGTCTATGAGATAACGCATTGAGTAACGAATGTCGTCTTCGAGGCTCTTCTTCACGCCCTCAATTTTCTCGAGACCCTTGGCACACTTCTGTATGAGGTCGGGGTCTTGACAAAACACCTTAACTGCCTTCACTGGCTTCCCGAAATATTTTCTGTCTACGAGCTCTAGTTTAACGATGAGGGGAAAATCAGCCTTACTGGACTGAATCCTCTTCATTACGGTTTGAGGAGTCTCTGTTTCTTCTACCACGAGGTAAAAGTAGGGCAAAAAGTTTCTGTCGATGATGAGCACGCGTTTTCCTTCGTTGTCTATGCCCCAAATCCACATCTCTGGATGATGGTCTTTAACTTCGTAGTTAACGTCTAAAACCCAGAAGGTTTTCTTCGTCCTCGATGCCTCCCAAAAACATAGGGTGCCAATACGTTTTTAACGGTTTTCAGTAATGACTCTTTGTTGCATGAATACAGCCTAGACGGGAGTAGACTCGTTGAAAATCTTGGAGATGAACCTTAAAAAGGGCATCGTGAAGGTTTTGCCCCAAAGCCTAGACGATCTTTGGCATTTATACAATGTCATCCGCGAGGATAACGAAGTATACGCGCAAACCACCCGAGAGGTAAGGGTTGACGAGTTTTACGCCCGTCCAAAACGGGGCAGAAGAGTCTCCGTGTTTCTGGGCTTAAGGGTTGAGAAAGTGCTCTGGGATAGGACACTGAATCGACTGAGGATACATGGGATAGTGTGTAAGGCGCCTGAAGACATAAACGTGACAGGGTCACATCACACAATCAACCTAACCGTGAACAAACCCATAACAGTCGTGAAGTCTGAATGGTTGAAGCATGATGTTGATCGGCTGGAAAGAGCCAGCAGGATGAAAGCCGCGCCCCTAATCGTGCTATCCATTGATGATGAACAATACTGCGTGGCTGTTTTGAGACAGTACGGCGTAGACATCAAAGTAGAACAAAAAACGAGGCTTCCTGGAAAACTGGAACCAGAAAAGAGGACGCAAGCGTTTAAGGAATTCTTTAAGACTGCTCTAAAATTCTTGAAAGAGGAATGGACAGCAACCCACAGTCCCATAGTTGTGATTGGTCCAGGATTCGTGAAGAATGAGTTCGCAAACTTCGTGAAGGACTCGGCTTCAGACGTTGCGGAGGCTGTTGTCGACGTGAAAGGCGTCAACAGTGCAGGAGCTTCGGGAATTTATGAAGCATTACGTTCAGGTGTTTTTACTCGAGCGTTAAAGCATGTGCGAGTGGCAGAAGAAGCAACGGCGGTGGAAGAGACGCTTGAAAGGCTTGGCAAGGGAAGACTAGACGTAACCTACGGGTTCGCTGAAGTGGGAAAAGCCAGCGGATATGGCGCTGTTGAAAAACTTCTCTTGGCTGACTCCACGCTGAGGGAGGCACCAGACGAAAAGAGGCTCGTCTTGGAAAGGGTGATGAAGGAAGTTGAACAGAAGGGCGGAGAAGTCATCATAATCAGCACAGAACATGAGGCGGGAGCCAAACTTCTCGCACTCGGCGGCATCGCCGCCCTTCTACGTTTCTCGTTGGGTTGATTGGCCAATCACTTCCCGTAGAGTTTGAGGCGTCTGCGAACTGCTGGATTCTGGTCTGCGAGTTTTTTCAGAGTCATTTCAAATGTTTCGTCGGGTGTCAGTTCCCTTTCTATGAAGACTCCAGTTCTGCCAACTTCGTCTCGGCGTAGCAAGGCGTGGACACGGTCTAACACGGTTTCTAGAGACACGCCTAACAGGCTGGCAACCATATCTTCACGACCCACGATGCCACTTTCTACGTGTCCTTCTTGTGTGGGTTCGATCAGCATGAGACGCTTGTCCACGCCTGGAATTCGCACCTCGTTTTTTAGTGTAGATAGGGATGCCTCACCTCCAAATCTGTAAAAGTCTCGTTCGGTTGGGCGAAGTTTCACGAGCGGAAAGGAGACGAGTCGTTGTTTGTCAATTTCGATGTATCCCTTCAACGCGTAGATGGGTGTGGCTTGCACGATGAAGCGGCGACTGATGGAAACTCCTGCACGTTCTAGAGTGGTTTCTATCAGGAACGAGGACGGTGGCTCTGGCAAGAACACGTCAATGTCGCTTTTTTCTGAGACATCGCCTCTTGCGATGCTTCCATGCGTAATAGAGTATAAGTTAGCGCGATCTAGAATTTCCATCAACTGAACCGCCTTAGACCGCAGGTCTTTAAGAATCTGCCAGCGTCGCTTATCATAAACAACTCGTATTTGTTCGGCACGTTTCACGGGTTTTTTAGCCATCTTCTTCACCTATCCAACTGAAGCGAGGCTTCCAGCCAGTCCAGATATGATGGCAAACCCCTTGTTATCGGAATCGCAATGATTTCTGGCACCTCATAACTGTGCATTTCTTTAACCCTTTCACAGAGCCTTTCAAAGAATTTTTCGTGCGACTTCATGAAAACCAAAAACTCATTCGCTCGGTCAATTTTTTCTTTCCACCAGAAAAGAGAATAAACTGGACCAGTGATGTTGGCACAGGCGATTAATCTTTCGTGGAGGAGACTGTGAACGATTTTCTCTGCTTCTTCCTTGTTTGGAACGGTCATGACAACGAGGGTATAAGGCAACATGTTTTCTTCCTCACAAAAACTATAACAAAGCGTTATTTAGTTAATTCCCCTCGAAGGAAACTAAGTCAAATGTCCACCTGTACGCTGTGTAAACGGAAACCCGCGGTTTTCATGCGCCCATACTCAGGAGAGAAGCTGTGTAGAAAATGTTTCTGCAAATCAATCGAAGACAAGGTAAGGGCAACAATCGCCAAATATGAAATGCTTGAACCAGACGACAAAATCATGGTGGCTGTTTCTGGCGGAAAGGACAGCGTCAGCCTCCTCCACATACTAACCAAAATTGAAGAAGCCTTTCCAGAGGCGTCGATCTGCGCCGTTACCGTTGATGAGGGGATTAAGGGTTATCGAGACGAGGCGTTGAAGGTTGCTGCAAAAAACTGCCAAAAACTGGGCATAAAACACATGGTGGTTTCTTTTAAAGAAATGTACGGGCACGAATTGGACGAAATTGTGGGCATGCTTAAAGGAAGAAAGGAGGCGGGACTAACGCCATGCTCCTACTGCGGGGTCCTGAGAAGGCGTGCTTTGAACACTGCCGCCAGAAAGGCAGGAGTGGACAAGTTAGCTACAGCGCATAATCTGGACGACGAAACCCAAACGATGCTCCTTAACATTGTTCACGGTGACGCCCTGCGGATAGCCCGTGTCAAACCCGTCCAGACAGAGACTCATCTGAAGCTCATACAACGCATAAAGCCCATGTGCGAAGTGCCCGAAAAAGAAATCGCCTTTTATGCCCACCTCAAAAAAATCAAGTTTCAAGGTGTGCCCTGCCCATATGCCAGAACCGCCCTAAGAAGTGACATACGGACTATGCTGAACCGAATGGAAGAAAAACACGCTGGGATGAAGTTCACCATTTTTAGGTCGGTAGAAAAGATTAGGCCAGCGCTTGAGGCGGTGGCAGAGAAGGAGAAACTGCGAGACTGTAAGAAATGTGGAGAGCCGACGACTGGGGAGATTTGTAAGTCATGTCAAATGTTAGAGGATTTGCGTATTCTCTAGAAGGCGGCGGGTCACAGAGGCTGGACGCCCAGTTTTCACCAAGCCCAACAGCCCCTAAACTCATACCCGCACCCCCCTGAGCGCCAAACGCCCAAGCTTAGGTTGCTCCCTCCCGGGCCTGGCCGGGTTTGCTTGGCAAACATGAATGACGGCTTCCCTACGAAAGCCGTCTCACGACCGCCAGCCCCAGGGGACGGGTACTCATGGCAAGAGAGCTGAAGGAGCCTGATGATCTTTGACGCCTCACCCCAGCTTTCGGCCCGTCATGTAGAGGGTTTACGGTCGAAGCCCGAGGGCTTCTCAAGGGACCCCTATCCCCCCGCCTAAGACTCGCCGCCAAAAGAAAAGATGCCGTTCCGAGGGTATAAAAGTTTATCAGCCCTGCCAGAGGCATGAATTCAGTCTTCTTAGAAAGAGATTCTTAGACACGCGCACACGCCCCTAGACCATCCCATACATGATCCAATTAGGATCCAACTAGGCTCCAAATATGAGAAGAAAACTTTCTCGCCATCAAGAACGTATGGATACAGGAAGGTCACAAGAGGGCGTCAAAAGCATAGAATTCTCAGAGGGCGCGGGTTGCGGAATTCGGACCCAGGCGGCTCAAACGGTCGACGACTTACAAACTTATAAGTGTAACACTGACAATTATGAAAAGAAGCGACTTCTAGGGTGTTGTTTCAATGTCTTCGATTGCCACCGCTAAATCTAAAAACAAGAAGGCAATAAAACTCACAACGGAACGCTGGTTTCACATCACTGAATCCCATGACTATATGGCGGGCTACTTCCATGAAGTACTTGAAACTATAATTGATCCCGACTATGTCGTCTCTGGGAGAAAAGAAGAGCTTTTAGCCGTCAAGTTCTACGAAAAGACTCACATTAGTTCTAAACACCTTATCGTCGTTTACACAGAAAGGAATAAAGAGGGGTTTGTAATCACAGCATTTATGACCTCGAAAATAGATGCCATATTAAAGAGGCGAAGGGTCCTTTGGCGAAGACGATAAACATTCAAAAAATTTCTAAGATAGTCCCACATATTCTCTCCATGCCATCTAAAGCGATGTGGATAGACTACGACGAAGAAGCCGATGTGCTCTACATCAACTTTGAAAAGCCTCAGAAAGCAACAGACAGCAAAATGGTCAACGACATGATAGTACACTACCGAGAGGAAGAAGTAGTAGGAGTAACAGTGCTTCATGCGAGCAACTATTTGAAAACCTAATTGTAAAAAGCGCACATCATCCTTACATTTTGTTAATGGATCCACATCATAAAATGAAAACTAGTCAGTGGCACGGGTGCGGGATTTGAACCCCCTAGCCCAACCGGACTAGGGCATGGGCGTTAAAGTTTTGCGCCATAAGGACATGAAGAGTCTGGACCCAACCAGTCGCCGAAGTTGTAGTATACAGTATAGCGGCATCC
>Ga0209725_1000378_pt1 | contig 27481 bp, 24 predicted proteins | sample I18A1metaG_FD_184145 | JGI IMG/M metagenome (GOLD analysis project Ga0209725, IMG submission 184145) | Lake sediment bacterial and archeal communities from Gulf of Boni, Indonesia to study Microbial Dark Matter (Phase II) - ​I18A1 metaG... | ecosystem: Environmental > Aquatic > Freshwater > Lake...
GTCCGAAAGAGGCATTGGCCAATCTGAAGAAAAGGCTCACAGAGGAACACCTAGAGAAAGTTGAGAGAGCAGACGACCTCGCTGAGAAGCTTGAGGCAATGCGCTCAAGAGCCCGAGGATCAGATGAGGTGGAGCTTGCCTACATCATCAAGGGCACGAGAAACGTTCTGGGAAAGATGATTGAACTCATAGCCGACGCTAGGAAGGAAATAACTGCTCTCATCTCTGACCAGAGAATCCTTCAGGAAGTCAAAGACCCTCTACACAAAGCCAGCGAGCGCGGAGTGGAAGTCAACCTAGCGATTCCGCCGACACAAATGAAGAAAGTAGGGGCCAAGGCAATTGGTCAGCTGAGGCAGCTGCATTGTGAATGTTGCGTCCTTGTCACGGATCGCCGAACTCTCTTTGCCATCTCGAACTGGAGATCCAGCGACATGCACGCAATGATGACTCAGGACAGAAGCCTCATAACAATGACACTTCAGAACTTCACAAATCCAAGCTGCTGCACAAGAACGTAACCTCTGGAGACATCAGCTTCTCCTCGCTCACGCCCGGCCTTGGTGAAACTCTAAATTAGGTGAAGAAACCTATGGTCAACGAACTAGGGAGAGGAGAAGAGCTTGGAGACAGGCAAGTTATACGTTTTGCCGAAACTGCCTTATGAGTACAATCAGTTAGTGCCACACATATCTGAGGAACAGCTGAAGATACACCATCAGAAGCATCATCAAGCATACGTTAATGGCGCAAACACGATTCTTCAAAGGCTGGACAAGGCCCGCAAGGAGGGCACTGATCTGGACATCAAATCAACTCTGAAGGAACTATCGTTCAATATTGGAGGACATCTGCTGCACTCGCTCTTCTGGGAGAACATGACACCGAGCGGCAAAGGGGAAGGAAAACCGGGCGGAGCTTTGGGCGATGCCCTCGAGAAGGAGTTTGGAAGCTTCGAGAGATTCAGAAAAGAGTTCACTCAGGCTGCCGCCAGTGTAGAAGGTTCGGGATGGGGAGCACTCACTTTCTGTAGGCAAACGAACCGACCGATAATAATGCAGGTGGAAAAGCATAATACCAATGTCTATCCGATGTTCAGAATCCTAATGGTTCTCGATGTCTTTGAACATGCGTACTACCTCGACTACAGGAACGATAGAGCCAAGTTCATTGAGGCGTTTTGGAACATCATCAATTGGGATGAAGTGAATAGAAGGCTTCAAGCATTATCTAAGTAGCAAACCAAGACCAGTGAAAACTCCGCAACTCAACTGAGAATAGACGAGTAACCAGCCTGCCGAGGATGCTTTGAAATAGTGGCGAGCTTTTCAGCTGGGGAATAGGAGCACTTGCAGATGCCGAGTAGAGCCTTTCGAAAGAAGGCTGTGTTGCTGTTTTGCATAATAGTTCTTTTCTTCGTTGGATCCTACACAATAGACATCACAAATTGTGTATCGGAAACTGGCTTACGGAGAGCGATATTGTGATACCAAAAAGGGACACCACCTTGCTACAAGGAAAGGGACGATTCATCAACCGTCCGACAAAGACAGGAAAGCATACTTACGACAAGTTCTTCGTGTACATACCAACAGAGATTGCCTGAGATGGGCTTTTCCCCTTTGAGGAAGGCGAAGAAGTGCTAGTGAAAGTGGACCCTAAGTATAAACGGGTAATTCTGGAGAGACCCTAGCTAATCAAGTAACGGTGAGACCTTGTGGCCGCAAGCGAGGGCTGCTCGGTATGGTTGGAGGCTTTTTTGGGCGGTTGTTGTCGTTGAAATCCTTCTTGCATTCCTGCCGATAATCGCCTTCGCATTGACTGGAGATTTTCACGTATACATCTTCTGGATTTCGCTAGCTTTAGGCATCATTATGCTGATCTGGTTTTCGATAACATATTCGCGTCTTTTGAAAGTTGGAAGATTTCGCTCGGTCTAGACCAAGGATCCTCGCCGCCTTGGAGATCGTAGCCAGAAGACACAGATTAACTGTTAACCAAGCGATCTATGCCATAATCGAGGGCTACTTGGCGAAGGTGGGGGCGTGACGCCACGACTGGCCGTGGAAAAACAGGGGAGCGGAAATTTTGGGAGGGATGGGTCATCTCTGTCACGCGAGCCTGTTCCACCCCGCCCTGTTTCTACGGCCGGAGACTTTCATCAGCCCGAATTGGGCTTCAGCGTGACTTTGACCGAGGCGAATTCTGGAGGGTGAATGAATGGAGTTGGATTCGTTAGGTCCAGTATCCTTCCAAAGCTCAGGGCTTCCAGATCTACTCTTTGTCTGATTGGTTTTACAATCAAGCTTGTTTCAGCGTTGAGGCTGCCGGGAACCGAATGGATCCTGAGCGGGTCTACGCTTATCTTGAAGTCGAACCAGACGCCGCGATGCCTGAGGTATAATGCATACTTGAAGCAGGCAGCGGCCTGCGTCCTTAGCGGATCTGTGACACGGTAATGAGTCCAATCCTCTGCGGAGAAAGGTAGGGGTATATGGAAAACTTTCCGGCCCGAGAAGACGACCAAATACTCACGGTAGTTCTCCTCGACTATGTTGCATGCGTTGAGGGTGTTGAATCGCACTAGACAGAGACATCCTTCACAGACTCCACGCCGATTCATTGCGTGATAGTGGAATCTATCCGTCTTCACGTCCAAGTCCAAGAGAAAGGTGCCGTTCAATGGATATGCCTTATTCGCCTTCTGTCTTCCTGCAACCCGTTCGGGGAAGAGCCAGCTGAGGACGCTCATGTAGGCATGCGTAGGCGCATACTTGACGAGAAGACTCTGAAGCTTCTCAGGTCGGATTCGATTCTTGAACTGATTCAACTTGAGGAACCTGCCGTTCCCAACCTCGATGCGGTAGTGCTTCCGCCGGCTCCATCCATGGATGGAAGCCTAGGTTGGCGCGTCGATAGTAGGCTCTCACATCCTCCAAAATCATTCTCACTGTGGGCTTCCCTCCTGGCCGTCAGCGGTCCTGATTTTGATTCTGCGAGCCTCCGAATGCGGCAACTCTACAACCCCAGCGTCGACTGGAACCTTCAACTTTCTCGGCCGGCCGTCCTCCTGTAGGGCGCGCCGAAGACAAGATCGCAGTCCTTGGCTATCGTGATCTTTGACTGCAATGACCAGTGAATTTAAGTTTGAGCATCATATCTCTGCAAGCATCCAGTATTTGGATGACATCCATGAAGAAGAACGCGAGTTTCTTGCAAGGCATCATCGATATGCACGTGCATTCGGCACCTGACATATTTCCTAGGAAGCTTGACGGGATAGACCTTGTGAAGAAAATGAAGTCAGTTGGCATAGGGGGCGTTCTTCTGAAGTCACACCATACGTTAACGGCGGACATGGCTTGGCTGATAAGAAAGATTGAACCGGACTTCGAAGTACATGGTTCAGTAACACTCAACATTCCGGCAACGGGAGGGCTCAACCCTCAGGCTGTAGAGACAGCGATAAAACTTGGTGCCAAAGAAGTCTGGATGCCCACAATCTCCTCTGCTCACCACATGCGATACGAAGGAAATGATCCAAGCAAAGGGTTAACCATCTTGAACAAGAACGGCGAAATGATTCCTGAGGTCGTCGAGATACTTAATATGATTGCAGATGCAGATATCATATTGGGAACAGGGCATCTATCTGTTGACGAATGTACTGAATTAGTCGATACTGCGAGAAGAATCGGTGTGAAAAAGATCCTTATTACTCACCCGGAATGGGAAATGATCAAGACTCCAGTTGAAGTTCAGGTTGAACTTGCTAGGAAAGGTGCCTTCTTGGAACATTGCCATTACGCGACCACAGAGCTTGGGGGAAAACTCAACCCGCGAGAAATCGCATTACAGATAAGGGCTGTGGGAGCAGAGCATTGTGTGATGGCTACCGATCACGGACACAAGTTGATTTCAGACCCCATCGATGGCATGCGAGACTACATTGAGGAGATGATGAAATGCGGTATCTCAGAGCGAGAGATTGAGAAGATGACAAAAGAGAACCCAAGGCAGCTTCTTGGTATTCGCTGAAAAAATCTGTGCGGACTCCCAAGTGCCGGCATTGCTTCTATTATAGCGCGGATACCCATCAAACTTGACAAGATGCTTGCAGACTCGAATGAGGACGTTGCCATAGCGCGTGCTCATAGCCTTGGATGTGTCAGGCATCAAGGTCTCGAATCGCAGCGAATGGATACGTCAATACGGAAGATGCAACGCGGCTACTTGAAGATCCATATCGCTGTGGATTGAAGCGGCGGAAGAAGATTATGACGTTAAAGGTGACTGATGAGAAGATGGGCGATGGAAGGATGCTTCAGCCACTGGTTGAAGAAGCCTCCAGGAAAGCCAAGGTCACCAAGATGCTGGGCGACAACGCATACGGCCCGAAAAGCAACTTCCACTACCTCAACGCGAAGAAGATTAAACCACGCATCCAGCAAAGCGGGAGGATGCATGCCTCGGAAGCTTGCAGCCCAAGAATACCTACGCGACGCTGAAGCCTGAAAGCGCCGCTACAACTATGGAAAACGATGGATGACTGAAACCGTCTTCTCCTCCTACAAACGAACCTTTGCAGAATACGTCTACGCCAAGAAGATGGGTAATATGGCTAAGGAGCTGATGGTCAAAGCCAACCTGTACAACACCTTCATAGAATTAACGGCCAACTTCTAACAAAACCAGCAGAGACAGCAAAAGAAGCTCACCAAAAAGCAGAGTTATTCGACACAACACGACAGATCTTTTATAGATATTGTCTCATATTGGCACCCAAATAGGAGATCTGGTCGTTTTGGAAGATCGTCGGGTATTTGAGACTGATGTTTTGGTGATAGGAGGAGGAGCTGGTGCTAGAGCGGCAATCGCAGCAAATGAGGCCGGAGCCAAGGTCGCCTTGGTTGACAAGGGTGTCTTCGGTAAAGCAGGCATCACTCAGCTATCCTTTGGGATAGTTTGTGCCTACCTCGAACCACCGGACAATGCTGATGTTCTCTTTAGTGACATGATAAGGGCAGGAGAGTTCTTGAATAATCAGAAGTTGGTGGAGGTTTTCGCTGAAGAGATTGCTGCTGGAAAAGTTCTAGAGTTGGAGGGCAAATACGGATTCGTCTTTGACAGGATGGAGAATGGTGGCCTGGTTCGAAAAAAGATGGGGGGGCATTCGTATGCAAGGGACCTTGTTGTAACTTGGAATGATGCACCTTGCATATGGAGAGGAGTAATAGGCGACTTAACAAAGCGCGGCATAGAAGTTCTCAGTGAAATTGCGATAACGGATCTACTGACATGCCATGGCCTTTGTGTTGGGGCCCTCGGTATAGATATCGTGAGCGGAGATTTCATTGTTTTCAGAGCCAAATCAACTGTTTTGGCGACAGGTGGGCTTGGGCAGGTCTACAAGTTCACTGACAACTCTAGGGGTTCAACGGGTGATGGGTTTGCTATGGCATATAGAGCAGGTGCTGAACTGAGAGACATGGAGTATGTCCAAACTATGCTGGGATTTGCTTGGCCTAGGGCTCTTCGCGGTATTGGCATAGGTGAGCCTGCTCTCGTGGGCGGAAAGTTGTTCAATGTTAAGGAGGAGCGTTTCGGGGAAAAGGTAGATCCGATAAACATTGACAACACCCCCAAGGATGTTCACGGTCGGGCAGTTTTGCGCGAAATCAGGGAAGGCCGTGGAACGAAACACGGGGGAGTGTATTTTGATTTGACCAGAATGGGAACCGAGAAGCAACCCCACTACTACTACCTATATCCGTTGGCAGCCAATGTAGGGCTAGATCTGAGCAAAGATTATGCAGAGACTGTTCCTGTAGAGCATTACTTCATGGGAGGCGTTTATGTCAATGAGAATCATGAGAGTAGTGTTCCAGGGCTCTTTGCCGTAGCTGAGGTTGCCAGTGGCCTTCATGGAGCTGAAAGACTGGCCGGTTGCTCTGTTGCAGACGTAACTGTTTTTGGATACAGAGCCGGGAAGAAGGCTGCCGAGAAAGCGCTGAGAAGTGGAAATCCGAAAATCGATTGGGAGCAAGTTGCCAAATATCAAACGAAAGTGGTAGACTTGCTGAAACGAAAAACCTCAGGCAAGGGCGTGCGCCCAGTCGCGATAAAGAACATGATTCGGGAACTGATGTGGGAACATGCGCATTTGCTCAGGCATGAAAAAGGACTGAAGACTGCTCTCGAAGGGTTAAGGCGGATTAGGGAACAATATCTGCCCCGAATGAAGATGTCTTCCGACAGTCCAAGATGGAATTACGATTGGATCGAGGCATTGGAGACCGCAAACATGACCATGGTGGCAGAAATGATTCTGCGATCAGCCTTGGCAAGAACAGAAACGCGTGGGGCGCATGCAAGAGAAGACTACCCGAAGAAGGATAACGATAACTGGCTTAAGAATATAGTCACTAAGTGCGTCAACGGAAAGATGAAGCTTACAACCAGGCCAGTGGTTGTAACCAAGCTGAAGCCAGGTGAGTAAGATGCCCAAACCAAACATGACAGTACATGTCCATCGCTTCGACCCAACCAAGGACAACGAACCAAGATACAAATCATATAAGGTGCCGATCGAAGAGAGCATGACTGTTCTCGACACTCTAATGTATGTGAACGACAACATAGAACCCATAGCCTTCCGATACGAATGTCGGTTCTGGGACTGCGGGGCATGTGGAGTCATGGCCAACGGCCGTCCGGTGCTCGCCTGCAAACAGGCTGCTCAGGATGGCATGAAAATAGGCCCTCTGCCAATATTCCCAGTAATCAAGGACCTAGTCGTAGACATAGGCTCTTACTACAGAAAACGTAGCCAGCTGCGACCCTTCATTGAACGAGTGAGAAAACCGAAGGAATTCCCGGAACCAGAGGTAACCTATGAGGTGGCGCAGAAGTACAGACAGTACGTCGATTGCATCGACTGTCTTCTATGCCAGGTAGTATGCCCAGTATTGAAGAAACCAGGAACAAAGTTCATCGGCCCGGCATTGATAACATATATCGCAAGATTCGCAGTCGACTCACGGGATGAATTGGATAGAGTGACAATAGCCCTTTCCGAAGGGCTCTCTGAGTGTACATTGTGTGGAGAGTGCAACAAAGTGTGTCCGAAAGGCAGGAACATCGCCGAGGTTGATATCATGAGACTCAGAGAGCTTGCGAAAGAGCGAGAGCTCATGTGAGAAAGCTATCATGATATGATTGTTGATGTGAACCTACAGTTCAGTGTGCCGACGGCCGGCCGTACGCTAGGCCTGAATAGGCGAATCTGATAGGTTCGGGTCCATCGCCGTAGGGCCCTCACCGAAACCGGACAGTAACATGGTGGTAAACGGTACAGCTACTGTGTGCCCAAGTTCCAGAATTCTTACGTCCCTTAGAGGCATCTACAAATCCCCACGCAACTTGGGTACAAGTACGCAAGTCATGCTTTCAGATGGAGTCGCCGCTCATTCGCAATCACATTTCCGTCTACGATCACGGTAGGCTCGTACATGACTACGTCAAAATGAATCGGACAATGTACCTTTCCATAGTAGTAGATATTGTCGCCAAATGCGAAGTGAGCAGTACCCAATCCTTTCTTTTCTTCTTGGAAGTCGCCGTTCCTTCGTGATTCTGGGTTTACTCCTATTCCGATTTCTGCAAAGTTGTCGAAGTTCTGAATTCTGGAAATCCATTCTCTTAGGATCGTTGCCTCTCTTCCTCCAGTAACTTTGGCAACTCTTCCTTTCTCAATCTCAATTCTAATCGGTTCCCTTGGCAACCCCAGATAGGCGGTTGGACCATCGACGACGACTGTTCCGTTGGCAGTTCCCTCGATTGTACTGAGCGAGACTTCTCCATCTGAGAATGCGGCTGATTGACCAGCTTCAGTGGCAATCCCTGCCTCAACTATTGCCTTTCTTCCGTCGATTCGCGCTGTCAGATTGGTTCCTGCAGGTGTTGTTACCTTGATGTCTTTTCCCGCAAATACCTTTGCCAGTTTCAGAGCAGTCGAATAGACTTCTTCATAGTTCGCTGTTGCTGCGCCACCTATCCAGTTGTCAATCGACCGCAACACCATGGACATATATCGTATCTTCTGGGTGTGGAGCAATTCAGCTACTTGGCTGTCATAGGAAGGAGCACCTGAGGTTGCATTGAGGCCGACTACAACTTGAAAAGTGTCCAGAATTTTTCTTATCGATTCAGGCAAAGCGGTGTGGGATCCTATTCCAAGTGTCTCTCTACTAGGCATTACCGTGATCAGGTATTCTGCACCCATGGATGATGATTCTCCTGCCAGTGCTGTAACCATGCTCATCTCCGTCGTAGTATCTGCTACAAGCAAGACTTTCTCGTTAGGTCTGACCTTCAGTAATTTTGTGATGATTAGGTTGGCGGATTTGACTACTTGAAGCGCGCTTAGATCAGTCACACTACTCACCGGCTCACCAATCCCTTTCAGCTTCATATAAAAGATTACTCTAGAGAGCGCTGATTTCAGCTCGAGTTTCTGCCGCGATACAGCATGCTCTGTCCTAGGTCTACGGCTTGGTGGCTGATTCCCAGTTCTTTGCACTTTCCCTCTCCGCGTTTTGTGCACAAGATCGTTCCACCTTTGCCTGTGACTACTCCATTTACACAGATGAAGCCACCATGAACTATTGTTGCCACTGCTTCACGTTTCTCAAGATCGACAATAGTCATGTCGGCATCGGCTCCTGGTGTTAGATGACCTTTGCTTCTCAGGCCGAGCATTAAGGAAGGTACGTAGCTCGTGCGAGACACAAATTCAGAGAGGGCCCATGCACCTCAGTCAACCAGTTGGAGACCGGATCATCTGCGAAGATCCAGCAAGAACTATGACAAATCTTGCCGAGGACGGAGTCGAATCATTCTACAACGGAAAACTCGTGAAGACAATACCAACGATATTCAGAAAAATGGCGGAACAGTAACTGAGGAGGATTTCGCGAAATACCGACCTATTGTCTTTGACCAACGTAGGACTACGTACCGCGACTTGGACGTTCATTATGCGTCATATGTGGGCGGAACAACTTGCATCGAAATGATGAACATCCTCGAAGGCTTTGATTTGGCCAGATTTCGTCAGAACTCGACTCAATCTCTGCATCTTATCGCAGAAGCCATGCGTCTAGCATACGTCGATAGGCAAACCTTGATGGGAGGATACTTCGACAAGATTCCCGTAGACAGACTAGAATCCAAGAGCCACGCAAAGAAACTGAGAAATAAGATTGCCCAAGATAGAATGATAGAAGAAATCCAAGTTGTCAACCCAAGTCGTTTGGAAGAATCGACCACTCACATATCTGCAGCCGACGAAAAAGGGAACATGGTAGCCTTAACCTACACGAATGAGAATACCTTTGGATCCGGCGTCACAATTCCGGGAACTGGGATACTCATGAACAACATGATGGCCTCCTTCAACCCTCTTCCAGGAAGAGCAAACTCAATTGGCCCCAGCAAGAACGCCCTCAGCAACATGGCCCCTACAATTCTGACCAAAGATGGCGAATCTTTCATGACTGTGGGGGCGGCCGGGAGTAGACAGATTGAGACAACTACTCTACAGGTCATACTGAACGTGGTTGACTTCAAGATGAGCATACAGAAGGCTGTAGATGCGCCTCGCATCAGGAGAGAAATGGACCGACCCTTGTACGTTGAGTCGACTATGCCCACTTCGATTGTGAGAGGCCTGCAGAAGAAGGGACACCATACTGTGGTTGAGAATACGCGCTTCGCAACCCTTAACGCCATAGTCCGAAAACTAGGAACCGGGAAGTTCTATGGCGGAGTGGATCGGTTCCTCATAAAGCAGTGGCAGGCAAAAGCTTCAGGACTGTAAATCTCTCTCTGCATCCCTGCGCTTGCACACGCGCAGTTGAGAAGATCGTGAGCGATTGTTCAATCTTTTCTGGTTATTGGGTAGATTCCGGGTGGGACGTTCTTGTATTGGAATACGCTTAGGTCTGCAGGGCATTGTCCTGGTGCGTCAACGATGATGATCTCTTCTCCCACCTTCTCGTAGACCGCCCGAAAGTGAGTCTTGGACTTGCTCACGATGATATCGAAGTCACTCGTCTTATAGCCAAACTGCAAGATTGGGTCTTCGTCAATAAGTGAGTGTTCAATAGTAGCCAGTTGGAGCCATATTCCGTTGGTTTTGATTATGGCAGTTGGCCCGAATTTGATTTCTTGATTCTTCCTCATGGGACCGGTACCCATGTACTTTCCTTCTCCGGCCCAGAGTACCTTGCCTTTCACTTTCACTGGTCCGCCGTCACGCCATCCTGTGCGTGCGCCGACTTCAACGTCAACGGTCTCTCCCACTCCTGCATCGATGCAGATTTTGGCAGCCTTAGGGTCACAGAAGCATGGTATTGCAGCGTTCTTGGCATTTTGAGCGAGAAGCTCTTGAAGAACCCACGTAGTGTCACCTGTGCGGTCGGCGTGGTCGAGTATTACAATTGGTTTCTTCGCTGTCTTTGCCTTCTTGATAGCAACGGCAACCCCGTCCTTCACGTTGTAGAGGTTTCCTTCCCGTCCGGTCAAACGTTGTCTATTCCCCCACGCCAGTTTCGCCAGATCATCTACAATCTCCTTAGCTAACTTCAGGTCATTATTCGTTACAGCGACTGTGGACATTCCAAGCTGATGGACATCCGACCAAGAAAATCCGAAGAAGACAGAGACATCAACTACTCCAGGCCGCTTCTCCCACTCGTGCAGCCGATCAATGATGTCCTTAGCCGGAGGCACGGTGGTCGCACTGAACACACTGGGAACCACTAAACCCGGCTTCGCCATTGCAGTGGTGGGTTTGATCTCGCCTTTCAGTGTAGCCAGCATAGTTCTGGCTGCCCGACGACCAGTTTCACCTGCATCAACATGCGGACTACTTTGAAAACCAAACAGCGCGGTCGCTTCCTTCAAGATAGCAGGATCCAGATTGCCGTGAAGATCAAGAGCCACCATTATCGGCATCTCGTATCCAACGACTTTGCGTACTTCCCTGACCATGTGAGTCTCGGTGTCCTGCAGGCTCTGTGTGACCATGGCCCCGTGCAGGGCTAGCAATATTCCGTCTAACTCAGTGGCCACTTTGGCAAACTCTCGTTTCATCTCGCCCACGTAGAAGTCATAGACGGAATCCGCGACAGTAGCCGTCGCTCCTCCATCTGCATCACATACCGGAAACAACTCTACGCCTTCCTTCTCACAGACCTCAATGAAACCCCCGACTGATGTGTTAGTGCCTCGCCTTTTCTCTATAACCTTCATGCCGTGCAAAGCGTCGTGTTCGAAATCTTTCAGGTCGGTAACTCCCGGCCAGAATGTGACTGTTTCATGCTTTAGTCCGGCAATTCCTATCTTCACTTACTGCTCCTCCAATGGTGCATCTCTGTAACCGAGGCGCCGAGTCCCGTATATAGAACTAACCATCGCTATTGCCATGTGGTGTTCAAACCGGGGCTTAGGAGCGAGAATATCTAGTTGTGCAGAATTACTCGTCCTCCGAAAGCCTTAAGGTGGGTGAAACCGTAAATCTGGAGAATTTCAATGGGAACTCTGAGGAAACCTTGCGAAGAGATGCAACACATTCTAGCGACGGATGTGGGGAGCACGACGACGAAGGCTCGTCTCTTCCACAGGAAAGAAACAGAGTGGAGGTTTCTCGCTTCCGGCGAGGCACCCACGACAGTGGAAGCCCCTTACGAGGATGTCACACTCGGCGTTAGGAATGCGATCAGGGAGGTCGAGGAGCTAACAGGGCATCGCATTCTCTCTGAGAATGGAAGCGGAATAATCCTTCCCTACGACGGTAACGTGGGCGTCGACCTCTACTGCACCACGAGTAGCGCTGGTGGGGGCCTCCAAATGATGGTGGCGGGTCTCATTAAGATGGTAACGGCGGAGAGCGCCAACAGAGCCGCGTTGGGCGCCGGCGCCATAGTGATGGACATTCTCGCCCGTGACGACGGACATCCGCCTTATCAAAAAATCCAACGAATACGGAACCTTCGCCCCGACATGATCCTCCTGGCTGGTGGGACGGACGGTGGTGAATGCGCTCACGTCATTGAAATCGCCGAACTCATCAAGGCTGCCGAGCCCAAGCCGAGGCTTGGAGCCGATTACCAGCTTCCGGTCGTCTACTGTGGCAACAAGATGCTCAGGCCTCACATGGAGAAATTGATGTGTGACATGTTCGGACTGAAGATCGTGGACAATATCCGACCAGTACTGGAGCTGGAGAACACTGAGCCCGCACGTAGAGCGGTCCACGAACTATTCATGGAGCACGTGATGAGTCATGCGCCCGGGTACACTAAGCTTATGAAATGGGTGGATTTGGACATCATGCCGACGCCAGCGGGCGAAGGTATTGCAATGCAACTCATCGCAGACACGTATCAGATGAACGTAGTTGGCGTGGGTTTGGGTGGGGCAACGACCAACGTGTATTCCGTCGTCGACGGCCGTTTCGTCCGAAGTGTTAGCGCCAACCTCGGAATGAGTTACAGTGTCACCAACGTAATGAAGCAAGCCGGCATTAGGAATATCACACGTTGGCTACCCTTCAACCTCGAGGAGGAAGATGTCGCAAACAGACTCATGAACAAGATGATAAGGCCTACGACTATCCCCCACACGCTCGAGGAGCTTATCATTGAGCATTCCGTGGCAAGAGAGGCTCTTCGTCTCGGTCTTGAGCATCACAAGACCATAGCGACTAGACTCAAGGGAGCTCAGGTGAAGCGGACGATCTCCGACATGTTCCAGCAAGAACTGGAGGAAACTTACATCAAGATGATGAGAATTGGCATAATCGCCGGGACGGGCGGCCTCCTCAGCCACGCCCCCCGTCGGGCGCAGAGTATGCTCATCCTGACAGATGCTTTCCAGCCCGAAGGAGTTACAAGGCTATTCCAAGATAGTGTCTTCATGATGCCGCACCTAGGCGTTCTTTCGACCGTTTATCGAGAGGCGGCTTGGAGTATTTTCGAAAAGGATTGCCTCGTTAGACTTGGAACCGTTATAGCCGCTACCGGAACCGGAAAACCCGGTGAACCAGTCATGACCGCAGAACTCGAGATGCCCTTGGGTCAGACCATCAAGGAGGAGCTGAAGTTCAATGAGATCAAACGTGTAGACCTTGCCGAGGCAGAGATAAAGGCTACTATCACGCCAAGCAAGGAATTCGATGTTGGCAACGGGCCAGGAAAGAAGGTTGAGAGCAAGGTTATGGGTGGAGTTGTCGGGATAATACTCGATGCCAGAGGCCGGCCGCTTCAACTTCCGGGGGACGAGAGTCTAAGAAAGGAGAGTCTGCTCAAGTGGTTCTACTCGCTGGATCTCTACCCGAAGGACGAACTCAAAGAGCTAGTACGAGGTTAGAACGATGGCAAAGGGGCATAAAGTGTCGAAGGAGGCTCATGCTTACACGGCCGGACTTAAGATCAAGCGGGCGATGACCGTTTCGAGGACGAGGCGGTTACCTATACCCGGTGAGGTATGCGTCAACGTTGGGGACAGAGTCAACCACGACACAGTCGTGGCCAGGACTTGGATAACCGGCGACCCAGAAATTGTGAACGCGGCCGCCTTGATTGGCGTGGAGGACGAGGACCTCCCAAAGTATATGACAAAGATTGTTGGAGACAAAACATTAAAGGGCGAGGTGATCGCGGTCAACAACGAGCTGTTCGGCCTCATCAAGAAGGAGGTGACATCTCCCGTAGACGGGACCATCGAGTCCATTTCTGAAGCGACAGGCCAAGTCATCGTCAGAGGGCTCCCCGTGCCTGTGGAGGTTGATGCCTACGTCCCCGGCAAAGTTGTCGAGGTAACTCCGAGGCTGGGTGCAGTCATCGAGACGAACGCTGCTTTGATACAGGGAATTTTCGGTATCGGTGGGGAAAACCACGGCAGGGTGAAGTTGGCAGTTGACTCCCCTGATGCTGAGATCACGGAGGATTACATCACATCTGAGGACCGGGGGGCTGTCCTTGTCGGAGGATCGTTGGTGACGGTGGAGGCTCTCAGGAAGGCTGCTGAGACTAAGGTTTCATGCATAGTTACTGGTAGCGCGCGACATAAGGACATAGCAGTATTCATGGGCGAGGAGATTGGAGTCGCCATCACTGGACAAGAGGCAGTGGGCCTGACCCTTATCATCACCGAAGGATTTGGCAAGATGAAGATGTCCCAGCGGACTTTCGACCTGCTCAAGAATTTTGAGGGGTACATAGCTTCGGTGAACGGCGCCACACAGATAAGGGCCGGTGTCCTCAGGCCCGAGATTATTATACCCCACGAGAAAAACCACGGGCAAGTGTTTCGCGACGATCTGACCGCAGGAATTGTGCCTGGCACACCGGTCCGCATCATCAGACAACCCCACTTTGGAACCATCGGTAAGGTAGTCGACCTGCCCGTGGAACTGCAGAAGATTGAATCTGAATCCTATGTGAGAGTCCTAGACGTGGAACTCGAAGACGGCAGAGTCGTAACCATACCTAGGGCGAATGTCGAGATCATCGAGGAGTAGAAACAATTTCCGACCAGTTCTCAGGACATGGTTGGTAAGCCCGAATCCCCCTTGACCTACGTCTGCAGTCTGCATTGGAATAGATGTCCACAAGCGATTGTGTCAAGTAGCCTTGATGGATGAGAATGGAGTCATTCTACGTGAATTGAGGTTCGAGAACACGATGGAAGGAGTTCAGAATCTCGTGAACCTTGCAAAATTCGTCGACCCTCACGTGAAAGCCGTCGTGGAGCGATCAGCCAACTACCGATCAAGATCTACGATGAGCTGGAAGAGGAAGGTGTCGAAATGAACCTATCCAACCATTCCAGAACAAGAGCCATAGCTCTAGTGAGAGTTAAGTTGGATAGACCGGACGCCGGAACAATGGCCTACTTGTTGAGAGGAGATCTTGTGGCTGAACGCTACGTTCCACCCAGAAAGAATCGCGAGCGAAGGACACTAATCAGGCACCATGCCAGCCTGACGAAGATGAGGGTTGAAGGGAATTGGATCCCTCGGGCAAATATGACCTGTCCTACGATTTCACAGATCTATTCGGTAAGGAAGGCATGGAACGGCTTCCCGGCATGGACCTTCCAGCCACCTCAGAGAATCGCACGCAGAGCGGGAGACTTTCATAGGCAGAGGAATTATCTCGTACAACAAAAGCTTGATCTCAAACACCGTGTTAGGAATCTTGGAGTGCTAGACAAGATGCTACGCTATGATCCCTAGCCAATCTGAGAGTAGATATAGAAGCTGGCCGATTAGTAACTTCATCCTAGTCACCACGGTGTTGCCAAATGACGCTCCCAGAGCAATCATTATCATGTACCGCCCTATTACCGCGACGGTGCCCCATTTCCCTTTGTGCATTCTCGGAACTGTGAATACAAAGTAATACAACGTTGTAATGGTCGCGATCAGGATCACTAGGGCGTTTAATGTCGTCAGAGGGACTATAGTCATCACAATTTGGGATACGAAATTCGTCTTTATCTCAGCTTGGAAGGCGGTAACGAGGGTAACTCCTAGCATAAATGCCATCCCATATCTGCTTATCCAGTAGTGTTTGGAATGATATTGGAAGTATAGCATCAATCCTAGCAGGCACGGCAATAGGTATGCAACTTCTCCGCGAGATATCGGTGTAAGTGCGTATCTTTGAATGTTCGTGACTGCCATTACGACGGCATTGCCGACTGAGGCAGCGACGAATATGTGTTCCGAAAGCTTGAAGGCAGGGTTGTCCCGAAAGGCAAAACTGAATATGGCGAGTATGAAGAAGGCGGAGAGCCAAACTCCCGGATCTGTTGATATCAACTTTCTACACCCTTCCTTTACGGCGCTTCCCGAGATAACCAATGTTACCTAGCAAAATGAACGTTATTATGAGCATGTGCGCCAGCGAAATCGCATCAGAGGACATCAATCCTCTCCCAGGTTTTCGAATAAGGAGCTCATATTCACCGGCGGCGACGGCACCTGACACCAATACCTCAATCATCCCCTTTCCGTAGAAAGGCTTCAAAGTCGGCAGCGTCATAGCCGTTGCACATACGAGGTACCTAGGGGCACCATAGGGTTCAACCCACTGTTGCACCCAGTTTTGACCTAGGGTCCTGTGAGCACCAGTTACCGCTACTAGCATAGCGATGTCTCGTACGTCCTTGGCGCCCTTCATTACATCGAGTTGAGAAAGCGGAGTGCCTTTGTAATCAACTCTGGGGAAAAAAAGGTCTTTTGCCATCGCAGCCATCGTTGGGATAGGACTCGCCAAAAAGCCCAAGAAGACGTAGTCTCTGCCGTAGACTCTTCCGTATACCTTTTGTGGATCAACAGCCTCTTCAACATATTTCATATACATGTAGAATCCGTCTTCATCAAATGTCAAGAAGACTATTCTCACCGGCCTAGAGAAGAGGTGATGGGCCAAAGCAATCAGGAAGGGTGCGTTCTCACCCGCGTCTGCTGGCAGCATCGCAACCTCAACGTATACCAAAGCGTCTTTCGGAAGCTTGTCAACTGCTTCGTAGAATCTTCGCGTTTCCGAGCTTACATCGATTGGTAGGCCAATTGGTCGTATGAGTACCGCAGTTACGATTATTGCGAGAAGCCCGTAGTAAATAGGGCTCGGTATGTTGTCCAGTTTTTCCCACAAGCGCTCCCCGTTGCTCATTTCACTCTCTCCTCCCTAACCATCCTGTCTCTAGTCCCAACAACGTTCGTACGCCTGTTAGGATGAATCCAAGAGCTACTCCAACTGTAAATGCTCGATACGTTCCTGTTACCACGGTGTCCATGAGCCAGTTTCCACCAGTAAGGAAACCAGACCAAATAACGCTCCCTATCGGCGCGGTCGCCAGCAACAGAATCAAACCTGAAACTAAAAGAAGCGCAGCCTCGATGCTTCTGACCCTCATAACACGATATGCGGCTGAGGCCATGTAAAACGCGACTGAAGCGAATACAGCTCCTCCCAGAGGAAGGATAACGTTAGAGTACATCCACTTGTAAATTGGGGTGCCAGCACCTAGTCCTACACCTACCACTATGTACAGCGTCGAGACCACAAGCATCGCGGCGCTGTACGGCCACTGCCCCGGGGTCCGCCTTACCAGATGCCTGTAGTGCGTTCTATACATAGTGAAAGCTCCTAAGCCTATGGCAAACGCAACAATTATGACATTCCAGTTTCGCAAGACTCCTCCGGCGATCGAACCTGCAGGAGTCGGGATGAACCAATCAAAGAGTGTGATAACCCCAACAATGAAAATCAGTATCATAGGAATTCGTCTCTTGATAGCAGCAGACAAACATCATCACCTCATGTGGCAAGGAACTTGGCGAGAGCCAAGCTACCGACTGAGGCGAGGGCTACTCCTAAAATAGTCAGTACTATGGCTAAAACCTTGAAGGCATCATTAGCCGCTATTTGTGAGAGAGCACCAGGTTGTCCAGATATATAACTCCCTGCCACCATGACTTCCTCACCAATTAGGGTATAATCACATGCCGCTACGAAGAAGGGTATCTGAAGAAGGTTCGTTGTTCCTCCAACTTGAACAGCTCCGACCCTAGCACCAGTCTCGACGATGATCATCGATGACCCGCCGATATGGCCGATGAATGTGTGGGTTGCCACCTTTCTGCTTTCCAACAGAGCCTGACAACCTGTGCAGAATGCCCATTGGTCTGGACTTAGGTAGACGATCTGTTCCTCACGCTTGAAGCCTTCGGGGCTTCCGGCAGCAGCAAAGGCGCTCTTAAGCATCCCTTCCACCGTAGGAATAATCTGAGCATAAGATATTGGAACGATTATCTCGGCCCCCTTCCTAGCGGCCATTTCAGCTGTATACGCCATAACACTCATAGCGGCAACACCTATTGGTGAGTACTCAACCTGTCCCATGTTGATTAGAACTGGTCTTCCCATCTCGGCGGCTCGTCCAACGCACTCCTCCATAGCCGCCAACCCTGCAATAGTGCGTACAGAAGGCCGCCACCCCTTCTTTCCAAGTCTCCAGATAACTAGGACGACGATGAAGAACATAATCAACATAACGAAGGGAACCGTTTGTCCGGTTTTTATCATGTCGACTATGCCCTCACAGTCACAGCGCCCCTTCATGTTAATAAGAGTTGCCTTCACCGGCATTAAACGGCTTTATGCATAGTGGGCGTGAAAAGGTTTCGCAGTTAGCTTGCAGTATGTCTTTAGCCTTTCACAAACGGTTGTTCACTCAGCCGAAAAATTATGAATCAGAATCTTTCCCGCTCTGGCCCCGGTATGTTTCCCTCCCTCAACTATTATCGTTCCGTTCACTAGAACGTATATGATTCCCTCAGGTGGTCTGAGTGGTTTCTCTCTGACACTTATGGGATCGAAAACGACTATGTCAGCCCACATCCCCGGTCTTATTAAGCCTCTGTCAGTAAGGCCCAGCCTATTAGCGCAGGCCGAACTCATCTTCCTCACCGCCTCTTCAAGAGTGAGGACTTTCTGTTCGCGAACATACTTTCCCAGAACCCTTGGATACAATCCATATCCTGTGCCTCTGTATAAGCCATATCCGACGGTTGATACACTCTTATCGGAGTATCCACCGCAGCCCGTGTCAGTCCCGAAAACGGCCACAGGATACCTGATCAGTTCTATGTTATCTTCTTCAGTTCCCCAAGGACCTTGAACTTCGACTCGCTCACTTTCTGCAATGAGATCAAGGTAAACGTCAACTATCTCCTCTCCTTTTGTCCGCGCAATTTCACCGAAGGTCTTGCCGATGAACATCTTGTTCTTCTCCAACTTTACATCTGTCACAATCGTCTGCTCCCAGTCCATTTCGCATCCTAGACCCAATGCATCCTCCGCAAAAGATCGTATCTTCTCTCTCAGTTTTGGATCCCGTAGTCTCTTCACCAATCCTTCGAGTCCCCCTTGCCATGCCCACAAGGGAACAACCTTGTTCGGACCCATGGCTGTGTATGGATCAGCCCAAGTGTCTATCGTGACATCAACTCCTCTACGTCGCGCATCATCCACTAGCTTCAGGAACTCCCTAGCTCGTCCCTTGTTTACACCCCAGCCCCCTGCGATTTTGGCATGACTCCACACGGTCGGTATGCCTGCACGTTCCCCGATCTGTATGCACTCTCGTATGGCTTCTGGCATAGTGTCCCGCAGAGGTACAAGGAAACTCCTTCCAAGCTTCTCATCCCCAGTCCATCCCCTTCTCCGGATGTGGGACTGATGTATGCCACCGTACTTAGCAACAACCTTGGCCAGCTCAACAACCTCATCTGTCTCAGCATAGTTTTGCGGTGGATATTGTAGACCTGTTGAGAGCCCAAAAGCTCCCTCCTCCATCGCAGTTGTGACCATCGCCTTCATCTCTTCCATTTGATTCTTGGTAGGAGGGCCTCTCTCCCAGCCTAGAACCGACATACGGACCGTTCCAAAACCGACCATGAAGGCACTATTTACCGAAACACCCCCGAACTCTCTAAGTTTGTCAACATACTCCGCCAACTTGGTCCAGCTCACTTCAACCGGTACGTGCTTCTCTCGAACCGACTTCCTTACCGCCTCCAAGGCGGCCCCTTGTAGAGGACCGCTTGCACTTTCTCCACAGTTGCCGGTGAGCTCGGTCGTGACACCCTGCATCACCTTGTTGTCTGCTGTTGGACACTTGAAGTAGCTTAGCTCTGAATGGGCATGAATGTCAAAGAAACCGGGGCAGACCACATAACCCCGGGCATCTATTACTCTGTTCGCTTCAAAAGCTGGGAGATTCTTCGCTACCTCATCGATCTTGCCACCTTCGATGCCAACATCGGCCCTGTACCAAGGACCTCCTGTTCCGTCTACAACGAACCCATCCTTAATGAGAATCTCGAATCTCATTCTTTCCCATACTCCTCGAGGAGTCCCGTCAGATTCTACATCAATAAGGTGCGCTAACAACTTATGTTCGTTATCCAATTGTAACATGGAGGTCACGCTTTGTGAAAAGAGTTCGAGCACGTGAACTTGGAATCGTCATAGGCGAAATGGAGACTGGTAAATACGATGCAATTACCGATGTCGAGGGTGTAGGAGTCGGGCATTCAACAATAGTCAAAGGAGAAGGACCACTAGTACCGGGAAAAGGCCCCGTGAGAGCTGGGGTGACAGCAATTAGCCCTCATGACGGAAACATCTACACCGACAAAGTGCAGGCTGCCGTATATGTCTTCAACGGTTACGGGAAATCCTTGGGGCTCGATCAGGTTACGCACATGGGGGTCATAGAAACACCCATTCTATCTACAGATACTTGGAACGTCTGGAGGGTCGCGGACGCGCTCTTTGACTATATGTTCGATAAATATGACGTTAAACCTGTCTCAGTCAACCCAGTAGTTGGGGAGACTAATGGGAGTTTTCTAAACGATTCCTATGGTCGTCATGTGGGGAAAAGGGAAGTCTATGATGCGCTGGATATGGCGCGGAGTCCACGTGGAAATGGGCAAGTTGAAGAGGGAAATGTTGGTGGAGGAACACCTATGTCTGGCTATGGTTTCAAAGGTGGGATTGGCACTGCGTCAAGGAAGACAGATGAGTTCACCTTAGGCGTTCTGACTCAACTCAACTTTGGTCAACGCAAAGATCTGATCATAAACGGCGTTCCGGTTGGAGTGGAACTCAAGGAATATGAGAAAGAGCTGGACCCTATTACAGACGGCTCCTGTATGGTCTACATGGCTACGGACTTGAAGTTAACGTGCCGTCAGCTCTGGAGGATGGCAAAGAGAGCTATTCTCGGGCTCGCGAGAACTGGTTCATATGGAGGAGTGAGGAGCGGCGACTACGTCATAGCCTTCTCCACTGGCAAGAGAGACACTGATGACCTATACATGCACGACTTCAAGAAGAGAAAGGAGATACATCCTGAGCTCACCATGGCACAATCGCCAAGGACCGAGGAGTCCTGGCTCAACGATGTTTTCCGGGCAGCTGTTGAAGCAACCGAGGAATCGATAGTCAATGCCTTGTTCAAAGCGGAAACCATGGTGGGAAGGGATGGCAACATCCGACATGGAATTCCGTTAGAAAGAGTGCGAGAAATAATGAAGAAATACGGAAGGCTTTAAAGGAGAAGAACAGCGTATCCAGCCGTCTCATCAGCAGATATTTCGACCTAAGTACCTGCTGCCTCTCATCGTGGGAACTGATCCAAGTTGAAGATTACGCAGGTCTTAACGACTAAACTGAGTGTACCACTGGATAGACCCATGTGGTTCGCGACAAGAAAGGTCTTAGCTAGAGAGTTCACAGCTTGCGAGGTAGTCACAGACCAAGACATTAGAGGCTTGGGCGTGGTCCCAATTGGTGACCCTTATTCTGTCGCAGCGATAATTGAAAGAAAACTCAAGCAACATCTCATCGGTGAAGAAGTCTTTGCCTATGAGAGACTTTGGCACAAGATGTACAGGGAAATGTACAGAGATAGAACAGGTGCTGCCTTGAGAGCGATATCTGCAGTCGATGTGGCAGTCTGGGACGCGATCGGGAAGGCCCTTGAAAAGCCTGTGTACAAGTTGCTTGGCGGTCACAAAGACGAAGTACCAGCCTACACCTCCATAGGGTACTACCGGGAGGGTAAGGGATCGGAGCAGCTTGCAGAAGAGGTTAGCCTATACGCGAAGAAAGGTTACAAGGGCGTGAAGATTAGAGTGGGAGGAACATCCTTGAAAGAAGACATAGAACGGCTAGGGGTCGCGAGAGAGGCCGCTGGACCCGACTTGATACTCATGGCTGATGCCAACAACGCCTATACACCCTACGAAGCGATCAAAGCTGGAAGAGAGTTCGAGAAGTTCAACATAGCGTGGTTCGAGGAACCAGTCATGCCGGACGATATTGCAGGGAGCAGAAAGGTAGCTGATGCTCTGGACGTGCCAATAGCCTCAGGAGAGCTAGTGTACACGCGCTATGGCTTCCGAGATCTTTTCGCTAATCAAGCTATCGATATAGCTCAGCCAGACTGCACCGTCGTTGGGGGGGTAACCGAGTTCACGAAAGTAGTCGGGATGGCCGCGGCTCAATCGATCCCGATTGCTCCACACTGGAACCAAGAGATCCACATGCATATGGTTGGCGCATTCGCCAACGCTTTCATCGTAGAGTTCTTTGAGAAAGATGCCGACCTACGAAAGGAGGAACTCCTGTACGATACGTATATCACACCTTGCAACGGCATCATAAAACTTCCAAACACGCCCGGATTCGGTCGAGAACTGTCCGAAGAAGCTGTCGAGAAGTATCGAATGGATTAGATTCATCTTAGGCTCCTTCAGTCCGTACTCCATTCCCTCTTCAAGCTCTTTCCCAGAACACTATTTTCTCCATCTTTTTCGATCCTTTTCGCCCCGAAGCTCTGCTGGGTCTTCAACAGGGACACCCATCGGAATAATCGCCACCACCCGCCATTCTTCTGGTATCTGAAGCAGATCTCTTAGACACTTCTCGTTGAACCTTCCGATCAAGCGGGATCCTAGGCCCTCCGCCTCCGCGCACGGACTATGTGTTCACAGGCTATGGCAACATCGACCTTCCAATAGTCTTCGAAGTATTCTTCTACGTAGAAGGATCTTCGTTTATGCTGAGACTTGGATGGGACACCACAGGCTACGACAACGACAGGGAGATCCGCCTCCACGAACCATCTTCTAGGATAACATTTCTTCAAACCGTTTTGGATCTCGAGGTCCGTTACTACAATGAATCGCCATGGCTGCCGGTTCTCTGCTGAGGGAGCCTGCCTTGCAGCTTCAAGAATCCACTCGATTGTTCCACGTGAAACTGCATCGGAACGATGCTCTCTTGTCAGGCGAGCTTTTGTGCAAAGCGTAAGGAAATCCACAGTCTCCGAACCGAACTTAGGTAAGCGTGTACGTTCGGAATTCACCCTTGCATGGGTTGCCTTTAGATACGTGTATGACCTTCTTCGTAGGCTGGGCCATGACGCAGGTAACTGTCTGTCCGAAACCCTGTTTCTCAGGCGCTCCTGGATGTCTGCATATGGAGTCAGGAGAATTTGCGTGGTCTGAGACGAAGATCTTCGCGGTCTCTATGCTGAACGGTTCTCCAGTCTTATCCCATTCCACAAAGAGCTGCTTGATACGCTCCAACCTTCTGCTCGAGTTCACCATTTTGTCCCCGGAACGGCCCTCATACTTTAGCATTTCTGGGTGTAAGAAGTGATTTGTGTGGAAGAAGTAGCCTTTGCTCGGGACGTTCTCATATGGCTCCAGGACGGCGAGGGTATCCGGACACCACTCAACCTGAGCAACTCTGCCCGAGCTTTCTGCCATGATATCTGTCTGTGAACCGCTCCTCTTAGCTTCTCTAACGACTCCCAATGCGTCTTCTATCGTGGTTTGCTCCAAGATTCTTCGACATATAAAAGCCGAAGGATTTCCAAAATCCCTGTCCAAGACGCTGCTCAGTTCATTCCCAAGCCTTACCATTCCAGCGGAGTTGATTCCATGGACATACAGATTTCCCGCTCGGCACAATGCTAGAATTTCTGGCCCTTTTCTTGGGGTCAGATGAAGGATAATCCCGCGCTCTACCGTACGGGTTGTCCTTGGGTTATCCACGTTCTGGGTAATGATGGTAGAGCCGTCGTCGGTTCGTCTACCGAACACGACGAACGTGGTACAGCTTTCCAACCTTCTTGGTTGTCCGGTGTTTATGAAATAGATCTCTTCCCTTGAGACGCCAGCGCCATCAGCGATCCCGTTAAGCTCTTCCACTAAATGTGGTGCATAGCGTTCTCCAAAGCTGATACATCGCGTCGAGAATTCAAGAGCCTTCTCCTTTGTTATGCCCCTTTCTTGAACGGCTTGAAGGGAACCCTTTAGATGCTCCTTTATCAACTCCGAACATCTCTCGCCGTGCTGATACCCCATCTCGTAGTTAGATCCGTGAACTTTGACTAGTGGAAAACCTCTTTCCTCTAACTTCGACATGACATTGCACCGAGTTTTGCTAACATCCTTTTCCTGGATACAGCAAAGCTCCAAGTTGCCTTCAAAGATGATGTTTCAGAGGTTTGCCTGGCAGGGCTCCCGTATGCTCTCCCTTCTCTATGACAACCACACCGTTCACCAGGACATACTCGATGCCGTCAGGATACTGGTATGGCTGAAGATATGTGGCCTTGTCTGCAATCCTTTCTAGGTCGAAGACGACGATGTCTGCCCACATGCCTTCCCTCAGTAGTCCCCTGTCTCTTAATCCGAGCTTCTGCGCTGGTAAGGACGTCATCTTTCGAACTATCTCCTGCAACGTAACCAGTTTTTCTCCAACGTCGTCTCTCAGGTCTTTTCTCGTCTCGCCCTTGACGTACTTTCTGAAAAGCATCGGGAATGTCCCGTAGCTTCTAGGGTGTTTTTGCCCCCTCCCAAGGGCTCCGTGCGGGGCGAGAGCATATCCATCCGATCCTATCATTGAGCATCCATGCAGCAGAACTCTTCTAATGTCTTCTTCATTATAGTAGAGGCCGACTATTGCCCCCGATGCGTCTGCCTCAAACAAAAGGTCGAAGTAGGCGTCGAAAGGATCGAAACCCCTATCCTGAGCTATCTCATGGACAGTCTTTCCAACAACTTCCTTCCTTGGATAAGAGGAGATCATGATCTTTTCCCACATCCCTCTCTTTACAAGACCGCATGGTCCTGGGCCCGGGATCTTTTCCTCTATCATGTCCTCTCTGATCCTCTTGCGCAGTTCTCTATCCTTCATTCTTTCCAGTATCTTCTTGCTTCCCCCCTCCTGAACCCAAGGAGGCAAGAGGGCGCTAAGACTAGTCTCTCCGCCTATGTATGAGTGCATATCACATGTAACCTCTACACCGCTCGCCCTAGCCTTGTCTATCAACCTCAAGGTTTCAACAGATTTCCCCCAACCCCCTATCTTCGCCGGGTGATGAGAAATCTCTACAGGCACTCCGGCCTTCTCTCCAATCTCTATGGCTTCCTTGACAGCATCCACCAAGGTTTCTCTCTCCCCCCTGATATGAGAAGTATACATTCCTCCGTACTTGGCTACAATCTTGCAAAGCTCTATTATCTCACTGGTTTTCGCGTATCTCCCAGGAGGGTAAACCAATCCTGTTGACATACCGAACGCGCCTGCTTCCATGGATTCGCCCACCAAACGCTTCATCTCTTCTAACTCTTCTGGCGTCGGATCTCTTTGCTCCATTCCCATGACACATCTCCTCACTGTACCATGTCCAACCAATGGCGCCACATTGACGGCGATCTTGTTTCTCTCCAGTACGTCCATGTAGCTCGAGAACGAATTCCAACTCGGCTCAAAGCCATAATCTTCGCAGACCCTTCGAGTCACATCAACCTGCGACCCCATGGATGGCGCCGCGGAACCACCACAATTTCCTACTACCTCTGTCGTCACTCCCTGCCTTGCCTTGCTTTCAGCTTTCGGATTGACCAGTAAAGTGTAGTCGGAATGGCTATGTATGTCTATGAAACCTGGGCATAGGAAAAGCCTATGTGCATCTATTGTCTCGATCCCGCTCCCTTTTGGCTTTCCAACTTCTGCTATCTTTCCGTCTTTAACACCGATGTTGGCCCTGAACCACGGGTTCGCTGCTCCGTCAATGACAAAGCCATTCTTTATGACTAGGTCAAATCTCTCATCGGGCATCTCTACAACCTTCTCGCCACAATCTCTAAACAGCCTTGTAAACGGCGTTCCGTAGTTATTTCTTTTGGCTATTGTCGGAAATCTCGGAACCGAATCCAACCGTTGTGAAAAACGAGTCTCGCCACGATGTCAATGGAAAGTCAGCAAAGCGACTGACACGCCTGCGTGGGGAAAAAACTCGGGTAATGTTCTGATGAAAGACGATCAGAACTCCATATGTCGCTAGCGTGAATCTTTGGCTTTCACCATTTCTCCTTTGACCCGGATGTATACACTAACCAGTCCTCAATCATCAACCAGATCCAACACTAACTTGATCTCCCTCAGGAACTCCAACTACGTTTCACCCTGTAACTTAGACAGGATATGCTCAACTCAGGCTTTCATTCTGCCAAACGTCTATAGACGACCTATGACCTGATTTTCTTGGCGATTAGAAGACATGAGCGACGGCCCGCTTGCCTTCATCAAAGATGCCTTAGCAGGAGTTGAAAGAGAAGCAAAGGAATCGGTAGGCGATAGGATCTATGTGACATGGTCTGAGCATTACAACAACTGGATTGATTTCTTTCAGCCTCTACTGAAGGAGCTCAGCGATTTTGAGAAGTTCAATCTCATGATTGTCTTTCGCTTGGCGGCGGAGCTTTCGAGACGAATCGCTGCAGTTGCTCCTGTGTCTGGTCATTTCTGGCTGAATGATTCGAAGCTCGACTACCCGGTTTCGCTCATCTTCTTTGCGGGGACGGAGGATCCGCTGAATCCGCTGCTGGGTGGCGAAGTCAGGTCACCTTGGGGCATTGTAGAGAAGAAGCCGCCTGTGAGCGAGTCAGTGCTGAAATGGGTGAAACTTCTTGGGTGCCCGGCAGAGCCTAAGGTCCTCTACGACAAAGATGGCGTGAAGGCGGTGGTATACGCCCCAGGCAGAGGCGGGTCAGAGGTCGTTTCCTACACGATCGAGGGTATGGGGCACACTTGGCCGGGCGGGAAGAGCCTCCTGCCCGAGCGTCTCGTGGGCAAGATGACACATAAGATCAAGGCGACTGATGTGATCTGGGAATTCTTTCAGAATCACCCGAAGAAAGTTTGACAAGAAGGACTGTAGCGATAGATCAGGAGAATACAACCATATAGATCCAACCGGAACCTATCGCTGTTCCTTGATATTGCGGGAGAGGTTGATATGTGGAAAACCGTACTCGTTGCCACAGCGTTCAACCTGTTGTTTGAGTATTCTATGAGAGGGGTCAACAACCTTCTGGTTCAGCCGGTTCTTCCGCTGGTTCTCTTCACAACCTACTTCACTCTCTTCACTATGCTCGAAGATCTCATCGTGAGGTATAGACTGAAGGATTATCATTTGATCGTGGCCGCGTTCTCTTATGGAATTGTTTATCAGTGTCTGGTGTCGGGTGCCGCGTTTATTCCGCCGTTGATCCTTGGGATAAATTGGGGCGGTGTCCTATTCGTTATTCTAGTGTGGTGGGGGGCACTTCAAAATGTGATGACCTTCTACATAGCGAATCGAATTGCACCTAGAGACTGGAACCGCCCCCACCTATCAAAGATAGGTTGGGCAGCGATGCTCTTGTTGAACGGCCTGATGGTTCTCTTGTTTCAATTGTATGGAGGTATCCCGAAGGGCTCTCTGCGGGGGATAGTAGTGATGGTTCTGATTTTGATTGGAGGCGTGGCAA
>Ga0209725_1000379_pt1 | contig 27465 bp, 29 predicted proteins | sample I18A1metaG_FD_184145 | JGI IMG/M metagenome (GOLD analysis project Ga0209725, IMG submission 184145) | Lake sediment bacterial and archeal communities from Gulf of Boni, Indonesia to study Microbial Dark Matter (Phase II) - ​I18A1 metaG... | ecosystem: Environmental > Aquatic > Freshwater > Lake...
GCCTCCATGACCAACGCGGGATGCACCATGCCGGAACACATGACGCGTATTATCCGAACGTTCGTAGGATACTGTATCCGCGAAGTTCCCGCTAAGTCGGCTCCGGCATATGAGCACCAGTTGCAACACAAACCGACTATGAGAGGTTCGAACTGTGTTGACTCAGCCATGGCGTATCCCGCTTTGTGTGTTCAGCTATCTGAGATGTTCACTCCAGTTTCTTTGAAACAATCTCTGTTAGTTGCATCGTGATCTCGATGGTTCCCGCGAGTTCTTATATCAGGCCAAGTCCACGCGAACCTGGAAGCCTTTGTATTTGATGGGTCACTTAGTTCAGAGGCCGGACCTCCGGTGAGGATCAACATCAGAGAGACAAGCTTTCCGCAGATGAAGGGTCGCACGTTCGAGATTGTGCAGGTCACAGACAACTTGTGTGAATTCTGTCGGAAGCCCGTAAGCACAGACGAGGCGAGGGGGAAAGTCATTACCATATCCACCTTCAATGATCATCACAGTCTGCTTTCCAGGGCGGCAGCACACGACAGGGTCGAAGTGGACCTTGAAGAGAACCGCATCTACCTCTTCGACCATGCATACCCTTGCGTATTTCACCCCGAATGCCTGAAGAGATCCTAGGGAAGAAGGCCCACGATATTGTTCTTGGGTTCCAAGATGCTCCTCTGCTGCGCAGGGGCCGAGCGAAGGCATCACGTGGTCTTGTAAACGTATTCGTTTTCCTTCTCACCTACTTCCGTCACTGCTCCACGTTTTCTCAGGGCGAGCATGTGATCGAGCAACTCCTTTCGGCCAAGGCCGGTCGATTCCGAAAGCTCCTTCATGGTCATCGGGCCCCTGTGGCTGAGCTCAACCAGAAGCATTTGACGTCGCATCTCGTCGATCATGACATCGTCGGCTATCTGGTTGTAGCGCTCGGTCTCACTGGCTTTGGCCCCCACGACCGAGAGACCCATAACCCACCTCAGCCTCTCGGACTTGAATGCCTCTACGGCGGCATCCAGCTTCCTAGGGTACTTTGCTAGCTCGCTCATGATCTCACCTCAGGTCGACTTGATATTCGAGGACTTGAGCGGGCTCGGTCCGAGCTCCCTGACCTTTTCGGTCATATCCTTGACTAGAAGAGAGAACTTCTCGCCCTCTCCCGCTGATATCCACGCCAGCCTAACCCTATCCTCCTCCACTCCAAGCTGCTTCAACGCCATCTTCAGAAAGTGGAACCTCTTTTCCGCACGGAAGTTTCCCTTTACGTAGTGGCAGTCGCCTGGGTGACACCCGGTCACAAGAACGCCGTCTGCGCCGTCCCTGAGGCCCTCAAGCACGAAGACCGGGTCTATCCTTCCGCTACACATCGTCCTTATGATCCGAGCGTTCGGCGGGTACTCAAGTCGGCTGGTTCCTGCTAGATCCGCCCCAGCGTAGGAGCACCAGTTGCAGGTAAAGATGAGGATGCGCGGATCGAATTTGGGTGTCTCGGCTTTTGCTGTGCCGCCCGCACTTGGTACCGATTCTACTTCGCTCATCTTCTACCGCCTCACTGGGCCATCATTGCCTCGACCTGTGCCAGGATCTGTCTATCACTGTAGTGTCGCATCGTGATAGCGCGCCTAGGGCAGTCGGCAGCGCAGACACCACATCCCCTGCATAACGCAGCGATCGTTTTCGACTTCCCATTCTCGATCTTGTGGGCTCCATAGGGGCAGAGTTCCTCGCAGAGGCCGCACCCTATACAGAGATCCGTGTTCACGTCAGCTGTCAGTGCTTCCGTCTTCAGTTTCTTGTTCGCCATGAGAATCGAAGCCCTGGCAGCAGCGGCCTTCGCAGATATTATCGATTCTGGAATGTCCTTGGGCCCACAGGCAGTGCCCGCGATGAAGATTCCATCGGACTGGCAGTCAACAGGCCTGAGCTTGGGGTGAGCTTCCATGAAGAAGCCGTCCGGGCCCAGAGGAACCTTTAGCATTCTCGCAAGCATCACATCTTCCTTTGACGGGCAGAGTGGCGTTGAGAGTGCGACCAAGTCGCAGAGGAATTCTGTCTCTACTCCAGCCAGCGTGTCGTAGGCGGTTACCTTCAGCTTCTTGTCGGGCGCCTCGGTGATCTCCGGCGGAATCTCTCTAATGTACCTGATGAACTTCACTTCAAGAGCTCTAGCTTTCCGGTAGAAATCTTCGTACTCCTTGTATGTCCTCAGGTCGCTGAAGAGTATGTCAACATGGGCCTTTGGCCACTGTTCCTTGATTCGAATAGCGTTCTTTATCGCGTTCATGCAGCAGATCTTCGAGCAATATGGCCACCCTTCTTCCTTCTTCGCGCCGAGAATCTTGGAGAGAAGCCGAGCTGCAAATGACTGGGTCATATCTGAGAGTTCGTATGTCCACACCTCACCGGTGCGGGAGCCGACACACTGGATCATCAAGACACGCTCTGGCTCAGCCAGCTTGCCCTGCGTCAGCATCTCCTCGAGCTGCAGCTGCGTAACGACCCTGTCGAGTACGCCATATTGGAATGAGCCCTTCGGGGGTTCGTAGTTCAGGGCGCCGCTCGCCAAGACAATGGTTCCGACATCTAGCTTTACCTCCTCGGTTCCTCTCTTGAGGGCGGCCTTGAAGTTGCCGACATATCCGCTGATGTCCTTGAGCGTAGCTGATGTGTAGATACGGATGTTCTCGTTCGACGTTGCCGCCTTGATCACTGGATCGATGATGTCGGAGGAATCCTCAAGGGTGGGATAGATCTTGCCGAGCCTCCGAGTGATGCCGCCAAGTTGAGGCTCCTTCTCAACCAAATGCACCTTGAAGCCTTGACTGGCTAGGCTCACGGCCGCCATGAGGCCGGATATTCCGCCGCCAATGACCATAGCTGAATCGGCAACGTCGACCTCAGGCTCATCTTGAGGTTCAAGCCATCTTGCTCTAGCCACCGCCATCCTGACGATGTCCTCGGCCTTCACCGTCGCCGCTTCGGGCTCATGCGAGTGAACCCAAGAACATTGCTCCCGAATGTTCGCCATTTCGAAAAGGTACTTGTTCAATCCAGCCTCTTCACACGTCGATCTGAAGAGCGGCTCGTGAGTTCGTGGCGTGCACGACGCAACGACGACTCTGTTCAATCCATTCTTCTTGATAGCATCCTTGATCGAGCTGAGTCCAGCTTCTGAGCAGGTGTAGAGATTGCCTTCTGCCCACGCTACATTTGGCAGGGTCTTGGCGTATTCCACAACCTCCGGAACGTTCACGACGCCTCCGATGTTAATGCCGCAGTGGCAGACGAAAACGCCTATTCTCGGTTCTTCCAAACCTGTCACACACTCTCAGCCATGAGAATCTCACTTAGCCTAGCTGCGGCAGCCCCTGCTTGCATGACCGAGTCTGGTATGTCACCCGTTCTCGGGCCGAGACAGTAGCCGCAGCCAACGATTCCTGGCACCTGTGTATCCACGGGGTGACGAACAGGGTCAGATGCGACAAGAAATCCGAATCTGTCAATGTCTATTCCCAAGATCTTCGCCAACTCGACGGAGTCCGATCGCGGCATCAGAGCGGTGCTGAGTACCACCAGATCCGCTTTCAGACTCCTGACCGTCCGAGCTAGTGTGTCTTCATACCATAGAGTGAGATCTTTCGTTTCCGGATCCTCTCTTATCTCGCCAGGGCTACTTCGGACGAACTTCACCCCGTACTCCTTCTTCGCTCGGTTCGCGAACTCTTGAAATCCCTTTCCGAAGACTCGTAGGTCAATGTAGAAGATATGGACCTCAGAGTCGGGTCTGTGCTCCTTTATCAGCACGGCGTCCTTTACAGCGTACTTGCAACATATGCTGGAGCAATACGGGTACCCGAACCGTTGATCCCTTGATCCAACGCACTGTAGGAACGCGATGGTGCGTGGGATTCTTCCATCCGAAGGCCTCATGATGCGGCCGCCGGTCGGCCCCGACGCGGAGAGCAGACGTTCCAGCTGCATCGCGGTGACGACGTTCTTGTATTTGCCGTAGCCGTACGAGGTTATTCTGAATGGTTCGTACGTGTCGAATCCGGTCGCGACGACGATCCCGCCGACGTGTAGTTCGAGTTCAACTGGTTGCTGCTCGAGGTCAACCGCTTTTGCGTTGCATACGCTATTGCAGAGTCCGCAGTCTAAGCAGTTGTCTTTGTCCACAGTGTAGACCCGCGGGACTGCCTGTGGGAATGGTATGTATATCGCCTTTCGAACACCCATTCCTGAATCGAATTCGTTAGGGAGCTCTACTGGGCAGTGATCTGCACAGGTGCCGCATCCGACGCATTTGTCGGCCTGCACGTATCGGGGCTTCTTCACTACCTTGACTGTGAAGTCTCCTGCGGAACCGTGGACCTCTTTTACTTCCGAGTATGTGAGTAACTCTATTTTGGGATGTCGGAAGCATTCAATCATCTTCGGCGCTAGGATGCATATTGAACAATCCATTGTTGGAAATGTCTTGTCAAGTTGAGCCATTCGGCCGCCTATGCTTGGAGATTTCTCGACAAGGTAGGTCTTGAGGCCGCGATTGGCGAGATCCAACGACGCTTGGATTCCCGCAATTCCACCGCCGATGACGAGCGCGGACTTCTCCACCATCATGATCACTTCCTACGCTAGCTTCCTGACTATCCTATCGATGGGGACTCTGTGCTCGCGCAGCTGAGTCGCTTCCGGCTTGAAGCCCATCGCGAGACTCAGCAGCTCGACAAAGTGGAGAACCGGAATATCATACTCCTCCTTCAGCAGGCTCTTGATCTCAAGCTGTCCCAAGTCAAACTGAATGTAGCAGAACGGGCAAGCAGTCACGACGCAGTCCACGTTCGCCCTCTTCAGGGCGGCGAGCTTGCGGCTTGACAAGCTTCTCGAAAGATGGTCATCAATATCGCGTAGAGGGCCGCCGCAACAGATTTCTTTGTCATCATACTCCACAGGCTCGGCTCCTAGGACCCCTACCAGGTCATCCAGTACCTCGAACCCTCTTCCCACCCCTGCGTGCAACAGCTTGGGCCTGACTAGGTGACACCCGACTTGCGTCGCAACCCTCAATCCATTCAGAGGCTTTGTGACTTTGCTCCGAATCCTATCTAGGCCAACATCCTCGCAGAGAACATCCATTGTGTGCTTGACATTGACAGTCCCCCTGAACTTCTTGTTCGCAACCGACAGGATCTTGTTGACCTTGTCCCGAGTCTCCTCATCTCTCTTCAGCGTCTGATTGACCATCATCAGTGACTCGTAGCAGTCGTTGCACAAGGCCATGATGTCCAGTCCCATCTTCTCGGCGATGCACAAGTTCCTCGCCGCCAACGCGAGCCATCCCTCGTAGTCGAGTGACTGTATTGCGAATGGTCCACAACAACTGGTCCCGTTCATGTCGACCAGTTCCACGCCCAGGGCGGGCATGGTCCTCCTAGTTGCTAGTTCGTACGATAGTTCTCTTGCGGGGATGAGGCAGCCCAAGTACAGAGCGTACTTCACTCTCGCTTTCAACTCCTATTTCGGGCTCAGGATCTTGCTCAGCCCGGTCTTCTTTGCTATCTTCGCAACTTCTGGGACCAGTTCGCATGGTGGCAAACCGAGGGCCGCTCTCTGCTTGCTCACCGAGGCCGTCGGACTGACAATATGGCCTGTGTCAACAAGGCTCTTCGCCATCGCCAAAGCACCTTTAGGTACATTTCCGTCTCTTGCAGCGATGGATCTCAGGGCGAAGACAACTTCGCCTACGTCAGCGCCCTGCGGGCATCTGTCTATGCAAGTGAAACACGACAGACAGAGCCACGAGAGTTCGAAGAGCGCCTCCCACTTGAATCCAAGGTTAACCATTTCGATCAGCCTCCTTGGGTTGTACTTGAGCGTCAGCCTGCCGACAGGGCAACTGCCTGCACATCTCCCACACTGGATGCATGAGAGAACGCCTTCGCCTCTAGCTGTGTTGGCCACCTCGTGCATGAAGCCCGGATCTCGCCCTCGAGCGTGAATCTGCGAAAGTATGAATTGGAGGTCAGCCTCAGACGATGTCAACAGGGATCACCTCTTCATCTCGAAGACCATCTCGCAGTACGGATCGCCTTTGTGCATGCTGGCGTTGTATCGGAAAGCTATCTTCGGATTGACGGATTCGGAGACTCCCGACAAGAAGTGCCCCCACAAGTCGCAAACGTAGGGAGGGGCGTCCAGCATCTTCCACCCTTTGAGATAGGGACAGAAGGTCACCCTAGCCACCATGCGATCCGGCAACGCCTCAACTATCTTGTACTCCCAGCCAATGTCGCGCGCCATCCCGCTCAAAACCTTGTCAAGCTCCTTCAAGTCACCCTTCGCAAGACCAAGCTTCTCTTTCCAAAACAGTCCGATCTTCGCTCCAACATCATGACACGCTTCCTCAAGCAGTCTCTCGCCCTCACCGCCATACTTCTCTTTGATCTGACGTGATATTGTTGCGAAGCACCCGACGATTCCCACGATTCCCGAGGAGATGTATCTCCTCGCAAAGCTCATGATCTCTTCCTTGAGCCTCTCGTCAGCGACTTCCACTGTCTCCACTCGCATTCTCGATGTGTAATGACCAGTGCACAAATACACATGGCGTATAATCTACATGCAGACGATAGTAATATAATTAGCATACAAATATGATCTCGCCAGCGCCGAGAGTCCTGAGGCGCGACGCCATATCATGGTAGTCAGAAGCAGTGATCTCGACCTCGGTTTCGTTCAAGAAGTCTCCAAGATCAGCGGCGAAGCCGTAAAGTCATGCTTTCAATGTGGGACGTGCACGGGAACTTGCCCATCGGGCCGCCTGACCTCTCTCCGAACTCGAATGATAATTAGGAAAACCATTCTCGGATTGAAGAAGGAGGTTCTATCTATCGAGCCCGGCGCTTTGGGAATGCATGATTTGCTTCAAGTGCCATGAGCAATGCCCGAGAGGAGTGAACATCCCCACCGTGATGCTTGCACTTCGAAACCTCGCCGTGCGTGCAGGCGTGCCGCCGCCCGAAGGATACTTGAAAATGGGGAAGTCCGTCTTCGAGGAGGGCGCGGTTCAACCGCCACAAGAAGTGGTGACGAGAGACTTCGAAAGCTTCAGTCGTGCCTCGCTGAATCTTCCCAATCTATCCAAACCAGCAGACCTAGACAAGTTCTCCAGGGCTCTCGGTGAGATAGGCTTGCGAAAGATCATAGGAGGATAGGCATACGAGATTTGGTTTATTCCTGGGGTGTTATGCGCAGACCGAGCAGTATGCCTGCGAGCTTTCTGCACGACAGGTGTTGCCGAAGCTCGATGTCGACCTAGCTGAAATCAAGGGCGCGGCCTGCTGTGGCTTCCCTCTCAACAGCATCGATAACTTCACGTGGACCTACCTGACCGCCAGAAATCTGGCTCTATGCGAGGATCAGCACCTCGACATGCTTCCGCTGTGCAACGGATGTCACTTATCGATGTGCGAAGTCAAGCACACACTGCAGGCCAACCCTGCGTTGAAGGAGAAAGTCAATGCTGTGCTGGCATCAGAGGATCTTCGGTATGAAGGCACGGCAGGAGTCAGACACATAATTGAAGTACTTCACGACGATATCGGTCCTGAAGGAATCCAGAAGGCGATCAGCAAGCCTCTCGCTGGGCTGAAGTTTGCAGCCCACTACGGTTGCCACGCTCTCAGACCAAGCGAACTGGGGAGGCCAGATGATTCGCGAAACCCGAGAAAGCTCGAAACCCTAATCGGCGCTCTTGGAGCACGATGGGACATCTATCCGGAGAGACTGGACTGCTGCGGCGCAGGAATAGCGGTCTCGGCAGGAGAGTCCTCGTTGAAGATCGCAGGAGCGAAGCTTGAGAAGCTGAGAACAGCTGGTTTTGACGGATTGGTCACGACGTGTCCATTCTGCATGAGAATGTACGACGCAAGGCAGGAGGCGATTGGAGCACTACTTGGCGGTGCGACATCGTTTCCGGTATTCTACTATACTCAGCTATTGGGACTCTGCATGGATGTCGACGAAGCCTCGCTTGGCCTACACCTCAACATGAGTCCTGTTGGCGAAGTGATCCAGAAGTTCCAAGCGAAAGCGACCTAACGGGTTCGAGCGAGAGGGAGGCAGGCCAAGGCAATCCGAAGGCGCCGACGAATTCGACTTACGGCATAATGATGGCGACGAAGAAGATTGTAGGTCGAAACAACGCGATGGCTGAAGTAGAGACCAACAGAGCCTCTTGAGACAACCGCCGGAAAGGCTTTTGTAACCTACACATGACCTTTGCTGGGTGGCTCGATATGGTGAAGATTCTCGACAGGTTCGAGTTTCCCGAGGGTCTCTACTACTCGGGCGATCATTTGTGGGCAAAGAAGGAAGACGGAACTGTGCGTGTGGGCGTAACCGACATGGCTCAACAGGCCGCTGGGTCCATCCTGTTCGTGAGAATTATGCCCAAAGGGAGGCAAGTTGAGTCCGGCAAGCCCTTGGGCACAATGGAAACCGGCAAATGGGTTGGGCCCCTGAAGTCTCCACTATCTGGAACCATAGTCGAGACGAACGAGGCGCTGAAGACACAGCCAAAGATGCTCAATGAAGACCCGTACGGAAAGGGCTGGCTGGTCATGCTCCAGCCGTCGAAGCTGGACGATGAGCTAAAGAATCTGATGACTGATCCGACCCAGATCGAGAAGTTTGCGCAAGCGGAACTGCCGAAACTGTTCAAGAAGTAGTATGTGCTTTTCTGGTTGAACACGATGTGGCGTTGGCTCGACCTTGACGCAATAGATCCTATAGACACTCAGACGATCTACGACGCCGTCGCCACAGCTCGAGGTAGGAACATCGTTGGCGACACACTGATCTTCTGCTATCCCCGAAGTCCCCTCGTCAGCCTAGGATATCACCAACAGATCGAGAAGGAGCTTGATATCCAATTCTGTAAGGATAACGAGATCCCTTTCGTGAGAAGGATACTGGGTGGAGGGGCGGTGTACCTTGACCGCGGACAGCTCTTCTACCAACTAATCATAGGTCCCGAGAATCCTATGTCGCCCAAGAACGTGACGGAGGCATTTCGTTTCTTCCTTCAAGCGCCTGTCTGGGCATACCAGTCTTTGGGAATAGATGCTCAGTATCGTCCAGTGAACGACATACAGGTCCGAGGAAGGAAGATTTCAGGCAATGGCGCAGCAACTACCGCCGACGGCGTTTTCGTTCTCACAGGAAACATCATACTTTCATTTGACTATGAAAAGATGGTCAAAGTACTGAAGGTGCCATCGGAGAAGTTCAGAGACAAGGCCTACAAGACTCTGAGGGAGTATCTCTCAACAGCGTCGGCTGAACTTGGAAGAGAAGTGGCCATAGATGAGGCAAAGAGGGCTCTCAAGAAGGGATTCGAGAGACTGCTGGGCGAGGAACTCCAACCCGGAACCCTTGCTTCTGAAGAGCAGAAGCTGATGAGTGAACTGGGAGTCAGCTACCTCTCAGACGAATGGCTCTACATGCCAGAGTTCAGGCACCCCGACATCGCTGCAAGGACCTTGAAGATAGCGGAAGGGGTCTCCCTCATCGAGAATGCCCACAAAGCACCCGGAGGCCTGATTCGAACCACAGTCAAGATCGAGAATGACAGGATTGCAGATGCGCTCATTTCCGGAGATTTCTCGCTGTTTCCTAGAGAAAAGATAGCCCTCCTAGAGCAAGCGCTCGTAGGGTGTCCGCTCAAGAAAGAGGATGCGCTATCGAGGATCACAAGCGTCTACTCAGACCATTCCCTTGAATCTCCGGGGGTCCTGCCTGATGACTTTGTCTCAGCATTGTTCCCTCTCAACACAACATGATTCTACTCGCAATGCTGCTCCATCCAGACAGTAGTGTGACCTACACTGGCGGCGTGAAAGCCGCGACACGAGCGACGGCTAGCGCTGCGTGGTAGCGCGCCGACATAAACAATGAGAAGTTCTGTCCGGAGGTTCTAGTTGCGGCCCGGATGCGCTCCGGAGCCCGATGGTATTCGTTTAGACTAGGCCCATTTGATTAGCGACGAGCTCCGCGAGGTCTTGAACTCGTTTGGAGTCTGGAAACTTGGACGACACTTCCGCCAGGCTCTGATCGCAAGACGGGCACGCAGACGTAATGACATCGGCGCCTGTCCTGTTGAGCATTGCGAAGCGCTTCTCCGCGAGGGCGCTCGACATGCTACTGTTAGTGGCCTTGAGTAGGCCGCCTGACCCGCAACATCTTCCCATGCTGCCACTTTCCTCGGGTTCGATGATTTTCTCGACGAAGGAGCCCAGTACTCGTCTAGGTTGGTCCACTACCCCGCCGAGACGGGCAAGTTCGCAAGGGTCATGGTAGGTGGCGGTCACGTGCAGCTTAGGAACGCGCAGCTTCCCCTCACTGATGTACCGGTCGAGGAGCTGAGTGAAGTGAACAACCTCAAAGTTTGGCTTCCTCCCAAGCACTCGAGGGTACTCTTCTCGGAGAGCTAAGTAGCAGCCGGGGCATCCGCTGACCACAATCTTGGCACCCATGTTTTCGATGGCTTCTACGTTGTGCTCTGTGATTTCTCGATAGCCTTGCGTGGCACCGCTGATGCCGAGAGGATGACCGCAGCACCATTCTTCGGCCATTAGGCTCCAGTTTTCACCTGTGTGGTTGAGGATTGCGGTGATTGCCTGTGCGATCCCTTGGCTTCGACCCGCGTAGGAAGTGACGCACCCTACGAAGTAGACGATGTCAGCTTGGTCTTGGACTTTGATCTCGGCACCCGTGTACGTTGCCCAGTCTCTTCGAGACTGGCTGTCCATTCCGAAGACGTTCTTGGGCCCGATGAGCGTCTTCTCCATGAGGCCCACAGAGTCCGGTGCGAGTCCTTGTCTCACGGCAAGTTCTCTGAGTTTGACCCAAAGGTCCAACAGGTCCAGTTCAAGATGGCATTTTTCTGTGCAGCGTCCGCACGTGGTACAATCGAAGACCCGCTGCACGAATTCCGATGCTATTCGAGAGTTGGAAGTGAAGAGGTTGGAGCCATTCTTCTCAAGCATCTTCTTCAGCAGAAAGATCTTTCCGCGTGGCGATGCGGATTCCCATCCCGATCGATCGTAAATTGGACACCACTTGACGCAGTAGCCGCATTGGGCGCAGACAAAAATGTCTTCCCTTTGAAGCTTGGACAGCAAAGCGTCTGACACTTAGATCCAGCCTCCTAATCGCCATAGAGTTTCGAGGAACCCAGTGTACATGAACTTGGGGAGGGAAAAGCCGAGTCTAGTCTTCGCCGTGAAGGTCTTGCCCGGGTTGAGGACCCCATTGGGGTCTAGGAGAGGCTTCAGTCTAACGAATTCTTTTCTTCTGGTCGGCTCGGAAGCGGCGAAGTGAAAAGAATTCCAGACCCCGTAACCGTAGGAGCGCCCGCCCATCGTAATGGCACGATCGATCAGCTTCTTCGTAATCGCCGAATGGATGAGGTATCGGAAGGTGCGGCGCTCATCGCTCAGAAACAGAGGGAAAAACAGCACTTGATCTGGAGAAATCCAGATGTTCTCAATTTCTACATCCGCGGAGGCATCGCAACCGAGCTGCCACGCATATTGGATCATCTCAATCAGACGGTTCGAGGGCACCAAGACATCTGAGGTCAAGACGGTCGGCCCAAGTTTCTTGATTCGAAGCGGATAGAATCGCTCACTCCATTCAAATTCAGCTTCCTCCCGCGGCCTGGAGTTGCCGCCCTTGTCGGTTACCATGCGAGCAAATCTGTTCAGTGATTCTTCCACTTGGTCCGGGGTGCCCGCGTAGTATCCGAAGATGATGGCGCCTGATTCAGCGTCTTCAGGACCGAGCAGAGTTCCTTCACGAGCTCTCACGAAACCGAAGGCTCTCAAGATCAAGCTGAAAGGCCTTGTTTTTCGAACCAAGTCGTTGGCAACTTCGACGGCGTTGGACAGTTGATGGAAGTAAGCCAAGAATGGGGCTGCTGAGGGTCTCCTAGGCACGAGCCTAAGGGTCAGCTCTCCAAATATGCAGAGTGTTCCTTCCGAGCCGAACAGTTGGCCCGGCGTAACCCAGTCCGAGTTAGGATCAACCGTCATCTTCTCTCCGGTTGGTAGAATGGCGTTGATTGATTCAACGTTGTCCACTAGGCTCCCGTGTTCAAGTGAGCCATAGCCAAAACCCCCCGTCGCGGCGAACCCTCCTACCGTGGAACTCGGTGCGCTAGAAGGATAGACTGGCAGCTCCCAACTCGTTGTCTCCAAGAAGTCCATGATGTCCTTCCAGACCGCGCCGCATTGAACCGTGAGAAGGCCTTTGGCTTCATCAAACGAGACGATCTTGTCCAAACCTCGCAGGTCTAAGAGAATTCCTCCCAATGTAGGAACCGCTCCGCCGTATCCCCAAGTGGCTGAGCCACGAGGCGTGACAGGCACCTTGAGCCTGTTGGCGACCTTCATGACGCCGGCGACTTCTTCGAGGCTCCGAGGTTTGACGATGATGTCAGGGAGGCTGTTGAATAGTCGCGCAATGTTGTGAGGAATAGGGGCAAGGTCGTGGCTATACGCGACCTTTTCTAGGTAGCTGGTGGAGACTCTATCGTTCCCGAGGAGGTTCGTCACGGTCTTCTCGATGGACATGAGCGGCGCCTATCCTAGCGTAGCCTTGTTGTGACAAGTCGCTCCAGTTCTTCAGGCTTTGAAACGAGTTCCTTCCTGTCCTCTTCAAGTTGGAAGGGTTGGAAGGCGGCGACCCAACCGCGTCCATAGGGGTCGCTGTTGATGAGATTGGGGCGCTCTCGGAGTTCGTCGTTAACCTCTTGGATCAGGCCGAAAACTGGCGCTCGAAGAAGCACGATCCTCCTTCCGGACTCGATGGATCCGAAGGGGTGTCCACGACTGACGTATCGGCCTTTCGGCAGAACACGGGCGAATTCTATCGGTCCGACGTTCTGTTGGGCGAAGTCCGTGAGTCCGACGTAGACTTTGGAGTGCGGATTCTCCACTTCGGCAACTCTGACCCAGATATGGTCTCGGGAGTAGAGTAGGTTCTCATGGAACTCGTATCTGCTGAGCAGTTTCACGTGCTCTTCACCTCGAATTGCTGTTAGTGTCCGCGCTACATATTCTCGGGCGTGTAACATTTAGTATAGGGACTAGCACGCTAAGTAATATAAGCGACTATATACTCCGCCCTTCTCGCGCGCGTCCCGCACAGGGATGCCCACGATGTCGGCCTCATCCGTTCGAAAGGTGTTGAAGCTAGGAAGGTCAACCTTAGCGGTGACTCTACCCAAACAGTGGGTGGACGCCCTCAACCTGAAGGAAGGGGACTATCTCCTCGTCGACAGCATCGATAGCAGTGCGCTGAAACTCGTTACTAGGAGACATGAGGTCGAAGCAGGACCAAGAGTCTGCGTAATGAACGCTGACCTTTGTGAAGCGCCTAACATGCTTTCGAGAATGGTGATCGGCGCCTATCTAATAGGACATAAAACAATTTGGATCCAGTCGAGAACACAGTTCAAACCTGAACACATACGAGAGCTAGAGAAGGTCACATCCTCTCTTGTGGGTCTCCTTGTTTCAGAGCAAACCGACAGCATCATTGTCCTGCAGAGTCTGGCCGACCCCTCCAAGCCGTCGATGGACAACTCGATCCGTAGGCTTCATCTGATCTCTTCGTTCATGCGGGAAACCGTGGTGAAGGCGCTCATCGACAGGAAAACCGACGATCTCCGCAATGTCACAGCCACGGGAAAGGAGGGTGATCGAGTTTACTGGCTCGCAGTCAGACAACTGTTGTCTTCGAGCCAAGACCGAAAGTTGGCGGAGGCTTTAGGAATCAGGTCGCAGTTCTGGCTAGTTGGCGATAGGGCTGTCCTTAGCAATCTTAAGGCGATCGTCAACTGCGTGGAAGCAATGGCGAAAGAAACCGCGAACCTGCTGGAGCGCTGCTTCTGCTTGGAGGACGATGCCGTGACCGAAATCTCCGGTCTTGACGCCTCGATCACGGAGGTCTCAGAAGGAGCCGTGAACGCTCTAATCACACGGGATGTTGCTCGAGCAAATAATGTCATTGAAAAGATCAACAGGCTGGGAGAGGATGCGAGCAGAATCACGGATCGTCTCTCGGAAACGGTTCACGCGCCTCTATGTCGAAGCTCGATCCTGAGGCTCGTATGCGGCTTAAGCCAAATTGCCTTCAGGCACAAGACGATCGCCGAGATAGCCATCAACCGCGCGCTGGAAGAATCTGGCGATTACGCGAGTATTGACGAAGGTTTCTCCACGAAGACTCAGCTTTAGCACTGACTCTGACCTTGTCCGATGCGAGAGCGGCATCCCAGCAGGTGAAGGCCCGCTCTCGCTTTCCCGCAAGGTTCCCGCTACGACGATCGCCGCATGAATTTGGCGACCGTAGTTTCGGGAAGAATCTGATTAGAGATGGCTCAGCGGCCGTTCATCCCTCAACGGATTTCAGAACGAGCTCCGCGAGATCCACAACCTTCTGGGGACTGCGCTCGGGGGCTTCCTTCGAGAGAGCCTTCAACATGGTGCGCTTGCATTGCTGACAGGCAGTGACGACCGTCCCGGCGCCTGTTTCTTTCGCGAGAGATATCAACTGCTTGGCGATCGTTCCGGGGAAGTTCTCATCAACGACTTCCACATCCCCTCCTCCGCCGCAGCAAAGTGCTTTCTCCCTGTTGAAACGCATCTCAGTGAAGGAAAGGCCAGGGATGCTTCTGATGACATCCCTCGGAGCTTCGTATACGCCTGAGTTTCTGCCCAAGTCGCAAGGATCGTGATAGGTAACGGTGGCGTCCAACGGCTTCAGGTGGATCTTGCCCTCCCTGATCAGCCGCAATATATACTGAGAATGGTGAAGTATTTCGATGTCGATATCATACTCGGTCTTCCATGAATGATAGCATGACGGACAGGAGAATACGGCGGTCTTGACACCGAGCTCGGTTATTCTCTCGATGTTTGACTTCCTCAACTCTTCGGCTTCTTTTCGCATCCCCGCCCAGACGAGCGGATAGCCGCAGCACCACTCATTCTCTCCAAGGATCGCGAAGTCTACGCCCGCATGCTGAAGGAGCTGGGCGACGGCCACTGGCACATCCTGCACTGTTGGAGAGAATGAGGACATGCAGCCCACGAAATACGCGACCTCTGCGCGCGTCTTCTTAGTCAGCGTTTCATCTGGATTTGGAAGGTATTCAACCCACATTGCTCTCTCTGAATTCGGAAGACCCAGAACGTTATGAGTCGAGGCGACCGCGTCCTTCATCATGTTAAAGTTGGCCGGATAGTGCCCTTCACTGACAAGCAATTCTCGTATCGCCCTCCCCAGAGAACGCGTGTCGATGCCGATCGGGCATACCTCTCGGCATCTTGCGCATAGCGTGCAGTAGTAGACACCTCGCGAGAAGAGCTTTAGTTCGGTAGATGTTGGCTCCTCTTGTCTGAGTATCTTGGCTATTGGTCCATGTCTCCGTCGCATGATCGATCTAAAGTTCTTCAGTATGCCGACATAGACAGTTCCGGGATTTGTAGTTTCAGAGTACACTTCACAGTTGTCAGCGCAAATTCCACAAGTGAGACACCCGTCAATCTCCACCATTTGTTTGACAGAGAACGCTCCCGTGGGTGAAAGCGGCTCAATCTTCTTCAATTCTTGTCCTCGCGGAACGTTTGCGAGAACAACGAGCGGTCCTGTGAAGATGTGCCAAAGCTTCGAGTTGAGCGGTATGGAGGTCATGAAGAGGGCGAGTAGGAGGCCAGACAGCGACCACATTGCATACGCTAGATAGGCCAGGTCCAAGGTGAAGAGTTTCAGTACCTGCGATATTCCGTACGCAAGGAACCAGTAGCTTCCAATGGACGGGGGAACGTTGTACTGTAGAAGCGAGACGCTCTCGCCTACTAGCCTGAACAGTAACCAAGCAACGGTTAGAATGATCGCAGACACGTCTGCGAAGGTGGTCTTGAGCGGCGATTCTTTGAGTACGAATCTGCGGTAAGCAAACCATACCTCGCCGAAAATGATTACAGCCATGAACAGGTTGTCCGCAAACCCGTACAGGTTCTCTAACGCACCGATAGCTCCCACAGGGACAACTTCAAAAAAGTACGAGGGAAGAAAGGGTGCGTAGAGGAAGACGGCGATCGGATCTTCAGGGCCAATCTTTGGAACAATTTCAGCCATGAGATGATTGATCAGGATGACGCCGACGTAGCTAATGAGGAAGGCTGAGATGATCGCGCCTCTGATCGCGCTCTCCCTCGATAGTCTGATGAACAGGAGAGAATTCGAGAAGAAGGCCTTGACAAGGTCGAGAATCTTCCTGCTGAACACTAATCTAATGGCGTTCCCGACAGTCCGCGTGAAAGTGTCAGCCACCATGAACCATGTGGCGATATTCCACGCTCCGAAGAACACGCAGGCTGCCGTGCCTATCGCAAAGAACAAGGCGAACAGTGCAATCACGTTCGATCGCCAAGTGACCGCCTATGGATCCATGAAGTGATATCAAACGTTTTCGCTACAACCTCTATAGAAATCATAGAAAGGTGTTGCAGAGTTTCGGAAACCGAAGCAGGCTCCAAGACAGGCCTGAATCATAAGACTTATGTCGCCGCTTCCGGCAACATCGACCGCAACGCGACGAGAGAACCCGAGTCACTTGACAGTCTCCAACGAAACGGTTGCACAGCTCGAGAAGATCTGGCTCGTTCTGGTCCAGCTCTTTGAAGAACTAGTAGGGCGCGGCGTCGAAGCGGATGCATCCCAACTGCGAGATTCCAAAGCCCTTCTACATCTCATCCGCACGACGCCAAGTGATCCCTGTTCCACGCTAGCCAACGGGGCAGCAACCCCGCTTACTGTGTTGGAGCAGAGTCTGGAGAAGGCGAAGATCGAGTTGATAACGGCAAGCGTGAAGTTAGGAGAGGAGCGGTCAAGGTACTGGGTGGAAAGAGTCTCCAAGGCGGAAGTCGAGCCCGCGGACGCGCTCATGGCATATGGAGGATCGCACTTCTTCCCAGGGCTTCCTAGGAGTCCGGGGAGTAGTTGGGCGAGGTTGACATTGCAGCAACCGGTCGGAGAGGGGAGGGTCCAAGATGTGGCCGAGCAGTTTGGGGTACTGGTAGAGTTTGAGGATGATCTCCATCTTGTCTTCGAAGGGGAGCCATACTTGGTCAAAAAGGCTCTGGCTGACATCTACTATATTTCACAGGCCTAGGCAGATTCCGGTTCGACGAGTACCCTTCTCTTCATCATAGCAAATTGAATGGAACAATGTTTCGGTCGAGGCCGAGTGTCCTCGAATCTATCCCAAGCGCCAGGCCCAAGAGCTGGGTAAAGTGAACGATTGGGATCGAGAACTTTTCCCTATATTGTTTCTCGATCGCGGACTGTCTTGCGTCTAGGTTGAAGTGGCACAGTTCACATGTAGTGACAATGCAGTTGGCTCCCGCATCCTTGGCGGAGCGCAATATGTTTCTTGTCATCGAGCTAGCCGCTTCCGGATGCGTCATGAATAGCGGCCCTCCGCAGCATCTGGTCATGTTTGGGAACGCAACTGGTCGAGCTCCCACCGTTGCGATGAGCTTGCTTAGTGTTTGAGGTCGCTGTGGATCGTCGAACCGTGATGACTTTGGAAATCCGGCAGGTTGACAACCGTAGTAGGGCACCGCTTCGATCGAGGTGAGCTGCGTCTTGATTGCTTGCGAGATGTTCGCGAGCCCTGTGTCGTTGACTATGACGTCGAGGAGGTGTCTAGCTCTCCCCTTTCCAGAGTAAGCGAGCCCCAAGCTCGACAGACACACATTGACCCTAGCTTTCAAACTAGCGTCTGCCTCGCAGAGTTCGCGCGCCCTTGAAAAGACCTGATAGCAACCTGGACACGTCACAAGTAAGTCAAGGCCGTCCCTCTCTGCAAGCGCCAAGTTCCTAGAGGGTAAGGCCACGGATGCGAAGCGATCAACAGAGCGGACTGAATCGGCTCCGCAACAGTTCCAGTTCTCAAGTTCGACCAGGTCGATTCCGAGAAGTTTGCTGACCGCTCTCGATGAGGAATCATGCTCCTTGGCGAAGCTACTCGAGGCGCACCCGGGGTAGTAAGCGAACCTCATTTTGATGAAGCCTCCTCACCTGACCTGGGGATCTCGGTGAGCCTTGACAGCTGCTCTGGATGCGCCATGGCCGGAGTGCGGAATACCAGTTTGCCTTTTCTGAGAAGCGTCAGCCCTAGCGGCAGACTGCGAGCGATCTCTCGCATGCCGGCGAGCCTGCTGTAGAGCCGGAACGTATCGAGCCTCCCGTTCGCGACGAGTGACTTCGAGAAAGCCTGATGGAACTTCAGGTTCCTATCGTCACGTGGTAGGGCTCCCCGCCTAACCGCCATGATCCTCAGTGAGCTCATCAGCTCGGGTACGTCGATCCCTTGCGGGCACCGAACTGCACATGTGCGACAGAAGACGCACGTCCATATGGACGTGGTCGACAGAGTCCTGTTTCCTAAGCCGAGCTGAATCAGCTCGATCACTTGTCTCGGGTTGAACTCCCCGGCAAAGGAGGTCGTACATGATCCCGAACAGATGCCGCACTGTATGCATGAAGCCAGCTTTTCTCCTCCAGGCATCTTCTTTACCTCCTCGAAGAACGTTGGATCCATCATTTCTGTCCCAACGATCTCTTTCTGTCCGGACATCAGGCAACTGTCACCTGTTTGATCCTTGATCGCACATCCATACGAAGCGGGCCGAGCTTCTGTATCCTCTCGGTAAACGTCTGGAAGACTGAAGCGAGCTTGGCATACTGTGGTATCGTTGTCCTAGTGGCGAACACACGCAGAGATTCGATTCCTCCGCTCGTCACCGTCTTCCTGATCTCGTTCACGTGTGACCTGAATCGCTCCTCATCCAGAACGGTGCCCTCCCCCTCAATCATTACAACGCCGTCGGCGCCCGCTGAGAATGCCGCAAGAAGATGTCTGGCATGAAGCCTTCCGACTGACGGCACCTTGATCACGCGCACGTTTGTCGGGTACTGTTGCCTAGCGAGCCCTACCAGGTCGCAGGCGGTGTAGGCCGAAGTTGCCTCAGCGAATGCAATGATTTTCGCTTTGGTTGGGGTCACCCTTGCGACTCCTTCAATTTCAGCCATCAACTGTGACTCGGTCGAATTCTTGAGGTCGATTGCGCCCCTCGCACAGACAGGAATGCACAGCCCGCATCCGACACACGGAATAAACTTCACAGTCGCGCCACTCGATAGAAGTTCTATCGCGCGCGTCGGACAGACCTTTACACATTCCCCGCATGAGTCGCACTTCTCTTCAATCACATAGGCCTTCTCGGGACTGACGGTCACCAAGCCCTTTCCGAGAAGCGACGCAGTCCGTGACGCGGCAGAGAGAGCCTCAACAACGGACTCCCTAACATCTTTCGGTCCCAGAGAACACCCTGAGAGGAATACACCGTCATTCTGGCTATCAACGGGTCTAAGCTTGTAGTGTCTCTCCAAGAGGAAACCATCGGATCCGATGTGCAAGCCCAATCTCTCCGCCAAGTCACTACTTCCGGCTTCAGGAAGGATTGCAGGGCATAGCACAACCAAGTCGAAGGCGTTCTCTAGCTGAACTCCCAGCAAAGTGTCTTCTGCTCGGACCAGCAGTTCGTTCCCGCTGATGGGAACGACTTCGGCCACACGACCCCTGACGAATTTCACCCCGTCCTCTTTTGCTCGCGCGTAGAACTCCTCGTACCCCTTACCGGCCGCCCTCAGGTCTGTGTAGAAGATCCAAGTCTCAAGATTCGGAACAAGCTCTCTCAGAAGTACTGCCTCCTTCACCGCTGCCATGCAGCAGATCTTGCTGCAGTAGGGCTGCCCGCTCTGACTGTCACGACTGCCGACGCATAGAACCCATGCGATCTTCCGCGGGGTTTTCCTATCGGATGGCCTGTAGACGCCGTGCTCGATCAACCTTTCGAGCTGAAGATTGGTCACGATGTTTGGATGGGTGCCGAATCCATATTGAGTCAACACGCTCGGATCAAAGAGACGAAACCCAGTGGCTACAATGACCGCGCCCGTTTCGATTTTCTTCTGGCTTGCCTGATCACGCGGATTGATAGCTCCGTGTTTGCAGGCTTTGATGCAGAGCCAGCACTTGGTGCAGTTATTCTCGTCGATGACGTAGGCGTTCGGCACAGCCTGCGGGAAAGGTAAGTAGATCGCTTTGCGGCGTGCCGTTCCCTCCTCAAAGTCGTCAGCAACCTCAACGGGGCAAACCTTAGCACACTCTCCGCAGCCTGTGCACTTGTTCTCATTGACATATCGTGGTCTTCGTGTCAAGCTAAGTGAGTAGGCTCCTGCGGAACCGTTGATCGTGGCGACCTCAGCGTTTGTCATCAACTCAATCAGCGGGTGGCCCTTGGTCTCCGCGAGCTTCGGGCTGAGAATGCATAGCGAGCAGTCGAGAGTCGGGTATGTCTTGCTTAGCTGAGCCATGTGTCCTCCGATACTCGGTTGCCGTTCAACCATGAAGACCTTGTATCCCTGGTTCGCAAGCTCAAGGGACGCGCAGATACCCGAAACCCCGCCCCCTATGACCGCAACGTTGCTGTTCACTTTCATCTCCGTTGGAGTCAGCGGCTCTAAGTAGGCCGCTCGACCGACCGCTCCTGCTACAATATCGATCGCCTTGTCCGTGGCGCTGTCCTTGTCGAGGGTCGTCCAGCTGCACTGTTCTCGAAGATTCGCCATCTCAACGAGGTAAGGGTTAATCCCCTCGCTCGAACACAGGTCACGGAAGGTCTTCAGATGCATTCTCGGGGAACACGAGCCGATTACAACTCTTTCCAATCCGTGCTCCCGTATCTTGCTTCGGATGAGGTCCTGGCCTGAGCTACTACAGAGATACCTGTTGGTCTCAGCGCACCTGACAAATCGAAATTGCGCCGCGGCGTCCCTCAGCCTCTCGACATCGACCGTGTTCCCGATATTTCCGCCGCAGTGGCAAATGAAGACGCCGATTCTCGGTTCAGATCGACTCATCGCTACATCACGGTCTGAGCGGAATTTCTGCCGTGCTCTATTTTGTTATGCGACGGACTGTATATACTGGTACGTTGTTCGAATCGCGTGAGGGCCAATCGAGGTGGTAGCGAAGCTAGGTTGAGAGTCTTAGGCGTCCAACCACGAAGCCCACGAGCTCGGTGTCTACTTAGATTCGATAAGCGTCTTGATGTGACTGCAGTATGCCTCGGGTGAGAGAAGAGATTTCACCTCATCCGCTAGCTTCGATGCCTTCACCACGACGACCCACCCATCGTGGTAAGGACTCTTGTTGATGACGCCGGGACTCTCCTGCACGTTCTTGTTGACTTCAAGCACCTCGCCGGATACGGGACTGAAGATGTCAGAGACAGCCTTGACAGACTCGACCGACCCCATGATCTGTCCAGCAGTCACTCCTGCACCAGCCTCCGGCAGGTCAATGAAAACGATTTCATGCAGTTGCTTCTGCGCATAATCAGTCAGACCGATACGACATTTCTCTCCCTCGACCGAGAGCCACTGATGCTCTTTCGAGTAGTACAGGTTCTCGGGCACATCAATCTCGTCCACGCGCATTCCGGAAACCACCGATCTCTCTAAGAAGCCACGCAATCGGCGCATATTTATTGCTAATCGTATTGACGAGGGGAGCGGTCATTTGAGATGATTCGACGCTTGGCCAGCCGGGATGTCATTGACTATGTGGCTCGTGGAGTTTGGGACAAGAAGACTGGCGGGAAAATTCATCTTCCGGGACTTCCCGATGTCAGGTTCGACACTCCCGCCAAGTTCGGAGGCCTAGGAAGATACGCGTGCGCCGACCAACTCTTCCTATCATCGCTCGCTGCCTGCCTCATCGCAACTTTCCTCTACTTCAAGAGAAAGCTGCGGTTCACCCCTCTTCGTGTCGAGGCGAATGTGAAAGCCAAAATTGCACTTGTTGGGGGCAGCTTCTACCGGTTTTCGGGTGTCAAAGTCGTTCTTCTGGTATCGTCGAGGAAAGATGACATAGTCGTTGCCAGACGTTGCGCCGATCTTGCGGTAGCCTACTGCCACCTGACCCAGACAGTTCGAGAGGCTGTTCCGATAGCCGTCAAGTCTCAAGTGAGAGCGCGTCAAAACCCTTGAGCAGAAGGGCTGACGAAAAGAACCCAGGCGACGTTCTCACCGCAGCTCATACATGGCTTGTGTTGCCATCAGGTGATATGACGCCTGCGTGAACGAGCACCGTCCCATCCCAGAAAGTGAATTAAGTCATGTTGCAATGATTTCAGGAGGGAGTAAGCCAATGGAATCGCTTGAGCCTATCGTGGCAGGGCACTCATTCTTGAAAGGCCTTGAACCGCGCTACCTTGAGCTCATCGTGGGATGTGCATCAAACGTGCGCTTCAAGGCTGACCAGTACCTCTTTCGCAGGGGTGAAGAAGCCGATAAGTTCTACATGATTCGCCATGGCAAGGTAGCGGTGGAAATGCGCAGGGACAAAGAGGATCCCCTCATAGTTGAGACCATAGGAGAGGGTGGGGTGCTCGGTTGGTCGTGGCTCATCCCGCCGTACCGCTGGCATTTCGACGCACGGGCTGTGGAACTCACACGAGCGATCGCCTTAGATGGGAAATGTCTTCGCACTAAATCTGAAGAGGACCACAGCCTAGGTTATGAGCTGCTGAAGCGCTTTTCCGACGTCATCGTGGAACGGCTTGATGCTATGAGGCTACAGCTTCTAGATGTCTACAGTGCGCATCCCTGAGAACGAAGAGATCGAAAACGAATCGGATTCCAGCAAAGATCGGGGCTTTCATTGCCGACACGAATCAGACCTCGCCTCGATGAGCGTCCCCGTTCTCGTGTGATTCTTGAACTAGGGAGGCCGAATGGTGGGTCCGACTGCTCGCGGAAGAATTGTAGCTCGGCTCTCCAATCCGAACGCAGGAGACAGCAAGATTCGTGGAACATGAGATAGTGGATTGTGGTTGGCTCCGGCTTTGCCTGTGTTGTGAAATCTTTTATGGCCTTATGAGGACTCGTGCTCCTCCGGGGAGAAGCTGCGATGAGCAAGAACGAGCCCAAAGATAGACAGACTGTCAAGAACGAACTCACGAGCGCCATCAGGCAGAGCAAGAAAGAGAGAAGAGCGATTACCACGGAACTCAACGCGAGAGGACCACTCACAATTCCTCAATTGGCAGATGCGACCGGACTTCCTGCTGACGAGGTCCTACAACACATTCTGGTAATGATGAAGTCGGGACAAGTTGTGGAGGCAGGAGAGAAAGACGGCGGATACGCCTACGATGTCAAACACTAGTTCGGCAACGATGTTTGGTCGCTTGCGTCCTTGATGGGTGAGAATCGGCATACCCTAGGGTACTTGTCCCCAATTCGGCCAGTTCAGAGACGGATCGCTACAGAATCATTAGCTCGCGAGTACACTTGTTCAGTCTGCGTGCTTTCCCAGCTTCCATCGTGACGATGTCCTCTATTCGAACTCCGTACTGTCCGGGAACGTAGATACCTGGTTCCACGCTGAACGCCATGCCTTCGGCAAGCTTCACCGAGTTGCCAGCTACGATGTATGGCTCTTCATGAATCTCTAGGCCAATTCCATGTCCCGTGCGGTGAATGAAGAACCGGCCATAGCCAGCATCCTCAATGATTTCGCGTGCAACTCCGTCAAGGCTCTGTGCCTCCATCCCTTCAGCCGCTCTCTGGCATGCCTCCTCCTGAGCAGAACGAACGATGGAGTGCACTTTCTTCTTCTCGTCATCAGAACTGCCGATCGCGACCGTGCGCGTGATATCAGAGTTGTAGCCCCTGTAGAGGCATCCGAAATCAAGAACCACCAGGTCACCTCTTTGCAGCTTCCTGTCGCCTGACCTGTAGTGAGGAAGAGCTGCATTCGGCCCGGACGACGCGACGGGCTCGAAGGCTATCCCATCGGCGCCTAGTCTTCTGAGCTGATGCACAATTTCAGTGGCAACTTCCTTTTCACGAATCCCCTCTCTGCATTCCTTGAGCATTTCAGAGAAGGCCGCGTCAGCAATCTCAGCCGACCTCTCCAGCAGCTCAACCTCTTCAGGCGCCTTCCTGATTCGTAGGTCGTTCATCACCGAAGCCGCATCCTCAAACCTCGCATCGGGTGCGACTGCAAGGAGCATGAGAAGAAAACGTGACCACATGCGGCTATCGACTCCGATCGCTTGGTATCTATTCGGTGTCTGCTTCATGGCTGCAGACAGGGCAGCCTTTGGGTCCCGAGAATCCTTCCAAGACACGAGATTCTCGACCCAGCTGGACGATCTGACCTGCTCTTCATACAATTCGGGGACGATGAAGAACGGCTCGCCAGTTTGAGGAACGATTAGTGTAAGGAGGCGTTCGCTGGCCTCCTCCAAGAAACCGCTCAGATAGTACATGTTCGCGCCGGGCGCCAAGAAGAGGGCGTCCAGCCCTCTCTTCGACATCACCTCTTGGCACTGTGCAAGTCGTGACCTGTAAACCCCTTTATCTCTTCTGTCAGGCATTAGATGGTGCACTTCACAGACTGTTCTGGTGAACTCGTTCTTCTCGGTTTTGTTCTAGGAAGACCCGGGAAAAGATCAAAGGTTCATTGATTCATCGGGTTTTGTCAGGATACGGGTCAAGTCGATGGGGCAGCGAATGACCGACTCCAGATTATACTTGACCGTTATTCTTCCAGAAGGTTGACTCGCGCCGAAGGTCAAGGCGCTGGCGGAGGCGCCGGTTGGGCGCCTTCGCTGTACACTATTCCGACCGATCGGAAGTAGAACGCTACCAGGAACGGCCCGAGTATCGCGGAGATTATTGTGCCGAATGGGAATGGTATCGCCCCTATCACAGCGCCAAGCACGACCGCGATTACGAAGAGCACTAGCAGCCAAGCTATGTATCGACCCCAACCTATCTGGGTGATCACCTGCTTGATCTCTCCGAACGCGAATGCTTTCCCGAAGTTACCTGTTCTCAGCATGTGCGCCACCCCCATCGCGAAGAATATTCCAAGAATGAATGCAAGCGCCAATCCGACAAGCACCATCACCACGCCTAATCCTGCCAAAGCAAATCCTCCGGCGCTAGGCCCAGGCCCGAAACCGAAGATGCCAGCAAAGAGGCTGCCGGCACCCAGTCCGAGGACTATTGCAGGTATTATCATGTATATGATGCCGGTCACAGCGATTTTGACTCCGTCAATGAACATGTCACCGTATCTCTCAAGCTTGGGGAGTTCGCTCGTCTCGGGAGTTGTCTTGATGATTCTGGCGCCGTACCCGCTAACAATCAGGTTCACAAGCGGAATGATGTTGAGGATCAGTAAGATGATGTAGCGGCCGATGTCGCCCACGAGAGCCTTTGCATAGTTGAAGCTGCTGCCTAGGTTCTCGCTAAGGCTCATTCTCTTGGCCTCAGCGCCGAGTCCGGATGGGGCCGCAGCCGGAACTTGGCCGAGCATGGCACCGCAGTTGGTACAGAACTTCGCATCTGCAGGCACTTCATTGCCACATTTGGGACAATACGGCATTGTATGCTGCCTCCTGTCTGCCGAGTATTCCGAGTGGATATATCAAGTCTCCGCAGGTCTTTCGTTGTTTCAGGCGCACATGATCACGATGGTCAAGTTGTCTCTGGCGGCTGGGTCCTCTGAAGAAACATGTTCATGGTATTGATGAGGGCGTTGCAAGCAGCACGCCGCGTCTCCAGAGCGTCATCGACCTGCACTCCAGCTTCTAGGTTCTCGATCTCCTTCTGATACTTCTTAATCTGCTCGAGGACCTGCCGTTTTCTTCTCTTGTACTCATCTTCCAACTTGCTTTGCTCATCAGTGAAAGATTGCTCGATCTTTGTTAGCTGGTGTTTCGTGGAGTCCAGCCTCTGCGCTGCTTCTGCCTCTTTCTGCGCCTTCGTTTTCTTCGAAATGCTTCTGAGGAAGCCAGCTCTTATCCTGACTATCCGATTGAGGTCTTCTCCGAGTCCTACAATTCTGCTGGCCAATGGCTTTACTGCACGTTCTTTCTTGTCCGCAAGTTCTTTCGTTTGAATAACACATTCCCTTTCCGTCTGCGCGAGAAGGCTTCTTGCGTCCAGAAGATTCTGATTGGTTTTCCGAATCGCCTCCTCGTGCGAAGCTTCCCTAAGTCGCCTCTCGTTCAGATCGTGCTCAATGTCTGAAAGTATCCGTGAGGACTCGTCTGTGAATTGCGCGTCCACAGCTACGGCTGGGTTCGACTGGAAGTCGAGGAGAACGGTTCGCAGGCTCAGAAGCCAACGGTAGAAGTGCTCATAGAACGGGGCAACCGCGAATCTTTGATCTCCGAGTCGGTTTAGACTGTTGAGAGTCCTGTTGACAATTTCCTCGGAGGTTGGAGCGTACTCCTCTTCGAGCCTGTGGGGGCCACTTGGTCGACGCTTGCCTGCTTTGGGCTTCGGCGCGGTCCTCCCATGGCGCCTTCCGAAATCGCGCGGCGTCCGCGGCTGGTATCCCAAGAAGCCGACTCGCCTTCACTCTATTTATGTGGAGCCGTCTCTCGTACGAGTTGCTTTGGTCGTTGTGTGTCTCATCTATCAGCTGTCAGTATATGCTTTCCTTAGGGAAGACCTCAATCCCGGAGGGGCCGATCTTGTATGGCCTCGGCTGCATGTCGATCGGCGTCTCCCGCATCTTTTCGACTTGTATCGAGCGAACCATGGCTCGGCCCACTTGCACCGTCTGCAGGATGATGACTCCGTGAGCCACGAACTCTTCCAACTCCACAGGTCTATCCAGACCCGGTGCTCTCAGCTCTGTGGTCAGAAGACATGTCCCACCAGTTTCGACTAGTCCCTCGATGAGGTCAAGAACCGCGCTCCTTCTTTGTATCACATCTGAGAACTGGAAGATCAACGATGTGATCGGGTCTACGGCTACTCTCTGAGCGTTGATTGCCTTCACACTAGTCTTGATGCCCTCCATTAGGCTGAGTAGCGAGAAGTCTCTCTTTCCGATGGTCATCTTTCCTATCTTGACTTCGCCGGGAATCGTCCTAATCGGCGAAGCATCGACGAATACGAACTTCCGCTCTTCCTCAAGCTTGGCGAGGTCCCAGCCGAACTTGTCCATTTCCGAGTAGTAGTGCTGCTTGCTCTCGTCTAGGGTAACAAACGCCGCGTTCTCGCCACATTTCTCGATGCCGTTGACAAGGAACTGTGTGGCGAGTATGGTCTTTCCAGTTCCCGGACCTCCCACGAGGAGCACAACTCTTCCTCTTGGTATTCCTCCGCCCAAGATCTCATCGAGACCCGGCACTCCGGTCGGAATCTTGACGATCGTCGACAATAACTCCACACCAGGGCTTGCTGTCTTGGGAGCGTTCCTGCTTATGAAATATCACTCTTGTGCTCGCC
>Ga0209725_1000381_pt1 | contig 27395 bp, 22 predicted proteins | sample I18A1metaG_FD_184145 | JGI IMG/M metagenome (GOLD analysis project Ga0209725, IMG submission 184145) | Lake sediment bacterial and archeal communities from Gulf of Boni, Indonesia to study Microbial Dark Matter (Phase II) - ​I18A1 metaG... | ecosystem: Environmental > Aquatic > Freshwater > Lake...
TGTGTTCGGTGAGAGGCAAGCTCTCGACAATCCTTACAGCGGAGTGTTCTCGACTTTTGTGAGTTGTCTGATCAACGGGAAGCCTCCTATCATATTTGAGGATGGACTGCAGACTAGAAGCTTCATCTACGTCAAGGATGTTGCAGAAGCAACGGTGTTGGCTCTGGACCGTGGAGAAGGCTACGCAGTCTACAATGTCGGTGTGGACGAGCCCGTCGCAATTCGCGATGTAGCGAAGAAGCTGATAGAGATGCTGGGTTCAGATCTCGAACCGAAGTTTCCAGGCTTGTTTAGGGTTGGCGATGTTCGTCACTCCATTCCAGATGTAACTCGGATACGGAAAGAGCTAGGCTTCGTCCCGAAGAATCGTCTGGAAGATGTTTTGGAGGACTATGTGGAATGGGTTCTTCGACAGCCGAAGCCCAGAGGCAATTTTGAAGAGATGCTTTGCGACTTTAAGGATAAGGGCTTGATCAAGTGACTTAACATTCCTGAAAAAGTTAAGATTGGATTTGGCTTGAATTCTAGAGTTCAGTCGCTAGTACAGTGGATCTAGCAAAGTCAAATCAGGTAAAATGCCACCGACGCTAAGATGAATTCGAGGATGAAATTTTGGAATTCTATACTATATCTCTACAAGGTTAAATTTCTTTCAGCGAGGTCTTTCTTTTCCACCTTTACGACTTCTTGCATTCTCTGGAGGGTCGGGTATGTTGGGGAAATTGAAATAGTCAATCACAGAATGAGTAGATAAAGGTTAGGAGGAACCATATTAATTAGCATACAGGTTCGATATGCACATTGAAAGCGACAATGAATCGAAGAGAATTCGAGAAGCCACCAAGCGTGGGCATTATTGTTCCGGCATACAATGAAGAGATGAATATAGAGAAAGCAATTGCTGAGATTGAAACAGCATGCGAATCTTTTCCACATGAAACCCTTGTCATAGACGATGGAAGCACAGATGCAACCCACGAGTTGGCATCCAAGACTAAGGCTACTGTAATTCGTCATCCAAAGAATATGGGCAAGGGCGCGAGCCTCCGCACAGCTATTAATGCGGCTAGAGGGAAATATGAGATTCTCGTCATTCAGGACGCAGATCTTACAATTCCTGCTAAGTATATTCCGCAACTCGTCGACAAAGTGTGGCGAGGCGAATCCGACATAGTCTATGCCTCGAGGATGAAGGGCCTCATTGCTGAGGGCGCTATGCCAACATACCGCCGTATTGGGAACCGACTGTTTGCTTGGCTTATCAGCGCAATTACGCGGCAGAAGTTGACTGACACGCTCTCTGGTCAGAAGGTGTTTGATGCCCGAGTCCTCGAACAAATAGAAGTAGAGACAGACGGGTGGCCGGACTTCGAACTGATCTTCAAAGTTTGGGCTCTTGGTTACCACACCCGCGAGGCACCTGCGTCCTACCTTCCGCGGAAGGGACGGTCAAAGATGAAAGTTATCCAACATGGTTTCTGGTTTATTTGGCAAATGCTGAGGTGGCATTTGACAGCCGTCATACTACGGAGAAAACTACGGTGGCATTTTATTAGCGTCAATAGAAATATCCTCCCCCCGGCCGCCGTCTTTGACGCCTCTTGGGCGTACAAATCAAAGAATCCCATAGTGAGAAAGGTATATCATGATCGCCTACAAGTGGCATTGGGTCTGAATCGCGGACGATTTCGTCGAGTGCTTGAGGTTGGAACTGGAAGCGGCATTTCCCTCCCGACTCTCTGCTCATACGCAGATGAAGTCGTCGCGGTTGATAACCATGCCCGAATGGGTGACATTAAGAGAATCTGCGTTGCCACAAAATGTTCCCCCAATTTGATCAGAGCGGATTTAAGGCATTTGCCCATTAGAAAATCCATATTTGATCAAATCATCGCACTGAGCGTTTTGGAGCATATCTCTGACTTATCTCAAGCAGTTGGTGAGATATGGCGATGTCTGAGACCAAATTCGCGTCTTTTGCTTGGAACTCCTGTCGACGGTTTCCTCACGAAGGTGGGATTCTATTTCACAGTGGGCGGTAAATTTACTCACGAACATAGCCGCGAAACGATCCTGAGAGCAATCAACGAAAGATTTCGCCAAGTAGCTCGCTCCAGATATCCAATGCGTCTCTTACCTGATGCATTCACATTCTACGAAGGAAGAATGTTTGTCAAGCAACTGACCGGTTAGAGCTCGGTCAGATTCTTGCGTAAATTCTAATACTCGATCGGTCTGGGTCCGACTTGAACCTTTGAAGACCGACAAAATCAGTCCAGTCGAGCATAGTCACTATGGGTACGTCATTCTGAAAGCTAGCTATGAGTTTCATTCGTGAAAGGCGCGCAGCAATTTCTGGATATTCAGGATAGGACTTGGCAACGAAATCCAAAACTATGACATACGCCTTATCGATTTCTTCGATGTTATAGGAAACTCTGACATTTTTTCCTTTCAAGCCGAGGTACGCAATTAGCACAGGCTGGGCCTTTATCCAGACTATTTCCCCGTCAGGCACATGCTCGGAAATAAAATCTGCCGCCGTTCTATATGCCGAGTGGGTGTTGTTGATCGTGCCAGCCGCCGATATTAGGTTGCTAAGAACTATTGCAATAACGAAGGCGTATCGGAGGAGAGTTCTGCATGTTGGTATTTTCACAAAAGGAATTCTTGGGATACTGTGAAGAAGCTGGTCAACTTCTATCAGACTCCAGACAGCCCCTCTGGCCGCGAGGATCACGAGAGGGACGATCACAGGCAGGATCACGCGCGGATAGTGCACTGGGACAGACGAGAAATACGTGAAAACATATCCGAACCAAATTATGAGCAAGATATCAGCAAGGTTTCGTCTGACTATCCCTTTCAAGGCGCCGACTAGAGCAAGAACCAGGACTGGGATCGTCACAAAACTCGTCAGGACTCTATAGTAGAAGTCTCCCTCCACGAACAGTCGAAGCTTGCTGATGGCGGCTTTGGTGGGATAGACCGTACCGACAAGAAGCTCCAGCCCTCGGCTCAATCGCGGAACGAAATCCCGCAGTAACAAAAATGATCCGCCGTAAGGGTCAATGTATGAGAACGGCATCGCAATGTAAGCCAGAAAAAATACAAAAAAAATAATCGAGGGCACTGTTGACACCAATAGACCTGAAATAGACTGAAACATTGCACGGGTGGATTCGATCATCCTCTGCCGAAGGCGAGCTCTACTGGGAACAGACAACAAATGGAAGAGCGGCAGAAAGAGTGCAATGATCACCAGCGGCTGAAATCCGTTGTATTTTGTTGCGAAGGTGAGAGCAAGCAAAGACCCAGCTAGTAGATAGACCCACTTCTTCTGGCATCTAAGGGCCCCGAGGAAGAGAAAAACTGCACATGTAAAGAAGAAGCTGAACGTCATATCGCTCAGAGCCATCCTGGCATAGAGCAGGAAGAATTCATTACTGGCGACAATCGAAGTACCGATCACTGCTGTTCGGAAATCATACTCCTTCATGACCCATGAAAAAGTCGAAACGCACAACAGAAACGCAGCGACGCTAGAAGTCGCCACAGCAACATAGTCTTGGAACCCAAAACTCTGGAACATAAAAGACATCAGAAGCGGAAAGAGTGGGGGGTCCCATGCTTGGAAGGACGCCCAACTAGGTCTCGCGGCGTACCAGGCAGCCGTGGCGGTAAAATAGTACTCGTCCCAGTGGGAAAGCCCATTCAAGCGAAAATTCCAGAAAATTGTCTCCGCCGCAAGAATGAAGGGTGCCAAACCTAAGCTAAGATAGATAATTCTGGTTCTAGGGGGTTTTTCGAAAAAGGTTCGATACAGTTGCCGAACTCGCCTTAAAGTATCTTCCATCGGACGCTTCACTTATGAAGTTCGGGACGATCGAATTTCTTCATATATGTCAGTGAATATTCTGTTTATATTGTACTTGATGCTCCAGGTAGGGTAGTGATCTTTGAACTTACCTAGATTCGAGATGTAGATCATATGGTCGCCCTCCCGTTTTGGCCGTAATTCATAGAGCATCTTCCTCCCGGTGATCGACTCAATAACATCAAACGATTCGAGAAGCGATATCGAGTTCTCTCTTCCACCTCCCATATTGTAAACTTCGCCCGCTCGAGGGGATGCCAAGAATTCATCAAATGCTTTGACTAGGTCTCTTGCATCCATTATGTCGCGCACTTGCTTGCCTCCGTACCCAAACACATTCAGTGTCTCGGCCCTCAGATTTTTCCAGACGAAGTAGGGCTCCCAGTTCTGGACTTCAACTGCTTTTGCACATGGACCCGTTATACAACTGAGTCGGAAGATTCCGGTTTTCACTCGGTACAGACGTGCATACTCCTGACAATACAAGTCTGCCGCGAGCTTACTGACTCCGAACGGAGTATGTAAGGTTTGATCGACAGACATGTTTTCATCAACTCCCAAGACCCCTTCGGCGTAGTCATATCTCTTTTCTAGTTCAACTACCGGGAGCTTGTTCACATTCTCGCCATATACCTTATTCGTCGAGCAGAAGATGACCACAGCATCCTTTGAACTGTGCCGGGCTCCTTCGAGTACATTTAATGTTCCGTCGATATTTATTGATTCATCAAGCTCCGGAATCTCAATCGACCTTGGATGGGAAGGCTGTGACGCCGCGTGGATGATTACATCAGAACTCTTAGCGAGCTTTCTAAGATCTCTCGATCGTACATCAACCTCTTTTACACGAACATGGTGCTTATTCCAAAGGGCTCTAGCATTTGATCGTGTATCTCCCATTGGGCCGAAAAGTTTTCGGCGCATGAAGTTGTCTACGGCTTGCACTTTAAAGCCTAGCTCAGAGAAATTCTCACAAGCATAGTATCCAACCAGACCTGCTGCGCCAGTTACAAGAGCCTTCAACGGCGACCAACCTTCGTCAAATTGAGGGGCAAATAGCACCAGTCCTTTGGTTTCTCAGCTCTTTATATGCATTTGGTTCAGGGATTGCTGTGAAAGAAAAAGTGGCTAGCGAGCACCTTGGAGACGGCAAACTACTGCAATCGTAGCCGGTCAAAATCGGGGCCTAGATAAGCAATCTGCAGCATTTCTACGGTGCCTCAGAACTATGACGAGAGTTTTCGAACATGCGACTGCAGACCCACAGACTTTCTCACTCTATAAGTATAAAGGCGAAGGCGGTTAAGTATGTTTTCAGCGAGTGAAGGACGCTTGGAGAAAAACCCTTTCGGGAGCAGAGCGCTTATCTCTCCAAGTCAATGAGCCCCTGGAGCCTTGGCCGACGGATTCTACAGATGGATTTTACATCATAGACAACCGACCGCGCGAAGAGGTAGTTTGCTTCCAAGATGATGTTCAAGGACGCGGGAACGACAGAAGATAACCAGCCAAGTGAATTGCGACCACCGCGAAAGGCAAGAGGATAGCTAGAACCGCCAAATAGTACGGCTCCAACAACCTTACCCTTGCCTTCTCCCATACTCTAAGGTCTAGGACGAATCCAAATTTTATTAGGCTCTCTCGATGCTTTGTGAGAATTGCATATGTGGCTGTCGAGGCCGAGGCTATCATCAGGCAGAAGATTGGGATGTACGGGTATAAAAGGCGGGAGTCAGCCCCTTCGGCCACTCCAAAAAAGAAGACGTTGGACACCAAACCTGACACAAAGGCAAAGTGTAATACTGCACTTCTTTGGCTTTTGAGTAGAGAGAGAAATCCCAAGCAGAGCAACCCGAAGCCAATGGGTGTAAGAAACCACAATTCATTCAGCATACGCAATATTCTAATGATGCCGCGAGCTGTCAAGAAGAGAATCTGATCTGCTGTATGATAACGGAATATGTAGTCAAAGGCGGTGACACGCTTCCACTCACCCCCAAACTCGTAGTGGTACCACCAAGTCCCCTGCACAGTCGTCGTCTCAAAAGGATTCTTGAAGAACACCGCACAGAAACCAAACCAAGCAAAGATCGCAATAATCGTAGAGATAAGAACAATTGCGATGAATCTCCAATCGATGTTTCTATGACAAATCTTGGAGTGCCAAACTTGGTATGCAGAGACACCGACCACAACAAAAAAACCCTCAAGTTTCGTCAGGCAAAGGATGACCGCCAAGAACCCGCCGATTATACTGGCCTTGGCCGTCAGCCGATCGCCATACCAGACGATCAAAAATACAAAAGCCAGAAGAATGCAAGAAAAAAGCTCCTCACGCAGACCTCTAATCGAACTCCAGATCAAGAGAAAATTTGTTGCCACAAGAAAGGAAGCAAACAAACTCGCAGAAACGCTCGAAGTTCTTCGAGCGACAAGATAAGTCAAGAAGACCATCAACGTTCCTAGAAAGACTGTCGAAAATCTGAAAGCGGCAATGCTCACTCCAAGAACGGATAGGAATAGAGCTGCAATGACAGAGAGCATCGGTTCTCTAGGGCTACGATATGAAAGATGCATCAACTCAGAAGCGCCTGCCATATAGCCTTCAGCATCAGGCGCCAAAGGCATCGAACTCTGAACAGCCAGCAGAAGCCACCTGAATCGAAGCGCAAAAGCCAGCAGAACTATGGACAGTAAACTCAGTCTATGAAAGGTCTCCGATCGGAAAAGGCTCAAAAGCCCTATCCTCAGTAGAACATAGAGCGAACGAAATCCATGCCTCCAATTTATCTTAGTAACGCCCTTCTGCCTATAGCCGTACTCTATCGGAACCTCCTTGAAGCGATAACCTTTCGCAATGGCCTTCGCAGCCAATTCAGTCTCAATCTCAAACTCACTCGATCGAAGATCCAATCCCCGCAGGACCTCAGCCTTAAACGCTTTATGGCCAGTCATAACGTCCGTAATCCTGCAGTGACAGATAAGTGTCGTAATAAAGGAGAGAAACTTGTTCGCAAGCCAGTGAGATCTGCTCATGCCCTCGGCTCTGCCAAGGAATCTTGAACCAAGAACAACGTCGGCTTCGCCGCTCAGTATCGGTTCAACAAGCTTGGGCAGATCATCAGGCTTATACTCCATGTCAGCATCTTGGATCGCAGTGATCTCTCCGGTTGCGTACTTCAAACCGGTCCGAACGGCTTCGCCCTTACCTCTATTTGAACTATGTCTAACCAATCTCACTTGGGGATATTTCTCAACAACCGAGCAGGATCTGTCCGTGGAACCGTCGTCTATCACAATTATCTCCTTATCATATCGAGTCTCAAGAACCAGAATTCTTTCAATAACCTCCCCTATCGTCTCCTCCTCATTGTAGCAAGGGATCAGAACGCTAACCTTCATAAGTGTTCCAACATATCTAAGCCGTTTTGATTTTAAACACTTTTGACAGATGCCACTTCAAAGAATCGTAGCTGCAAATCACAACAACAAACTCTGGCCGAACTGTTCGGAGGCACCAACTTCTTTGGCTTTACCAAGGATTTCCTCAAGCTTGAAGCGAGAACCACGACGACCGCTTGCATACTGTCAGCAAGGAATCGGCAGCGAGTCGGAATGATGATAGAGTTCGTTGTGATTCACGTTCCGATGACGGAGATAATCGAGTTCATAGAAAATATATTGCGGGGGACAACGTCATGGACATCCAATTAACATATTCTTGCTTCTTCCGATTTGAATTCCCAAGAACCCAAAAACTTCATTTAGGCAGTTTTTTATGCAATTAACTAGTTGAATCCTGTGGTGACAGCGACCAAGACGGGAAAGACAAATTATGCTCTTGAACATACACAACCTAGTAGCCATACGAATTGGGAATGCTCCCTCTGAGACCATGAGGCTGATCCAATGCGAGTTCGGAAGATTTCGAACGGAAACTCTGGATAGAGTCGATGCACAAATAACTTTCGTCGACAGAATTCACATTGCAGGGCGTCTCATATTCGTAGGCTCGTCTGCTGCATATGACAGAGAAAGATTCTACCTTCGCGATCACGCAGGAAGCCTAGTTACGTTCCCGTACGAAACACTCGGAAACTCGGTTAGCTATGTCGAATGCGAGAAGAACTTAGACTTAGATCTACTTCATTGGGGGGTAATCAGACCTGTGATAATTTTCAACTTGCTGTCAAGAAGCAGCGTTCTAGTTCACTCATCCTCCACGTTCCATAAGGGCACTGGTATACTCCTTCCTGCATGGGGATTCGCTGGAAAGACGAATCTCCTGCTACGCTTCCTCAAGGATGGAGCTGAGTACGTCTCCGATGATTGGACGATAGTCACCAAGGATGGGTTGATGCTATCGTACCCTACATCGATAAACATTCTAGGATACAATCTGGCAGAGTTTCCTGAACTCCTAACTTACGGAGATTGGAACGCTCGCGTCAGAAACTTTCTATACCAACTTTTAGCGACAAGCTTCTATTCGCTGCAAAAGTCCGGGCTGAAACTCGGCAAGAAGTGGGAGAAGAAAATAAAGAGCGAGATATGGAATCTCAACAAGAAGATGAGAATACCATACGAAAGGATGTTCCCGAAAGGTCTTGTCAGAGACAGGTGTCCAATCGACCAAGTTTTCATGCTCGCGCCGTCAAACCTCGATCGCATACAAATCGAGGACACTGAACCTGAAACTGTCGCTCGAAAAATGGCCTACTGCTTGCTCTATGAACGTGACATCATCGCGGATCACTACAACATGTTTCGTTTCGCATTTCCGGAAAGAAGAAACAGCCTAATCGAAGACAGAGAAATCGAGGAAAGAACAATGTACGAAGCTTTCAGAAAAGCAGAACTTCACATCTTGTTTACTCCTCGAGACTGCCGTTCAGTGCGTATATTCCAAGAGATAATAAATCATCTGTGCTCGTAGATGGCGGAGCATCAGAGCAAACTCTCTCGATGAGTGTTACCTTAACGACTCACCTTTCATAAGAGTTTCATACTTCTTAAGCAACTCGAGAAATCTCTTCTTTTCCTCTTCAGAAACAACGCCTTGCTTCTCAAAATACCTAAGAAACCATTTGTAGACCTGAAAACTGATTGGAGCCTGAAGGTCGCGTTCCTTACCGGGAACAAACCTGAAAACGTAAGGGTTCTGTTCAGTAGATATCTCAGCCTCGGTTCCGTACATAGGCGTCCTTCGGACATCAAGCCATCCGAGGAAGACGCCAGCGGGAACTATGACGAGCAGCAGGATTAGACCGAATGTGTAGAATCCTGAAGGAGCGCTTGAGGGAAACAGGCTCTGCACCAGCAGGAAGTAGAGAACTGAGATATAGCTGACAAGTCCAACCAAGAAGCTGAGATATAGCCCGTAGCCCCTTCTGAAGAAGAACCAGCATCTCGCGATAAAATCCATCCATCCTTTAAAAGGTCTTAATCTCAATGCTCGCTACGCCTGTATGTTCTCTTTGATAACTCATAATTGTATTAAACGTATTGGTGATACCGTTGACGACTCATCTTGTACCTATCGACAATTCTCCAAAGCCCAGTTGCGCGGCATCGCTAAGCGGAAAAGCTTAAGAAGCTTGAGTTCCTCTTGAACTTCAAGCAGGGTTGACTACAGCATGAATGTGCTTCTCATCGACCCTGTTGAGATTCTAGTTTCCGCCGTCCCTTTCACTTTTCCCGTCCCGTCTAAGGGTTTAAACGGATTTTCAACGAAGATATATGGCGCGAAGGAGTTGATGATCATTGTGGCCTTCTTCGCAATCGATTCTAGTTACAGGAGGCGCAGGTTTTATTGGTAGCCATCTCGTTGCCAAACTCCTCGAGGCCGGTAACTCAGTCACGGTCTTTGATAACCTTACTACGGGCAGAATCGATCTGATCCAACCCTACATAGGAAACAGGAACTTCCACTTCATATCGGGAGATATGTGCGACGCAGTGACTTTGTTCGACGCAATGAAGGACTGTACGATGATCTATCACTTAGCCGCGAACGCTGAGGCTAGGAAAAGCGAATGCGGAAGCGCGTTTGACTTTTCCAATAACCTCGTCGCGACCCATAATCTGATTTCTGCGCTGTCTAGGGCCAGAAACTGTAAGGATGTTATTTTCAGCTCGACCGTAATGGTATATGGAGAACCTAAGATCATGCCAACTCCTGAGGATTACGGGCCACTTAAACCCATATCGTTTTATGGCGCTACAAAGCTCGGCTGCGAAGGTCTACTCTCGGCATACTCTCACATGCATGATGCAAACGTCGTGATTCTTAGGATCGTCAATGTAGTCGGGAAGGGGAGAAGCCGCGGGGTCGTAGTCGACTTTATAAGAAAACTCAAGAGATCCCCTCACACGCTCGAGATCCTGGGCGATGGAACTCAGAGAAGATCCTTTATCTTCATTGAGGACTGCCTGAGCGCTTTTGAAGTTGTAACGCATAACAGCAATGAACCCGTTGAGATCTATAATGTGGGATCACAGGATCAGATTTCAATTGCACGCATAGCCGAGATTGTTGTGGAAGAAATGAAGTTAGACGATGTACGATTCGGGTTTAGGCTTGGACCTGATGGCCGTGGCTGGAAGGGAGATGTTAAGGAAACCTTTCTCGACACTACTCGAATAAGGAAATTGGGGTGGAGACCAAAGTTCAACTCGGAAGAAGCGGTGCGAAGCGCGGTCCGACAGCTTCTTGACTCTGAATCCTAGTCGCCATAGCCCAGTTCAGCTTACCGGAGTCGTATCAATTTCTTTAATGCACAGTAGATACGAACAGGCGGAGATTGACTAATGGCATCCAACTGTTGCTGCAGTTCGTCCACTTTCCTGGAAAGCTCTTGAACCCTGCTCGAAAGAACGGATATTCTTTCCTTTATGGGAAGATGATCTTCAATGCCAGGAGGTTTCCCTGCGCCAAAGTACGGATCGAACTTTCTTTCAAGATCCCAGCGTCCATCTTCTTCATACTTGGTCAGTTTTCCGGAATCCATGATAAAATAGCTTGGGTCGGGCTTCAAGTTTCTGTAGTGTATGTGCCAGCCGATCGCGACGTTTTTGGGATCATATCGTGGCAGACGCTCTTTGAAGACCTTTCTAATGCCATGTTCAAGTGATCGAAACTTGTAATGCCTTATCACGAAGTTGGTAGGGGAAACTCTTTCCTCTATACCCTTTGGAAAGACTGGTTTATGTCCTCCGCAGGCGACTAAATCTGTTCCCGGATAATGTTTCCATGCTCTAAAGTAATAGTCGGAAGTCCAAGTATAATACCTCAGCTTCTTCCTTATGTCTTGGATAGGATTGAGATGGTCTTTCTCGGTCAGAAGAAACTCGAAACAATTGAACTGAATTAGGTTATATCCTAGGCGAGCTTCATTGTCGATAGCTTCGGCCAAGGTCAGATTAGGATAGGGGGATTCAAGGAACTCATCGGCGTCGGCGTAAACGATCCAGTCTGGTGAATATTGCAACGCGAACGCATAACCTTCCGCCAGAACTGCTTTGCGATCATAGTATGGATCAGAGCGCAAGATTCTGATCTCCAAGACTCCCTTTCCGAGGAACTTCCGTTCAATTTCCAAAGAGCCGTCGTTTGACTCACCTTCAATTATTACAAGGGGAATGCGCTGTTCCGTCATATGCGTGATCGTCTGCTCGATTATGTCGGCCTCGTTGTAAATAGGCATGATGCCTACAATCTTGAGTTTGGATATCTGACGAAACGCCATACCATAGCCACATCCGGACAAAGTGTATAGATCCAAATCATAATGTGAAAGTGTCGCCTAACCAGATCTAGCTTGGTCTATAACTACTCTTATTCCTTCCAGCAGAGGCGTTTTAGCAATAAAGCCTAGCTTGTCACGTGCTTTCGAAATATCAGCCTTCAAGCGTCTGGCGTAGATGGAGATCGGTATGGGAACATAGACCGGTTCGAGATTCAGCCCCAGCTCTCTGTTGAGAATCGAGACTACTTCATTGAAACTTGTCTCCATGCCAGTTCCAACATTGAATATCTCATTCCGGCAAGTTGATTCAGCAGCAAGCATGAAGGCTTCGACGACATCGTCTATAAAGATGAAGTCCCGAGTCTGGGTCCCATCTCCCCACAGAATAGGCCTCTCACCCCTGACCATAGACCAAGTGAACAATGATACCACATTGGCGTAGCGTCCTTTACTTTTCTCGCCCGGTCCGTAGACGCTAAAAGGCCTCAGTCCTACCGCAGACACCCCATACCTGTCAATGTACAATTGAGCGGTTTCCTCGTTGAATTTCTTCATCAGAGCCTTGTGGTCAGGAGGTCTTATCTCCATATCTTCTTTATACGGTAGCCTGTTCCCTTCGTATACTGCCGCGGTGCTGGCGTATACAAGCCTTTTAACATCTAATCTACGCATAGCTTCGAGGACGTTAAGAAATCCTTGGACGGTCACAATAGAGGATTCTATCGGGTTTTCCTCGTACATTAGCATAGAAGAGGGGGCGGCCAAGTGGTATATGACCGAGCATCCTTCCGCCGCTTCAAAAACATCCGCCTCTCGACGGACATCTCCCCTAATGATCTTGACTCCTTCAAAATCCCGTAAATACGGCACATCGCTCAATGAGAAATTATCGAGTATGACAACATCTTGCTCATTCGCCGCCAGATTCTTGACAAGGTTCCTGCCAATGAATCCAGCCCCTCCAGTCACAAGTGTACGCAAACCAAATCACGCCCTTTGGGATAGTGACCTACTGATGTACTATTTAAAATCTTGAAGAGGTGGATGAGGTTTCGCTTCGTTAGCGAAGAGTCGGCTCGAAATTGCCGCAGTAACACTGATATGTGCTAGGCTTCTCGTATTACTCAGGAAAAGAGAATCTTGACGAAGAAGATTATAACAGGCATGGTTTTCACCTTCAACCCCTCAACATGCTGGACTGCAAAGTATAGAATGTATCCGTTCTGCAAGTACCTTGAAGGCACCGGAAGATTTCGCTTCACGTATTGCCCTTTGCCATGGGAGTACGAAGGGCTTGTGAAGTTGCCACGATACCGTAGAGCACTTGCGATGTTGAAGAGAATCCTGCAGATTCTATTGAGTAAGACCTACGACGTAATGATAGTAAATCGGCAGCTTTTTCCTTCCGGGCCTGACCTCATGGAGGATCTCCTTGAATCTATCAATCGCCCGTTAGTTTTCGACTTTGATGACGCTGTCTTTACTCTTCCACTACACTTTCGACCTAAGAACTGGAACTTAGACCCAGTACTAGTTCGAGAGCTCAGGAAGGTTCCACGAGTGATCTCAATAAGTTCATACGTCACCGCTGGAAACGATTACTTGAGGGATTACGCCTTGACATATAATAAGCGAGTGGAGGTTGTGCCTAATGCCATCGACACAAAGCGGTTCAAGCCACGGCCGACTGAGACTGAAGCAAGATCGTCAGAAAGGACCGTGATAGGATGGCTTGGTACATCGGGGAACCTCTACTACTTGAAACAGATCGAGCCCGCATTGCAGAAACTGTCCAAGAGATATCCTATAACGCTGAGAGTAGTATGCTCGTCTGAATTCTCAATGAAAGGAGTTCCTGTAAAGACGATTCAATGGAATGAAAGCACCGAAGTAGAAGAGTTATCAAGCTTTGACATTGGCATAACGCCTCTAACAGACGATGAATGGACGAGAGGAAAATGCAGCCTTAAGCTTCTCAAGTACATGAGTGTGGGCATACCGACGGTCGCGTCCCCTGTCGGATTCAATAACAGAGTGATCTCTGACGGAGATAACGGCTTTCTCGCCAGGACGCAAGAGGAATGGTATGAGAAGCTATCGATTCTGATTGAAGACTATCAACTGCGCCTCCAATTCTCAAAGAATGCGAGGCGCACCATTGAGGAAGAGTATTCACATGACATAGTCATCCCTAAATTCGGAATGGTGCTAGAGAAAGCCTGCTTCGATTAGGATCTCGGCGAATCTTAAGAGATACTTGTCGCCGATCTTGCTAAGCTAATCGTCCTCCGCCATCTAGTATCCGAATTCGGTCATATACTTCCACAGGACGATCCTCAGTTGGATCTTTAGAGAGAACTAGAAGCTTGATACATATGTGTCTCCTTTGGTCTACGCATATAAGTTAAATTTCAACGCTCGCGCGTTCAAGGAGTACAGAAGATAGCATAGTGCGCAGTGATTTTAAGCCAACAAACTCTTTGGAGAGCTGCGTAGAAAATGATCCTATTATTGTCTCCCCACAATGATGATGAAACTCTGTATTGTTCCTATACCATAATGCGGAGAAAACCTCTCGTAATCATATGTTCCGATTCTTGGATTCAATACCAACGCGGAGACGGGATTACTGCTGGGGAAAGAAGAAGCGAAACCAAAAGAGCAACGAAAATCTTTGAGGCAGAAGTTGATTTTCTAGGCATTCCTGACTCCGAATTGGAAGGAAAGAAGCTTATAAATGCATTAGTCGGCTACAGGCCAGACAAAGTTTATGCCCCATTGCCAAATAGCAAGAATGAACAACATAGCTTGGTTGGGAAGGTTGCTTACGACTTATGGCCGGACAATCTTGTATATTATTCCACATACACTCAAGATAGTTTAGAGCCAAAAGGCGAAATTGAGATTGTTCCAACTGCGGAGGAAATAGAACTCAAGAACAAAGCCCTTGATTGTTATAAATCTCAGATTCGCATCAATAATCAGCATTTCCTAGCGGTGCGGGGCAAATCGGAATTTCTCAATCTGGCTAACTATAAGAACGTTTCCGCTGTCCTTTTGAGTCAGAAGCGACAAAAGGAACCAGAGGAAATCAAGAAGCACATCGAAACGATCCCCTTCATTGACGAAGTCATTGTATGGGCAAATAGCCCTGAAGATAGCAAGAAAGCATATGGTCGTTATCTTGGGGCTAGGAATGCGAAGAACGACGTTATCTATGTTCAGGATGACGATTGCATAGTAGAGAATATCCCTGAAATATACAGCACATTTGACGGCAAGCGTCTGTCAAACGGAATAATGCTAACACGAATGAAGGACTACGTGAACCAGCAGGGCGACGAACATATTCTACATTAGTCGGATGGGGGGCATTTTTCAAGAAAGAATGGATCTCCGTATTTGATCAATATATTGAAAAATTCGGAGCGGATGAACTCTTATGCAGGGAAGCAGACAGGACATTTACAATGTTGCTAGCGAGAAAGCACAATACGATCCCAGCCAGAGTGAGAGAGTTTCCCTCCGCTCATGGGGAGATGGCTTCCTATCTGCAACCTGGTCATAACAAGTCTAGAGAAGCTACAATTGATCAAGTCAGAGATATTCTGTCTGAGCCGGGAAGCAATAAGAACACTGCGTTTGGGGCGAGAGTGAGAACTTCAAAAAGAAAAAGGGGTCTCTTTGGTTATATGCGCGCTGAGATTAAAGGAATCTTTTACCGCTAAGAAGGGTGCGGCATGTGCATTTAGTTTGAACCGGTGTTCATTTTATCGTCAGTCGTATCTCATAGGGGCCACACCAACTAGTTGGCAAAACAAAGACGTTTTCCGAGAGAGGAGTCGCTTAAGGACGTGAATGACCGTTGTGTGTATAACTCAATTTGAACTGGAGAACTGATATGATTCGTTGTCATCATCCTCTCTGAGGATGACAAGCACAGTAATCAAGATCTAGAAGTAGAGCTAGAATAGATGTGGGATAAAGCTGTGCCTTCTCCTCTTGTCTCAATCTGCATTCCCACCTACAATGGCGCTCGTTGGATAGAGGAGACTCTCCGCTCTGCGCTGGCTCAGACTTACGAGCCGCTAGAAATTCTGATCGTCGATGACGCGTCTACCGACAACACTTTGGACATTGTACGGTCCTTCCGCGACCGTCGTATTCGAGTGGAGGTCAATGAGCGGAATCTCGGAATAGTTCGTAATTGGAACCGCTGCATCATGCTTTCGAAAGGTTCCCTAGTCAAGTTTCTGTTCCAGGACGACCTGCTCTACACTACATGCGTGGAGAAGATGGTGAGGATCTTTGAGAAGCACGAGCGGGTGGGTATAGTGTTCGCCCCACGAGATGTTCTACTCGAGAATCCGGACAATCCAGCCGCTCTTGCTTGGAAAGAAAAATATGGCATCCTTCACACGAAGTTCGGTGTCTCTCTGGGCGAAGTGAACCGAGGGATTGACCTGTTCAATCTTTGGCTGGCGAGCGGCTTTCGAGAGAACTGGGTAGGTGAACCCTCAAATGTGATGTTGCGGAAAGCCTGCCTGACAGAAGTCGGACTGTTCAACACGCGGATACTACAATGCTCAGATTATGAGATGTGGGTTCGAATGATGTATTTCTACGACGTAGGTTTCGTCCCGGAACCGCTCTCAGCCTTCCGTTTCCACTCCGCCTCAACGGGTTTCACTAACATCAGGCAAAACCGCAACTGGATGGATATGATATGGCTGATGGAAGGTTTGCTCGGGCACGAGGAAATTCGCACCCTGCACCCGCAGATCAAGCGGCTGAGATACGTCGAAGCAAGGCGCATAGTGAAACAACAAATCGAGCGCATCCGCGGACGAAACCCAATGCCAGTTCTATATATGCTCCGATCGATAGTGGAATACTTCATTTATCGCCTGCAATCGTTGATCCGCAGTGCGCCCTCGATCCATAGGTGATGATCCGTTAATGGGACTGCATTCGCATCATTGAGGGTCGTCCAGCTTCAACTACCCCTCATAGTCTCGCTGTCCGTTGGAGAAGGAATGCCATACATCTGGAATGAGAGTAGAAAACTCTCAATCAAGAATGCATCTGCAAGAATCGTAAGAAGCCTAGCCTAACTCAGCATAGCAGTTCTCATAATATTCCTCTGCACAGCAACCCTTATGACTGAACTTTATCCAACCGGAGGCCTCACCACGGACGGAGAAACACTTGGATTCACTGGTTACACATCAATATTCTCTGATGAAGACAATTCTTGACAGCAGGATTCTACATCAGCGATAAGCTACCTATTCAAAAGGTTGTTTACTTTCAAGATAATGTTCAAGACGGCTTTGGTTGGGCGTACCCTTCATGGCTCTCGGCGGTTAGAAGACACATAGTCGTAACCTCAAAACCCGCCGTAGACACATACGTATTAGCTCGGAGAGATGCATTATCAATATCCGTCTTCCTAGTGAAGGAGGGCAGCGTTGAGCGTCTATACAGCACCTCCTAGGATGAAGACTCCACCAATACTTTAGCGTCTGAGTATATCGTTCTTGCACGGACAACGTGATCAAGGCGAAGGATTCACGGTGAATGAACTAACCAAGCTCAGACTTACAGCCGCATAGTCTCTAGGAACCCTTTCTTGATCAACGGTCTCTCCCAGACTGAAATAAGATCTCGCAGGCCAAGCACTCCAGAGGCTGGCATACTGTAGAGGAGAAAGAAGTAGTGATAGAGGAGGCTAAAGTCAGCACCTAGCGCGAAGAAAGACATCGAAAGCGCTGTGGCCAGAAGAGCGAGATGCATCACAGGGTTTCTTTAAATAACCTCTTCTAGTCTCTTCCTTATCATAGCAAGGGATAGTAATACTAATCGTCATGAGTGTTAGCAGACGACGTGTGTATTGGCCGCGCCTTGATCGAGAACTTGAATAATGGCAATCTTCTCACTCAACAGTCTTGACAAGAATGCCAAACATCTTCGGGCTTAGAGTTTTCCAAGAAAATCTCTCTGTCACAAACCTTCTTCCATTGTCGCCCATGCTTTTAGCAAGATTCTCATCCTCGATCAACAGCCTAATTTTGTGAATCCACTCATCAGTTTTCGTATTAGGTATCGTCCAGGCTGTTACGCCTTCTCGGACCAATTCCGGAACGCCTCCAACTCTAGATGCGACCACTGGCTTTCCGCATAGGGAAGCTTCCAGCAATGTCATCGGTGAACAGTCTAGGCCTGAAGCAAGCACATAGAGATCGCATGAAGCGTGAAATCTCCTCACACCTTCCGGATATGAGACTCTGCCTATGAAGTGGACATTTTCCAACTTGGCATAACTTCTCTTGACTAATGCCGTGTACGGCCCTCCGCCAGCGATATAGAAGTTCACATCGGACATTATACGCGCAACTTCACAGAACCAAAGCAGACCACGTACCTTCGGCAAGATATTGTTGATACCGTTGACGGACTTCTCTTGTACCTATCGACAATTCTCCAAAGCCCAGTTGTGCGGCATTGCTAAGCGGGAAGGCTTAAGAAGCTTGAGTCCCTCTTGAACTTCAAGCAGAGTTGAGTACGGCATGAAAGTGCTTCTCATCGAGCCTCCGTTTCATAGGTTTATGAGTTTCTATAGACACTATTACCCTCTAGGGCTAGCCTACATAGCTGCTATGCTGGTAAAGCATAATCACACTGTGAGAATCTACGACGCGGAGCATGATCCGGAAGCTAGGTCTAGAACCTATCGTGAAACAAGTCAAGACTACTTCAAGTATCTGGATGCGATCGAGGACCGTGAACACCCAATCTGGTCAGAGATAGAGCGAGAGATATCTGGATTTCAGCCAGATCTAGTTGGCATCAGCGTCTTGACGGTCAAGGTTCCCTCCGCCCTAAGAGTCGCTTCTCTATGCAAGATCGCACGTAGAAAGATCCCTGTAGTGGTTGGCGGCGAGCATCCTACAGCCCGTCCAGAACACCTTCTTAAGGATGACAATGTGGACTTTGCAGTTCGAGGAGAGGGTGAGGAGACGATGTGTGAACTAGTAGACACTCTTGATAGTGATGGACGACTTGAAGGGATTGATGGCTTGTCCTTCAAAAGGAGAGGCCGGATATGCCACAACAAGAACCGCGCCTTAATTAAGAACTTGGACAACCTGCCCATCCCTTATAGGGATGCACTAGCCAACAAAGAGACGTACAGACCGGTAGACTTTGGCTTGATAATGGGAAGCAGGGGATGCCCCTACCGATGCGCCTTCTGCCCAAACCAGAACCTTTGGGGACGCAGAGTACGGTTCAGATCCATAAGTGGAATTGTCAATGAGATCAAGTCAGTTAAAGAAACCTACTCAACAGAGTATTTCTCGTTCAGAGACTATTCTTTCTCAGTCGATGTTAGTTGGACCATGGAGCTCTGCAAAAGGATGAGAGAAGAAAAACTCGACATAAAATGGGAGTGCACAACTAGGCCTGATCTAGTCAAGGAGGAGATCATTTCTATGATGAAGGACGCAGGATGCACAACGATCAGAATCGGTATAGAGTCAGGAAGCGACAGAGTTCTCAACGAGATAAGAAAAGATCTGTCGGTCAAGGAAATAAAGGCGGCCGCTCGAATCCTGAACAGACACAACCTCTACTGGGCCGCATACTTCATGTTTGGTCTCCCGTCAGAAACCAAAGAAGACATTGAGAAGACACTCGCGCTCATCTACGAAATAGACCCGCCCTTCGTCACTATGGCTAGGTATACACCGCTCCCGGGGAGTGAAATGTACGAGGCTCTAGTCGAGGAGGGTAGAATCCGCGAGAGTGAGGCTGATTGGGGGCAGTGGAGTAACCAATGGTTACAGAAGAGCTTCATGAGAGCGATGAGCCAAGATGAGTTCCGAGACATCATGGAGGACATAGCAAGACGCATAGACGAACATAATAGACAGCGTGTACTCGGGAAGCCTCACCCGGTACTCAAATTGGAATAGGTGGAAGTTGAACAGATAAGCGGAGGGATATTAGAGCTCTTGTATGAGGGCTTGTTCTATTCGCCGTTGGCGCCCAGTTGGTAGGAATTATTAAGTACTACCCAAAATTCTATGTAAAGAGATGGGCTGCCGGCTTTCCGATCCATTGGCCTCCAAGCGCATTCTGGGCGTACAATGCAGGATTCAGGGCAATCTTATTTGGCACCTTAGCCTTCAACATGGTCTATGGCATCTTCACTATCTTCAAATCCTAGTGGAACAGAGACACTCAGGTCTGAGCCTAGTATCGTTCGATACTCATGCCAGTCCTCTCCTCTTGACTTCGTCGATAATCATCCGTGCTCGGTCCTGCCAGCTGATCCAATTACGAGCAAACTCCGACGCCCTTTTACTCAAATAAATTCTAAGATCGGAACTTGAGATGAGTCTCTCGAGGGTCAAAGTATACTGTTGACTCCTCGGGTCCACGCATAGAACATGGTCCCCCAGCAGATCTTCCGATACCGAGGAGACCAAGCAAGGCAACCCAATTGAAAAGCATTCGAGTGTTATTGCTGAAAAGGTATCGCCAAGACTCGGGTGAACAACCAAATCATATTGCTGAAAGAGTGCTTTCGGGTCTGCCGTCGCATCGGTTATGAAATTAATGTTGGGATACCTCTCAGAATAGTCATCTTTCAAGTGACGATAGAAATTGTTGTACCATAGAAAATCGCAAGTGTCTATAATGTCTTTGAATTTGGAAGCCGCGCTGTTGATCTTGGATAGCCCATAGACCAGTTTCTTGCATTTGTACATGCCTGTCGGAACGATTAACTTGACTTTTTCGCTTCTAGCTTCATAAGGAGCGTCCCTTCTCCAATATGACTTATCCAGTCCAAGTGGAATCTTCACATAGTTGATTCCAAAACACTTCCTCAGCAAATTGCCCCAAGAAGCCGATGCTACGTAGATTGGGGAGTAAGAAGTTATGACCTCATAAATTGACTTGTGAACGTTCTCGTACCTACCACCGTCGATGTGCAGAAACTTCTGCTGAAGGATCTTTCTAGAGTTATCAAGGATCCAGAGATCTACTCGATCGAGAAAAAGAGCGAGCTTCAATGGCCAATACGAAATCGCGGGATCCGGATCCAGATTGTCATCCATCCTGCCTCGACTGAAGAAAAGCGTCTTCCTTCTTAACGATCTGAGATCTCTTATTTTCATCGCAGAGTATATGTCTGTGCAGATGATTGCATCAACATCGTCACTGACGGATTGGATACGAAACTCTTCGCTTGGTGACAGCGTAACGAACTGCACATCGCAGTCTAGTGATTTCAGCGCATCAACATCATTGTCAGCCATTGATCTGATTTCGCGAGAAAGATTTCTTCTTCCAATATAACATAACTTCATTGTTCGAATCGAACTCGTACTTGGTGCTTGCTAGAAAGAAAAGCCTTTTCCTCACTCATCCCTTATAGAGAAACATGATAGACTAAGCACAAAATGTGCATTCTATGAGTAGCGTAGATGAAACAACATGAAAATGTGCTATGTCGGCAAGAACTTGAAGCAATGTGGTATCGGCAATATTTTTAAGAACGATGTCTGCGCATTTGTCACATTAGGACATGAAGTACAAACAATAGATACGACCATCCAAGAATTCGAACTCAGCCAAATAGATCCTGACGTAGAACTCGTCCTTGTATCGGCGGACGTCGAAGCGGCACAGAAAATTGGTCAGAGCAACAAATTGAAAAAGACTCTCCTTTTCATTCATGGTAGGGCGGACGGCAATTTCGACCCACAAGAATACGTCAACTATTCTGCACTCAAACTAATGGCGCAGCTTAATTCCATTTCCCAGACAATAGGCTTTGCAAAAGCGACCTCTTATCTCTGGTCGAAATTGAAGAGAGCATTCAGCTTTCAGGGAGATTCGTATAGAGGCGTTAACTTGTACTGGTTGAATGCGATCAGACGATTTCAGAGCGTCGTAGTTCCCAGTAACCTTTTCGGGAATCAATTGAAACATTCATTGGGCATTAATTACTGGAAAATCCCCTACGGTTTAGACCATAGTTACTGGAAACCAGACAAAGATTACACGACTTGCGAAGAACACGTAAGAATCATAATTCCAACAGGCTTCTTCTTATTCAAACGTCTGAACATTGGCCTGAGAAAAATTAATTATGTAATCAAGGAACTTGAGGAGAAAATCTGCGTAGAAGCAGATTTTATTTGGTACAATGCAGATCTCAAAGAACTAAAGGACAAAATACAAGAATGCTACCCGAATATCACGTTCAAGGACGGAACATCAGATCCGAAGAAGCTATTCTCAAAATACGACCTCGTGGCGCATCCATCCCTTGGCGATACCGTGCCTCAGACAGTTGTGGAGTGTTGCGCACTGGGACTGCCAGTTCTCGCTAGCACACTTTCGGAGGACTGTATTGGTTCTCATCTGCTCCACATAAGAACAACGGATCCTGGATACGAAGATGCTCTAAGAATGCTCATTCTAAATGCCGAGTTGCGCCTCGAACTAAGCAAAAGGGCACGATCCTTCGCGAGGAAGTGGATTGGCTGGGAGGACAGGGCGAGGATGATCTTAGAACTTGGAAGAAATATCTAGAGGTTTCGTATATAGGCGAAATGTACGATGGTGGTCCAGAGGTTGAAGTTGTAACTCCACGAGCTGCAGATCAAGAATTGAAAACATCAGGATTAAGACTTTACAACTATGTGACTCCTAGTTTTCAAGGAGGTTCCTTCCTCTTTGCTCAATTATCTTGACGAAAGTGTCAAACATCTTCGCGCTAAGGGTTTTCCAAGAGAACTTCTCTGTTACAAACCTTCTTCCGTTATCACCCATGCGTTTAGCAAGATGCTCATCCTCTATCAACAATCTGATCTTCTGAATCCATTCATTAGTTTCTACATTAGGTATCGTCCAGCCGGTTTGGCCTTCTCGGACCAATTCCGGAATGCCTCCAACTCTAGATGCGATCACCGGTTTTCCGCACAGGGAAGCTTCCAGCAATGTCATCGGTGAACAGTCTAGGCCTGAAGCAAGCACATAGAGATCGCATGAATAATGGAATTTCCTTACCCCTTCAGGGTAGGATACTCTGCCTATGAAGTGGACATTTTCCAACTTAGCATATCTTTTCTTAACGAGTTCCGTGTACGGGCCCCCACCAGCGATGTAGAAGTTCAAATCGGGCATCATACGCGCGACTTCAGAGAACCGAAGCAAACCACGGACCTTTGGTAAGATATTGTTGTCCTGCAAGATTCCTATAGCCGGTCGTTTGAGCTCATGAGAGCTGTCTTCAAGTTCAAGCCAAGGGTCTGGGTCAATGCCTTGGTAGACAACGTAACTTCTCTTATCAGGTAGTCGAGATCTCACTATCTCGTCGAGCCATTTGCACACAGGAATTATCGAATCTGCTGATCTTAGTCCTTCGGACCAAGAGAAGAAATCGACAATGCTTAACGTCCTTTTAAAAGTACTTATGCGAGATGCATATTCAACGTACTCTCTCCAGTAGTCTCCTCTAAGTCGAACGACGTACGGCACATGTCTACGCCTTAGAATGGAGTAGATCTTCGCGAACCAAGTCGGGTAGGCTGCATAATCTGTAATAACTAAATCTGGTCGAAACTCCAACATCTCATCTATCATCCGTTTGGAGGGAACGAAGTAGACGCGGAGAATCTTGCCATCCCTACCGATTATGGGAACTCTCCCATTGTAACAACTCATAGCGGAAACCGTGTGAAACAGAACTTCGGAAGGAAAGAACTTCCCCATGCTTTTGAATACATTAAAAGTATCTGGCGCTGCAATGCCTAGAACGCGAATCATTCGTCTTCACTTGTAACAAGTGATTTTCCAGATAATCGCTTTCAAGATCTGTTCGCCAAATCACTGTAGATTCTTTCGAGACGATCTATGGCCGTCTTGAGCTGAAGATTCTTGTAGGCGAATTCTTTCGCTTTATCGCTAATTTTCCTTCTCAATTGGGTGTCGGCAAGCATTCTCGAAATAGCGGACGCCAATCTGGCGGTATCTCTAGGCGGTGTCAATAACCCACTCTCTGCATCATCAATCAACTCGCTAACCCCTCCGATTCGTGTAGCTACAACAGGGACCCCGCTTGCGAAAGCCTGAAGAATACTGAATGGGCAGTTCTCGTATAAAGAAGGTAGGACGAAGGCTGTTGCCATCGAGTATAGCGTAAGCAACATACTTTCATCAAGATCACCTTCGAATGTGACACTCTCTCTTAATCCCAGGTTGCGGACTTTGCGTTGGAGCCTCCCCTTAAGTTCGCCATCGCCAACCAGTAGCAACCTAACGTCTGGAAAATCTCTCTTGACCGTTACCATCGCTTCTACAAGATATTCTACGCCCTTGACTTCACTCAATCTTCCAACAAAGAGCAAGACGTTACCTCTCTCTCTTCTCCCTATCTGAAACCATTCACGAGGGACAGCATTGTAGATAACTTCAATCCTGCCTGAACATTCAGGATGCTTGTCAATAAGCGTCTTCGCAGTCTCTCGGCTGACAGCGATTATCTTTCCAGACTTCTTGGCCGTATCTTCCTCTATAAGCTCGATAAGTGGCCACATGAAGTTCACGTAAAGACCGTACAGAGATCGACGCGAGAAAGCAGCCTTCTCCTGGTCAATCGTAGTGTGAAATGTGGCCACTACCGGAGCATGCGCATCCCCGAGCAAGAAGGTTCCAGGCTGACAAACATGGATAACATCGAGCTTCAACTTCTCTAAAACTCTCATTGAGAGGAATCCGTGTGCCAACAGGTGAGCTACAGGTAGGGCAAGGTGCGGTGTGCGGTAGATAGGAATTCCTTCATCAACGCCATATCCCACTATGGACCTTACTTGACGTGTCACAACATTGACCTCATGTCCTTTCTCAGCCAATCCTTTAGCTAGGCTGCGGACATAAGTACTGATTCCTCCAGTCTTCGGAGGATATTCCGGTGTAAGAAAACAAATTCTCAAACTAGACCAACTTACATTGGAATCTAACTACGACACTAGATTCGAAGTGACCCTCATTAAGGCTAGACATAATGAGTCACAATCCAACGAAGCAAACGCAAAATCTTATTCAGGGGGCCAATCGCCGATCCCAGATAGAAATGCTTCATTTCATCAACAAACACTTTCATCACAACTCTATCGCCAAATCTTCTTTTCGCTTGAAGCTGCCTCCGTTTCGCCATCAAGTTTCTCCTAGACTTGAAAAGATCAACGTATCCCTTTATCTTCTCAGGCAACCACCCAGACGCAAGCGAGTACAGGATGACCGCCAATTCGGACAATAGTAGAATTGGAAGAAGAAGGATGAGGGTCCTATCCGAATAGTTCTTCAGAAGCGTAGCAATTCTATTCCTTTCTAAGTAATAGAATTTGAGTCTTGAACGACTTGCAAATCGAGACCACTCGTGATATATCACCGCAGTGGGTATGTAGAAGGACTTCCAGCCGAACATTCTACCTCTCCAGCCCCAGTCGGTATCCTCATTGTAGGCGAAATAGACGGGATCCAGAAGCCCTATCTCTTCTATCGCTCTTCTCGAAGCAAACACACATGCTCCAGACGCATACCCTATCTCAACTCTCTCTTCAAATTGACCAATATCAGGTTCTCCCAACCCTCTGCACAGGCCGAAGCCAGCCAAATGTATCATATTGCCAGCTGAGTTTATGATCTTCGGGTCATCCATCAGAAGGATCTTCGGCTGACAGAAACCGCCATTCAATTGAATCGCTCCTTTGACAAGTTCCGTAAGCCAATCTGGATGCACAACGGTATCATTGTTCAACAGCACCACGTACTCTCCCCTAGACCGCGCTATACCCATATTGTTTCCAATCGAGAATCCCAGATTCCTCTCATTTCTGACTATGGTTGCCTCGGGAAAGTCTCGCTCCGCCGCCTCAACGCTTTGATCAGTGGAGCCGTTGTCGACGACGATAACCTCAAAGTTTGGGTCCCGGGAATTATACACAGAACGCAAACATGCAGGCAAGACGTCTCTGCCGTTGTAGTTCAAGATTACGACGCTAACAGCAGGGGTCTTCAAAGGCGCTTCTTTCGAAATCTCTTCGCTATCTTTTATGGAGAGCACTCTATGGGTCTCCGGCGGCTTCGTTATGGCCAGCACTTTCACACTCCTCGTTAGAGAGCCGGCTCTTCCAGTTCTACGTAATATGATACTTCAAATTAAAACATGAGGGAATAAGCTCAGCTTTGGATACGATCTCTAAGTCCACTTTAGGAGTAGGTTTGAGTCAAATTCGCCGTGGACAAGCCCGGATTGTCAATATAGGTGCGACTTGATGGGAAGGGGACAAGGGAGAGGGATAGGAACTCATTTTGAAATTCAAACTAACGTATGCTTAATAGCGCACGCGTACCAAAAACTCAATATCTCTTCCAAGTTTAAGTTTTCCAAACATCTCCCAGTCTTTTAATTCTGTTTCTATTTCAAATCCATTTTCTGAAGATATTCTCTTGAACTCTTTCTCAGTAAGAAAGAAGGTTATCACTTTTGAATGAATATCAAGCAAATTGATTTCGATACCGAGTTTGGCGCAAAGGCGTGTAAAGTAGAACATAATGAGAGAAAACACGTAGCTTCTTACCAATAGTTCTCTTATCAAAAGGACGCCATCTGACTTTAAAACACGTTTCATCTCCCCCATAGCCTTCTTCACATTATCCTTACATTTCTTCGGGCTACTTCCTACCAAATGATGTAGAAGCTCGTTTGAAACGATGACATTGAAAGACTCTCTCCTAAATGGCAACGTTTTTGCGTCACCGATAATAGCATGTGCATCAGGATACGATTTCTCAAACAATCTAATCATCTCAGGTGTGATATCAACGCCGCATACTTCTAGTTTCCCTGGAAGATAAGTGAGTCCAGCCCCACATCCAACCTCAAGAAGCCTTCCCTCCAGCCTCTCAGGAAGCGATCTCACCTCTCTCAGAGCAGGCGTATATTCTCCTCTTCGAATTCTTTCCCTAAAGTGTTCTATTACAACATTCTCCATCTATTGACAACCGCGCTAGTACAGATCAAATCTTTAGATATCTATCAATCAAAGGCTTTCTAGGCAACAAGTGATGAGACTTCTACCTATAACTTTTCACTAAGCCTGAGATCGTGAATAGGATCAACCCGGTGAAAACAGCGAAGATCCCTATCAATAGCAGAATCGTGGAAATCAGAGCCATTCCCGTAGGCAACGATTGAACCTCACTATACCTGTTTATAACCCAGATCCAACCGTAAAGCCCTACGCTAACCAAGACTAGGCCAGGCAGCCCTAAGAAAGTCATTGGATGCCTCTCGCCTACGAGTGTAACAATCGTACCTAGAACAGAAAGCGCATGAGTAACGGGATTATATGTGGAACCTTTTATGCCCTTATATTTGCAGGTGATAGTAACCTCGGTCAACCTTAGGCCCCCAACTTTTATCAAGATCTCAGAATCAACGCCGATCCCGAACTCAGTTACTTCCAGACTCTGAAAAGCGTCCTTCGAGTAAATCTACACTCTAAAACCGCTTTGCGTATCAGCAACCTTGATATGCCCAGCAACGACCGTAGATCGATCGAGAGCTCTTCTGGGACCGCTCTTTTCAGCTATTCTGTCTCAGATGGCCTTTCGCTTCTTCAGCTCCGACATGCATTCCGCCATGACTTCCTGAATCAGAGGCTTGTGCGAAATGTCGCTCATTCTCA
>Ga0209725_1000382_pt1 | contig 27387 bp, 23 predicted proteins | sample I18A1metaG_FD_184145 | JGI IMG/M metagenome (GOLD analysis project Ga0209725, IMG submission 184145) | Lake sediment bacterial and archeal communities from Gulf of Boni, Indonesia to study Microbial Dark Matter (Phase II) - ​I18A1 metaG... | ecosystem: Environmental > Aquatic > Freshwater > Lake...
CGACCCGGCGCCTAGCGGGTGGCATCATGATCGGGCAAGACTGCTCGCATCGCTGACAGGAACAAGACCGCTTGGCGTGCCCGTAGCGTGTCATGCGGAGCTCGGATCGCAGATCGCGAGGCTCCAAGTGCGCTATCAAAGAGCGGGGAGGAACTCCTTTCGGGACTTTCTGCGGGCACATTCCCCGAGATATGAAGTGGAAGCAGTCCGCACAATCACGAATGCGGCCCTAAGAACCCGTTCCAAGATTCACGTATGTCACTTGAGCACTGAACAGGCTCTCAGACGAATCGTCGCAGCTCGCAGGGCAGGCGTGAGGCTGACCTGTGAAACCACTCCTCATCATCTGCTGCTTGATGAGAAAGATCTGGCCCGCAAGAAGGGGCTTGCACTAATGGTACCTCCTTTGAGAACCGTACGAGACACCAGATCGATTTGGAAGTCTGTGGTCAACCGTCAAATAGACGCTGTAGCGAGCGATCACGCACCCCATACTTTGGAGGAGAAGACAAAGGAGAATGTGTGGGAGGTTAAGCCTGGCGTTCCGGGACTTGAAACCACGCTTCCCCTGCTGCTCACCAGGCGACATCGCAGTGAAGTCACGCTGGGCAGAATCATTGAAGTGCTGGCTAGCGGTCCCGCGAGGATTTTCGGCCTTCGAGGGAAAGGGCGGCTTGCGACCGGGATGAACGCCGATTTGACGTTGGTCGACCCAAAGGAACGGTTCAGAATCGATTCATCGAAGTTCTATTCGAAGGCTCGTTTTTCACCGTTTGACGGCGTTGAATGTGCTGGCCGGCCTGTGTTGACAGTGGTCGCGGGACGTGTCGTTTATGACCACGGCGAGATTGTTGAGACGCGTCAAGGCAGGATCCTGACTCGAGAGGCGGTATGATGAGGTTCGTCCTCGACGGCATGCTCGGCAAACTCACAAGATGGCTCCGAATGATGGGCCATGACGCGCTCTACCTCAACGACGCAAAGGATCAAGAACTCGTGGCGAACGCGATCCGAGAAAAACGGATCCTGCTTACTTCAGATGTAGCGCTGTATCGGCAGGCCACGGCCCGGGGAGCTGACACGTTCCTTGTGAAAGGCAAGACAGAGGCAGAGAGGCTTGCCGAACTCGCGGACAGGTTCAAACTCGACCTCTCAGTCGACACCTCTGAGTCTAGATGCCCTGCCTGCGGATCTGTTCTGAACGCCGCTTCTAAGGAAGAAGTGAAGGGTCAGGTCCCGGAGACAACCTTTAAGGTCTTTGATGAATTCTGGGCCTGCTCGAACCCAGACTGCGGCAAAGTGTATTGGCAAGGCAGCCATTGGGAGAACATAAGTGCCGTGCTGGAAAAGGCGAGAAAGATCCAAAACAGGAAATGATGGCAAAGCGGAGATAAGAGCAAGATGAGTATGACCTACTCGATTGATGACGGACGCTTTCTCGTCAGCCTCGCAAGGAACGCGATCACCGAGCACTTGTCAAAGCGTAAAGTGATCGAACCGCCATCTGACACCCCGAAGCACTTGCTCGAGAAGTCAGGAGTCTTCGTCACACTCAACTCGACGAAGCCGAGGAGGCAGTTGAGAGGATGCATAGGATATCCGCTTCCTACGGAGCCGCTTGCTGTTGCGACGATCAATGCGGCGATAGACGCGGCTACCGGTGACCCGCGGTTCGAACCCGTGAAACTCGCGGAATTCAGCAAGGATGTCGTTGTTGAAGTCAGCGTCTTGACCGTTCCAGTTGAATTGGGGGCGAGGGATCCTCTCGAGCGACCCAAAGAGATTGAGGTCGGCAAACACGGACTGATTGCGGGACGCGGGCCATACCGTGGACTTCTGTTGCCTCAAGTTGCGCCGGAATGGAACTGGAACGCGGAGGAGTTCCTCTGCCAATGCTGCCTGAAGGCAGGCCTGCCGCCCGACGCGTGGCTGGACAAGAAGACAACGATCGAGAAATTCCACGCCATCATATTCGAAGAAGATAAGCCGAACGGCGAAGTTCACCTCAAAGAACTGTAGAGCGGTTTGTGTTGAGGGTCTACGTCGCGCCCTGCGGCATCGGACTGGGCCACATCGCAAGATGCGAACCCATCGCGGACGCACTCGTCGCGCAGGGCGCGCAGGTTGTCTACTCCACATACTTGGACGGGCTGGACTACGCTCGGAGGCGAGGACTCCCAACTCTACCAACGGTTCCGATAGGATTCAAAGTCAAAGAGGACGGGACAGTCGACTTCAAGATGACGGCCGCAACGAGTGGTTTCTCGCTCGGCGTGAGAAGGTTCCTACGCCAAGTTACAGCCGAGATCAGAAACATCAAACGTTTCAAACCCGACGTGGTAGTTTCTGACTCGCGTGTTTCTTCTCTCGTCGCCGGGAAACTGATGCATGTGCCCGTGGCGTTGATCCTGAATCAGTATCGAGTGGAGATTGTGGGGAAGCCGTCGACCAGGAAGATCACTCCGGTCGAGCGGTTGTTCTTCCTGATTGCGAACGTATTCTGGCTCTTCTTCAGGACGCTCTTGGGCGGAGTTTGGGCGAGGAGCGACGTAATGCTCATTCCGGACTTTCCGGCTCCCTACACGATCTCCGCCAGCAACCTTGCCATTCCGAAACGTTACAGAAGAAAGGTCAAGCTGATCGGCCCGGTTGTGGCACAGGAGCTTTCGCAGCGGTCGAGCGGGAGCGCTTTAAATAGCTCACTTTTTTTCGCCTGTCGAAAACCGATCATTTACGCTGCTGTAAGTGGCCCTAAGACTGAGAGGATCGTACTTGCCAACCTCCTGTATGATGCACTAAGCCGTTTTCCGGGCGACTACGAGATCGTGGTCTCCCGTGGCGAGCCGAACGGAAGATCCGATCCTGTTCGCAAGGGCAACTTGACCGTGTACGATTGGGTTGAGGACCAGTACGATCTGCTCAGAGCGTCGAGCCTTGTGATCTCGCGAGCAGGCCACGGCACCATAATGAAGGCGATCATGCTTGGGAAACCGATGATCCTTGTCCCGATTCCGGACCATACAGAACAGTTCGGGAACGCGAAGAGAGCCTACCAGCTCGGCCTGGGGGAGATTGTTCCTCAATGGGAAGTCACGGTTGAACGTCTGTTGGATGCGACTAAGAGACTGCTGCATTCGCCACCGGCCGGCGTAGGGAGACTGAACAAGCACACGCCATTCACACAGGCGATACCCATAGCGGCACACGAGATCGTTTCCCTGGCGTCGGCGAAGGAAGCTTGACGGATTCTTCGTCAAGTCCGTCTGACTTGTCCTGCTTGGCCCTAGGGTAATTCCCAAGGGATGCCTGTGGGACTAATCCCATAGGCGTTACTCCCTATGTCACGCCACCTAAGCTCCGCCAAAGCACGCGAACTTGCAGCATAGTTAGGAGGCTGGCTGGTGCAGCTTCCTTCAGAGCTATACCATCAGAGCAAATAGACCGACACTTCCGCAAACGTCATCGGCTCCAGCTACGGAAAATCGATCTCTATCTTTCTCGCGTCAGCGACCATATTCTGAGCCAGCTGCTCGGCTCGAAGACGATTTTCTAGCGTTCTGACTTCCTCGATCAAGTCTTCGTGTGGGCGTGGTAGAGCCTCCGTTACTGCCTTGCCTGTCGCAACCTGGGCTAGTCCAGATTCTTCGAGCTGTTGTCTCATGTACGCGTCGTCGAGTGTGAGTAACGGACGATAGACCGGAAATGTAGCAATCTCGTCGACAACCCTAAGATCCTTCAGGGTTCGAACGCCGGCTTGGCCGAACCTGTCAGCTGTCACCAGCCCTAGCGCCGTTCGTGAGAGATGCTTGACCGCTCGGAACATCAAGCGCATGCAGAAGGCTCTCTGGATGTCAGGACGGACGGACGCGAGAGCCTGTCTCGTGTTCTCATCGAGCATGATTAGCCGGGCTTGGTATCTGTTCTTTGGGACGTAAGGCCTGAGCCTCTTCAGGCCTTCGAGTATGCGGTCTGAGGAGACCCCCCCTCCCCCTAGAAGGGGGAGCTCGGCTATCACGGGCCAGACTATGGCTCCCCGTTTCATCAACAAGTAGAACGCCAACGGCGCGTGGGTCGCATCCGTCGCGAGCCCCAAGAGGCTTCCTTGCGAGCCGACTGGCAGCCCGCCGGGGCCGTTGAACCGTCTAGCCGAGATGTAGGCGTCGCTAGCTCCATAGAATACGCGGAACGTATGATTCGGACTATCCAGATTCACCTTCACGCCGCTTGGTAGGCGTGATAGAATTTCGGAGCCTGCTCTGATCTCGATCTCCTTGCCCTTCAACTGTGAGGGCTCGAACCTGCGCGCCCTAACCGCAAACGTCTCCTCATGCTTGACCGTTTGTTTAGCGACCTCGGCAACGCGATCAATGATCTCGCTCAGCTCAGTGGCGACTCGCGCGCACGCGTCCGCATGGGAGACACCGAGAATTCTGGAGAGACTGTTCGCTACTGGCTCGGCATCGCTCAGATGATCAACGACTAGGAACCCGCCCACTGACATGATCCTGTAATGTTCTCCGCCGATGCGTTTGAGGTTGAACCTGATGTGGCGCTTCAGGAGTCGGGCGAGCTGCTGGCGCACTGGCTGACTCTTGAGGGCGAACTCGGCCGTTGAGATCAGCACAACACCAGACAAGAGCAGTGACCTTCCGGCGTATGGTTCTATCCGTTTGAGTAGTCAAGGAGGCTCTTGGCGGGACGCTTCGCTCCGGGCCCCGGTACTAGTTGACCCTTTGGGGTGGGCCTGAGCTCCTCTAGGATTATGATCGCCTCGCCGAGCGGTATCCCCATCAGCAAAGCCATCTCCTTTGCGGAGATCTGGGGTTTCTCGGTGAGGATGGACCGTTCCACGTATCGTTTGTGATTATTGTACATGGGAAGCGAGCGGACGGTCTCGGTAAGAATCTCCCAAAGCGCTGCCGCATCATACCCAGCGTGAGTTGACATTCGAGCGTCGCGTCGTATCAATGGAGCGTGGCTGTTTAAGGTTTCAAGGATCGCATGCGAGACATCAGCAGGCCTGAACACCCGCGCAGAACACCATATAGTGCGAACTGGTTGATCACATTCGCGCACAGAGGTGTAATACACTCACGCTGAAACCGGAATCAGTGTGTACCCGGGTGGATCCCACCCAGAATCGCACGAGAGTGATGATACCTTGGCCAAGCCATACTCGTTTGGAGAGGCTTGGAAGTAGATGAACTGCTCATTGACATCCACACGAACTGTAAGGGAATTATGCCAAGCTGAACCAAAGATGCAAGCAAGCAAGCATAATTAGGACAAGAAGCGGGTCGGATGGCCTAGATGGCCCTCAATGTCTGCGATAGTTACTTCCCGGAAAACACTAGCTATTCTTCTGGTTCTGGTGATCGGATTTGGCGGAGTTGCAGCCTATTCGGGCATTATCTTGACCGAGGAGAGTTCGAAAGTCAAAGCCCTTCAGGCAACAGTCGCAGAACTGCAAAGCAGGAATAGTGAACTAGAGGGAAATCTCGCATCACTTAACCGAACCCAAGGCACTGTAGGCGTTTACGGGATCGATCCCGCACGAATCTACAACAACACGAGCCGCAGCGTGGTAACCGTTCAGGGCTCGGAGGTCACGACCGTTGATACCATCTTTGGCCCTCAGACGACCACCGTAAGCGTACTCGGGTCCGGTTTCGTGATCGAGTATTCGAGCTCGGACTACATAGTCACCAACTTCCATGTGGTTGACGGGGTTGTGAAGCCTACCGTAACATTCTGGAACGGCGACGCCTACCCAGCGAAAGTCGTCGGTTCCGATGCGTACAGCGACATCGCTGTGATCACGATTCAAGCGTCGCAGAACGATTTGTATCCTGTCGAATTCGCTCCGTCATCCTCTCTTGTGGTCGGGCAACCAGTGGTGGCTATCGGAAATCCGTTTGGCCTTTCGGGTTCTGTCACGTTCGGAATCGTAAGCCAGCTAGGAAGAACCATACAATATCAGTCATCAGGAGGTGGCTTCTCTATCGCCGATGTCATCCAGTTTAGTGCTCCGATAAATCCGGGGAATTCCGGCGGACCACTCTTGAATGATAGTGGAATGGTTGTCGGAATAACGACGGCAGTGGCCAGCGGCTCTCAGGGAGTGGGCTTCGCAATACCGTCCGACACCATATTGCGTGAGCTGCCATCCCTCATAAGCAACGGAGGATACAACAAGCATCCCTACCTTGGATTTCAGGGCGACGATATGAACTATCAACTATCACAAGTCGTGGGAGCCAACGTGAGTTACGGCGTGTTGATAGAAAAGACGGCTCCAGGCGGACCCGCAGATAAAGCGCATCTAAGGGGCGGACAACAAATAGCTACAATCGACGGTCAACAGTACATAATCGGGGGAGATGTCATCGTCTCAATAAACGGGAGCAGGATCGTAAATTACGACGCGCTCTCAACCTATCTGGAGAGATATACACTTCCGGGACAGACGATTCGGGTCGGCATCATCAGATCGGGCACGTACTTGGAAGTCCAGGTTACGCTCGGTGGTTACTGACTCTTTGACATCGTGGCGAGCTAATCGCTCTTGCGCACCCGATAGGATTGCCGAGTCTTGAGGAGTCATCGGTGGAGCGGCTGATTCTCTCGTGGAGCGGCGGCAAAGACAGCGCACTGGCTCTGAGAGAACTTCGCCGTGACCAGTACTGTGAAATTACCGCGCTACTGACCACCGTAACCGAGGGGTACAATCGGGTTAGTATGCACGGAGTTCGGGCGTCTCTTGTCGAGCAGCAAGCGAGCGCGGCAGGTATCCCGCTCGTGAAGATGTCGATTCCTCCGGGCGCAGGTAACGAGCGATACGAGTCGGAAATGCGTCAAGTGCTGACTCGCGCTCGGAAGAAGGGAGTATGCGGCGTTGCCTTTGGAGATGTCTTCCTGGAGGGCATCCGGCACTACCGTGAAGAGAAACTCTCGCAAGTGGGCATGAAGGCAGTCTTCCCTATCTGGAAAATGAACACGCGTGATCTCGCTATGCAGTTCATCAAGCAGGGCTTCCGTGCGGTTCTCACCTGTGTAGATTCGCAGCGACTGGATCGATCCTTTGCCGGACGCTCGTTTGATGAGACCTTGCTGGCGGACCTCCCCTCAAGCGTGGACCCGAGCGGAGAGAACGGGGAATTTCACACATTCGTCCACGCTGGGCCAATCTTCTCCAGGCCCATACTTATTCGGCCCGGAGAGATCGTGCTGCGTGAAAACCGTTTCTGGTACTGTGACCTGATTCCGGAGACCAGAAGACGAAAACCCGTATCCTAGACAAGTAAACCCACTGCCCGTGTCCCAAGCAACTGAGCCGGACGCACGTGTATTCTCCGGAATTTGAGAGAGATTGGATACAGGAGAATGCTGATTATCATCCAATCGCTTGCCCGGGACAACCCGCTGGCAACAGCATCTTACCAGCATCGCAGATTCTCCTGCTCAAGTCCGTGATTCGCCAGGATTCATACCCTTTCACGTACGTGTTGAATCGATCTTGGAGCGGGTCTTTCCATTTTGCTGGAATCCCTTTTTCACCAAGGATCGTGCCCATGATCGTTCCAAGGTTGCCGCAATTGCAGTCGGTATCGTATCCCATCATCGCAGCGAGACACAAGGGGCGACCGAATCGATCCTCGTGATCCTGCCCGTAGAGCAAGCTCAAAACGATGATCCCGGCATTCGGCAGCACGTGGAGCGGGTGCAAGAACCGCAAGAAAATCCAGCGACGAACCGAGCGAGCTTGCCGGAGCAACGATTTCCTGGCTTTGCCCCATGCTTGCATCAACGCAGCCCGCCCGTCTCGCCAGGAAGCGTGGTTCTCATGAATCACGAGACATTGCTCGACGAACAGCCGGTATTCGCTTTCCCTCGGGAGCACAGGCAGCGATTTGTGGACCAATTCCTCGATATCGGAAATGCCAAAAGCGTTGGCGATCATCACGGCCACGAAGACCTCGCCATCGATGCCGATTCCTTGGTGCGCAACGGAGCCGTCGATCCGTGCATAGTGCGCTGCCATTTGTTGGCAATTGGGTGCCATCAAACCCCAGATATCCGCTTTCATCTGACCGCCGATCGCATCGTAGTAGACGTTGCCATTTTTCTCCGCTGCAGTTTCTGGCGGATATATTCCCGCCCGGATATTCTTCAAGGCAACTCGTTCCGCGGTGAATTGTTTCCGATAGAGCCTTGCGTTCCATTCCGTCGCGATATCCTTGGCGGTCAATCCAGCGCCGTGCTGTTCGATTGCAAGCAAACCTGCAATCTGGTATATTTCATCGTCGTTCACGGCATTCGGATCGACGCGCTTCACGAACGACGTGATGTCCGATTTGCCTCCGCTGCAATATCTACGTTGAATGTAGGAATACGGCCGGAATTCCAGGGGCGCGCCAAGATGGCTTCCGGCGACCCGGCCGATCCAGCCACCATGCACCTTCTCGTAGTATTCTTGGTCATCCATGATAGGCCACGGCCTGTTCTTGTTTTCCCTTCGTTCAAGTGCCTCTTCGCACAAGTGATAATTGAAGCTCGCTCGTGGTGAGGGGTGCTTCTTCTACGCAGCGGTGATCCTGTTGGTCGCCCTGCAGGACGTGCACTTTCCGGCCTTCAGGCATATCAAGGAACGAATTGGAGAGAGACCTAGACGCAAACAGGTCTTTTCGTCTTCTCTACCATGAACGCGAAAACGGCCTTGATCGGTGTGCACGCTTTCTAGAGCCGGCAAGCGGATTTGAACCGTTGCTGGTTGTGCGCACCAAGAGAGCCGCACATAAAGACCCAAAGGTCATGTGTCTTCCCTTGTGCACGATCATTCGTGGCCATAATCCCTAATTTCCGATTCGCTGCATTATTGTGTGTTAGTCAACGACCGATGTTCCACCCTGGATACCGGAAAGACCGTTCATAAGCTACGGACCGACGACAAAGAGGAAGAGCTTCAAGTGTTCCGACTGTAGACGGATAACTGAAGCAAAACATCGGCATAAATGCCCACGCCATCCTCTCAGGAGACTCTGCCCTCAATGCGCACGAGAACACAAAAGACGCGAAGCAAAGCAGACATAGCGACATTTCTCCGATGATGATCGGCGTCTACTCCGAGGACTACGGAACAGTACACCATTTCTGGTCGCAAGTATTCTTCGTCTTCGATCTCATGGTCCTGATATTGGCCAACGTTTCACTGATGACCCATCGCAAGTTCATCAGACCTGTCGGGTACTATGGCCTCGTCGTGGCCGTGGTCAACCTGCTCTTCGTGGCTCTGTCGAACACACCAATACTCGAGTGGTTCACGGTCTTCACCGCTCTCGGCTACGTGGCATTTCTCGCCTACAACACGTACAAGGCTTCGTCATCGTCGTAGGCGCTTCGGCCACTGAGTAGCATATCGAACCGGGGTAGCGGAGCAACTGAAAGGCGGTGCTGGGCAATTCGTTACCAACTGGTCACGAGGCAGGGACACGAAGATGGCCCTCGTGTAGCCGCTTTGGTACGCAGATACAAAGCCTCCATGATGGCAATCAACCTGATACCACGAACCACCGATTCATTAATCCCAGATCCTGTTCCCAAGTGAGAACCTGTGACCAAACAAGACACACGAGATTCAAAGTGCCCAAGGTGTGGCACGCCAACCGTGTTTGTTCCCCTGCCCCAGAGAAGACGTCTCCTCTTCGAAGAAGTCTCGAGAGACGGATACTATGAATGTACAACGTGCGGATGGAAGGGGCCGGGCCGGTGATCAAATCCGAACCATTGTGTTTCTCTCGGTGCACAGCAAGCAGAGCGACGGCGCGTTGAGGGAAGATCCCCCTAGCAATCATTCTCCCGATTTCTCGCCATAGTTCAGCAAGTCGGAGATCCTTTCTGGGAGGTGATCGATTCCTCCAAATTCCTTCACTACAATTGACTTGATTCGACTTTTGAGGTCTCGTCTGATGTGTGGGTAGGTCATTTCTTCTTCGCCGCCAATACTCTCACAGTCATCCTCTATGATGACATCTGGCAAGGCTCTTTCGGCAACGTCCTTGTACTCCTCGCCCTCTTTTCTGAAAAACAGTTCGCCATCCGGAAAACCGTACTCTGCAAGGATGCTCTTTATGGTTTGAACTTCTTCCGATGCCCTTCTCGAAGTCAAGTAGAGTATGGTAGCGCCCTGTCTCTTCCATCCGTTGATCTTTCCAGCCGAATTGCCTATCGGAACAGACTGGGCAAAATAGTTGACCCCGAGTGGATCTTTACGACTCTTGACGAGTTCGACAACCTTGTCTCTAGGAAGCCGGATAGGGGTTCGATGCGTCAGAATCGTTCCTTCCGTGAATACCAGTATTCTCATGGCTAGAGCAGCTCTGAATACGAAGGCTCGCGTGTGAACAGTAGTTTCACTTGTGAGCCCGTGTTAAATACCCGCTCACGCAAGTCTCTCCCGATAACCGCACGATCTCCCCTCCCAGATAAGCAACCGAACGAGGTGTTTGAGAGCTGACGCCTAGGCTTTCAGAAATGGAGTCATCATTCCTCAGCAGCCAGATCAAGCGGGCAGGCCACTTCCTGAAAGCCGGCGCCCTAGACCGCATATCGGACTACAACAAGCGGTTCTCCTCAGCCACCGACGTATACGATGCGCTCCTCACGAACCTAATCGTCCGAGACTTCAACTCGGAGCGGGCTCGCGAGACCGCGATGAAGCTGTTCGGTTCAGACCGTGTGAAGTTCGCCGCCGTGGACGGCACCGAATACGCTCGGAACATGTTCGACTTGATCATCTTCTTCGGCGGCGCGTACGTCTCATCAGGTCACGTGTCATTCAACAAGGACGCGCCGGCGACCGTGGAACATGCTGGCAAGCTTCTCGAGAGCGGTCGAGGCATCTCAAGCTGTGTCCCGCTCTACGTCAACGAGGTGCCTGATGTCGACTCGATGATCGACACCCTCGACAGTAAGAAGCCGCTCGACGACGAGGCCGTCTTTGACAATTCACGCATCGCCGACTGGATCATGTCATTCTCGGAGTTCTATCTCGCCTACAGGCTCGTCGCCGACGAGGACGTGCGTATCTTACTCATGGATAGGACGCTTTCAGGTGAGCACTCAGCCCTCATCAGCGACACGGCGTACGGTCGGAAGCTCGAGGAGAAGTCAGGCCTCTGCGGCTACGACCTAGACGGCCAACCAGTACGCATGGAGGAGATGATCTACTGCCGCCACCGATTCATCAACTCGCAACTGGATCTCCCGCCGCCAAGAGGCGACTACCTGAGACCGCGGCTTCTCTACGAACTCGAAACCGCAAGCTCGATGACAGTTGATCAACTCTGCGACAGACTCCGTCTTGAGCATGCGGAGTGCAAACGAAGAGCCAAAAAGATCCTCGACGGTCTTGAGAAGGCTGGCCGCGTGGAGTCAGTAGGCTCCACCTACACACTGAAAGAGGAGTATCGCGATAGCTGGAAGCGAATGAAGAAACTCACACGCATCATCGGCGACCGCCTGTTTCTTGACGAGCCGTTGACCGAGCGTCCCAACCCCATGATGATCATGAAATCCGGCAAGCCGACCTGGCTCACGACTGTAGACATGGCGTTCCTGACTCTCTTCTGCCTAAACATGATCATCGAGGAATGCTGGAAGAGACCTGTACTCTTCATCGGCCTCACCAAAGACACCGCAGCTCGAGACTTCCGCCGACAGCTAGTGAAGATCTGTAGTCGCGGACGCATGTGGAAGCTCGACCTTCCAAGCGAAACGCTTGAGAACATACCCAACACAGACAGGATGTTCCTACAGTCCGCGTCCGTTCACAACTGGGAGAAACTGTCGGTTCCGTGGGCGCTCGTCGAGTACGACACCGCATTCAAGACCATGGTGCCCGAACTCCGAAAAGACGAGAAACCAGGCCGAGAAGGGTTCGTCAGCGGAGCCGTCCAGAACAGAGTCAGCCCCGAACGCTTGTTCTTGAAGTCTTACGTCCAGCTCGCGCAGGCTGAGCAGGACCCGAAGCTGCGCAGTAATGTGCTACTGATGGACCGCTTGGTGCACCCGGAATTCGACTTGAGTCCGGAGCTAGTATGCGCGCTCTCTCACGAGTACAGTGGCGTTGAAGAGAAAGTCAAACCCATACTCTTCCCGAATAAGGATGCACGCAATGATATCCAGAACCTCGTCATGGTTCTACTGAGCGCGATGACGAGCACCAGTATTCCGGAGGCGTTCGGCCATAATGTCCCATTATTCATCGCGGACAATGTGGCCAAGTGGCACGCCCGAGAGTTTAGGAGGATCGTCGAGACGACGCGAGACTGGATCATGACGAACCCTGACCTACGCGAGTTCGTCTTCTATATGAGCACGTTTAGAGAAAGGAGAGCTGAATTTGAATCCACGAGAAGAGGAACCTAGTCGGTATTTCACGGACTTCGACGGACGATTCAAGGCACGCGTGGCAATGGTCCGACCACGCTACGGCCCGACCCCTGAGATCACACAAATCAGCACCACCGCCCGGTACGAGTGCACAGTGAAAGCCGAGTATCACCGAGACATCATGCGCCTAGTCGAAGAAGGCATGATACTCGCCGTCAGAAACTTCCGGGCGACAAAGGACGAAGGCGAGAGATTCACCCTCTCAGAAATAGCCAGCATCCGGCCAGAGCATTTCGGGCTACGTGGTCTATCCGACCAAAGTTACTACCCGATGCAGTTTGAGATAATCCAGCAGTCGGTCCGCGACTGGGACTCGAACGACAAATCCACCATGATGATCCAGGTACAGTCAATTCCGATCAACTACGACCTCGTCATCGACAAAGAAAGTGAGCCGAACTACGTGAAGGGGTTCTCGTACCCGATAGTTGGCGAGCAAGCGTACATCCTCAACCAGAACATGATCCATCAGATGTACAATCGCCGAATCCTTGACGAGATGGGTGTCGATTGGAAGAAACTCAAGACCACCGAGGACGCGCGTCGGGACCCGCGCCTAGGCGTCATCAAGATGTTCGAGTCAGAGAAGACACGCGTTCCGATCTACGTGAACTTCGAGAACCTGCTGCGCTATCATTTCGGCGTCTTCTCCTTCACAGGCGGCGGAAAATCTAACCTGCTATCGAACATTCTCCGCCGCGTCATCTACCACACTCAGGATACGAAGGTTGTGATCTTCGACATCTCGATGGAGTACCCGTTTCTGCTCATGGACGTATTCGCCGACAAGTCGATCCCTTCAAGGATAGTTTTGGAGGACCCTGTGAAGGATCCCGCCCAACTGTACGACTCGCTTGTGAAGCCGAGGGAGTTCGAGAAGGACGAACGTCCCGTCAAAGCGTTCCGAAACATAATGGAATTGGGCAGGGTTGAACGGTACATTAAGCCGCGGTTCGTGGTGCCGCGGTACGCGGACATTCTAGTCGCGATAAATTCGATGATGAGCGAAAGCTCAGGCAAACAAGTCTACCTAGAAGCGCTCGAAGCGATCGCGTCAGCGGTCAACGAATACATGGCCAAGACGAGTCGAGCAGAACTTAACGAGATCGACGAGGAGTTCGTTGCTTTCCTCGATTCGGCGGCTCGTGGCGCCGTGGAGCGGTACAATGTCAGCGAGAAGAGCAATGTCTACGGCTGGGCAACGTCGCGAAACGAGCTGCTAGAGGCAATTCGTAGAGGATCCGCCGAGAAAGGCAGACCAGGGCTGACAACTGAGAAGATCCGAAGTCTCCTCGATGGGCCGACCCGACTCATCTCACTGTCAATCTCTGATCCCGTGACGATCAAGCAGCTCGCAGTTGACCTGACTGCGGAGACGCTTTGGAACCGCAAGCGGAAATTCAAGGTTAAACCATGGCTCCTGTTCGTATTCGATGAAGCCCAGGAGTTTGTTCCTGCGGCTTCTGAGGCGCGTGGAATAGAGCGCGAATGCACCGACGCGGTTGAGACGCTGCTCAGGCAAGGCCGGAAGTACGGGCTCGGCGGATGCATAGCGACTCAACGAATCGCCTACCTGAACACGAACGCGCTTCAGCAACTTCACACATACTTCGTTGGCACGCTGCCCCGTCAGTATGACCGCGGCCTAGTCAGCACAACATTCACAATAGATCCAAGCATACTCGAGAAGACGCTAGAGTTCTCTCCGGGTAGATGGCTGCTGTCCAGCTACATAGCTACAGGAATGGAGAACGTTCCGATCTTCATCACCGCTGACAATGCGGAGACCGAGATCCGCAAGTACCTTGAGACCGCATAGCGAACCGAATGCTCGAACACCAGAGCCTAAGCGCTTTCCCGTCAATAGATTGACGGGTATTGACGGCCAGTTATGCTGCCGTCACATGGATTTTGTGATACCCAGAAGCACCGTCCGGGAAGGGGTCCACTGTTTTCGCGGATTGGAGCTGTCCTGTCCCGTCGTATGCTCTCGCAACGATCGTGTACGTCCCCTTGGTGGTTGGAGTCCATTCGTACGCCCAAAGAACCCACGAGTAAGGCGAGACCGGCTTCTTCAGGACTGCTTCGTGCCACGTGCTTCCGTTGTCGACGCTGACCTCCACCTTGCTTATTCCTCTATCGCCGGCAAAAGCTATCCCTGCTATGGGCGTGGCGCCGTCGACCTTCGCGGCGTCAGCAGGATAGTATGTGATCGATGTCGTCTTGATCTTTGCGTCATTCGACCACCCACGCTCTTGCCAGAAGCCGAGATAGACATAGTCGACGACCTCGATCTCAGTTATCCATTTCGCGTTCATCATTCCGTAGATCCCAGGCACTATCGCTCGTAGAGGAAAGCCATGCTCTTGAGGGAGCGGCTGATCATCCATCATGTAAGCGAGCATGGCTCCGGGCTGCATCGCTCGATCCAGCGGAATGCCAACGGAGTAACCATCCGCGCAATGGAATACAACATACTTGGCGTCTGGGGAAACAGCCGCCTCGTTGAGCAGCGTCGCCAGCCGGACGCCAGTCCATTTCGCGTTGCCTATGAGCCCGGCCGGCGGGTTGATCGTGTTGCTCACGCATTCAAGCGTGGTGTACTGCTCCTGCCTTGGCAGTTTCATCAAGCTCTCCTTGTTGAGAGTGAGTGGTTTGTTCACCTCGCCGCCGACTTTCAGACTCCACGCGTCGAAGTCAAGACTGGGAGGAACCGGGGCAATATCGACCCTGTAGAACACCCTGTCGTCGGTGATCTCTAGGCCACGAGATCTCTGATCCTCGCGTCACGGAAGACTGACGGAAGCTCACCGGGCTGGATTTGAGTGGATTCGCTGTTGATGGGAATCGGAGTGCTGTTGCCAGCGCCTTGGCTAGAAAGCAGATTTGAGCCCTGTCTAACGGCGACGACCGCAAGCACCGTCGCGACTATGCCTACCACCACCTTTCTCAAGAACGCGCGACGTGACGAGGAAGACGAACCTGCGATTTCTCTTGCTACCTGAATCGGTTCGATGACGATCGCACGTGACAATGAGGCGGCCTGGTAAGCGAGCAAGCCAGCGTAGGACAGGTTCACGGCCAAGATGAAAAACCCCGCGACCAGCCACCCGGATAATGAGGACAGGGCGGACGCTCTACTAGACAATACGCCCTCGAAGGCGATCCCAACGACTGTAGGCAGGGCGGCTGCAAAAGCGAAAACATGCCGACTCCTGTTGCGTAGATCGAAATGAAACACGTACCCTACCAGTACCGCCACAAACCCATACGACACCGCGTAGACAGCCATCGCGAAGATAAAGGCCGAATACTTTGCGTACTCCCCGAACGTCTCGACAGCGAATGATTCGATGGACCCGGGAACCAGAGCGATCAGCGCCTGAAAGATAACTTCGGGCGGGTAAGGCAAACCGAGAAGCCTGGTCCCCAGAAACGCAACGACAGTCGCCAACGCTCCGCTTAGAAGCCCGTAGCCGAAGAACTTACGGACAACGTTCAGGTTCGGAATTGCCTGGTTGGTCATTCACGCATCTGTATGTTTTCGGTCTGGGTGCACTATTAGTACGGCCCTTTCCATTTGCATGTTTGATAGGAAGAGTATGGGTATTTTTCTCGAAGGTCAAGTACAGGTTTTGCCGAGGAGAAAACTACTAGTCGCTCAACTTCGCAACGCTACCCAAAACGTGAAATCCTCACCTAGGCGAATTAGCATGCTGGCTTTCTATGACGGAGGAGAGTCCCATTTGAAGAGGACTAAGGACTTTGGATTATGCCTCATGTGCCTTGCCTTATTGGCGCTTCTTAACGTTCCAGGCTTGCAGGCGGCTCCAGCTGGAAGAACCCCAAGCTGGACTTTCATGGTCTACTTGGACGCTGACAATAGTCTCGACGAGTACGCACCTTACAGTCTCGGCATGATGGAAGAGGTAGGGTCAACGTCAAGCGTGAATGTTGTTGTCTTATGGGACGGCTTCTACGCACCCGCCTACATGTACAAAGTGATCAAAGGCGGGCTCGAGACGGTCGACGGATTCGCGCTCAATGGAGAAGAGGTCAACATGGGCGATCCCCTAACTCTGAAGACCTTTGTAGACTTCACCATGGGCGTGTTCAGGGCTAAGCATTATGTTCTGGTGCTCTGGGACCACGGAGACGACGTGTCTGGAGTTGCATGGGACGAGCATCCAGATGACCATTTGACCCACCCTGAAGTGGCGGCAGCCCTTTCCAAGCATCACATCGACATTTTGGCTTTCGACGCCTGTCTCATGGCCATGATCGAGGTTGCATACGAGTACAATCAGTACGGTTTGAGCAGTGACTACCTAGTTGGAAGCGAGAACTATGTTCCAAACTATGGCTATCCGTACAACACGATACTTCAGGACTTGAAGCAGAACCCAGCCATGTCCGAGCTCGACGTATCGGCGATGATGGTGGATGATTACGCCGAGTTCTACGAGCCGAGAGCTCACTTTCACGGAGGCGTCATGGGAACCTTGTCAGCCATAGACCTGGCTAGGGTTGACGAACTCGTATTCGACCTTTCAGTGATGACGCAAGCGCTCATGAAAGACATGGTTGCGAACCATGGGATGATAAGCGAAGCTCGCGGCGATGGAATGCTTCCGTGGAGCGAATATGGGTGGGACCTTTACATTGACTTGACAGCCTTCGTTGAGCACATAACCTTCACCACAACTGACTCGACAGTCAAGTCTGCTGGCCTTGCCGTGCTGTCTTCGCTTTCTCAAGTCGTTGTCGGCCTGGGAAACACTGAGCCCATGGAATCAGCGGGGGCAAAGGGAATGGGCATCTGGTTTCCGTCGTCCTACCACAGGACATGGGGTTCCATACCCTACACAGCCACAAAATTCGCAGCTCAAGGGTGGCTTCACTTCCTCTACGCCTACTGGAACGACTACCACGCTTGAACTACTGAAGGAATCAAAGCCTCCGCGCAGTGGCAGCCCAATTCTCCACACATTTCCATTGGCAGATCTCAAAGGGTTAATCGCAACTAGCTCGCATGACGTTTTGTAGTCAACTAAGGACCTTGCCCGCGACCTTGCTGAGGAATTTTGTCGCAAACTGCAGACTTTCGATGTTCATGCGCTCGTTTGGGCCGTGGACGCCCGGTGAGATATCGGCCAACTTGATGTCTGGAGACGTTGGCACGCACCCATATACGATGGAGCCAAGAGCTCTCCAGAATCTGCTGTCGCTCATGCCCGTGCTGAGATGGGGAAATGTATCGCAACCTGGAGCTAACTCGCGCAAGGCCGTTTGGAGGACATCGTAGAAACGAGTGTCAGACGGAGATAACGATGCGTCGGTGTACTCTGAAATGTCTAGGTCGACGTCCAGTCCTCGGACGCATTCCTTGACGACCCGAGTCGCGTCGTTCCGGTCTTGTCCTGGCACTAGCCTGATGTCCACCTTGCCTTCGCACGTGCCGGGTATCACGTTCGGTTGCGTCCCGCCCTTGATGACATTCGGCGAGATCGTCATCCTTGTGAGCGCTCTCAACTCTTCGGCGAACTCCTTGTCTTTGGGAACGATTGCGTCGACTAGCATGTCGAGCCTCTCTTCATTCAGATATGCGTCAAGCATCTTCGAGCCTTGCTCTTCCCCAAAGAATCCTTTGACCGCGGCTGTGATTTCTCGAGCTACTTCGTCTACGATTGTGATCTTCGTCTTGAAGCTCGATAAGTTCACGAATGCTTTTGCCATCGTGACATTTGCGTTCTCCCCGAGGGTTGGAACTGATCCATGCCCGCCCTTTCCTATCGCGGTGAGCTTGAACCATGCAAGGCCTTTCTCTCCAACGGTTATCCGGTAGGCCTTTTGGCTACCTAACTGAATCGGAGGTCCCCCGCCTTCTCCTATGACGTACTCGGAAGCTACTTTCTCAGGCACCGTCTTGGTGAGCCATGCCGCTCCGGATCCGAAGGCCTCCTCGTCTGCAACCGCGGCGTAAAGTAGCGTCCCGTTCAATTTCGCGTTCTGACGCCTAAGGAGTATCAGACTCATTGCCTGGACAGCTGCATCGAACTTGTCGTCGTATGCTCCGCGCCCATAGACCCAGTTGCCTTCAACATCTGCAGAAAATGGCGGGTGAGCCCACTCTCCCACTCCGCCGGCAGGAACAACATCCGTGTGAGACTCGAAAAGAAGTCTTGGTTTCTCCCGACGACCTCTTAGCTTCGCGACTGCGTTTTCCCTGCCAGGCTCGCCGATGACGTCACAGTCAACTCCGTTGCTTTCGAAGTATGCCTTGAGGTATTCCGCAGCTTTGCCCTCATTTCCAGGCGGGTTGGTTGTATCGATCCTGATGAGACCCTGAAAGAATCTAATCACTTCGTCAAGCTCGTCTGACGTGAAAGTTATTTCATCGACCAAGGACCATGCTCTCTGTTGTAGATAACCTAGGATGACAAGAGGGTGACGAGATAAGAGTTCGCGCCCGCTCTTCGCGGATGTCTTCTTGGAGTTGCTCAGTTCCGTCTGATTATGTCTTGTGTGCCTGCCAGATCCCTAGGCGACCCATCGGTTATTGAAGTGACATGCGGAATACCGATTGTCCTCTACTTGTAGAAACTCCGGCTCTTTCGTCTTACAGATCTGCTCGGCGTGAGGACATCGGGGATGGAACCTACAACCCGAAGGCATCTCCAATGCGCTTGGCGTCTCCCCCTTCACGGCAATCCTATCTCGCTTGATGGTCGGATCCGGCACGGGAACGTTTGAGACGAGTGCCGTTGTGTACGGGTGAATAGGTTTACTCACCACATCCTCCACTGGCCCGTACTCCATCATTCTTCCCAAGTACATGATCACGATATCATTGCCAACGTACCTGGCCTGAGCAAGGTCATGAGTGATGAATATGAAGGTGAGATTGTACTCTTCGCGCAGGTCGAGCAGGAGATTAAGAATCTGCACGCGGATTGACGCGTCCAGCATCGATACAGGTTCGTCTGCAACAAGTAGTTCCGGCTGAAGAACTAGGGCGCGAGCTATGGCGACCCTTTGCCTCTGGCCACCGCTCAGTTCGTGGGGGAACCTTCTAGCGAACTCCCGTGGCGGGAGCAACCTAACATCTTCCAGCGCCTTGTAGACTCTATCCTCTCTGTCTCTCCGGTTTCGAGTGATCTTGTTGACTTCCAAAGGTTCTGTTAGGATGTCCAAGACGCTCATTCTCGGATCGATTGACTCGTATGGATCTTGAAATATGATCTGCATCTTGCAGCGAAGCTTTCTCAGCTCCGTTTTTGAGAGTGAGAGGATGTCTCTGCCCGCGAACTTTACACTCCCAGATCTGGCCTTTGCTAGAGCGAGTATGGCTCTTGCGGTCGTTGTCTTCCCGCTCCCGCTCTCGCCAGCTAGGCACATGACTTCGCCCTTGCAAACATTGAATGAGACGCTGTCTATGGCGTGTACCCATTGCTCTTCTCTCGTGAAGATACCAGTGACCCCTCTACGAGCAGGGAACCAGACGGATAGATTCTCTACGCTGAGCAACGGCTCTTGTTGCGTTAGACCGTTCCTCCAAGCCTTTCACGGAACTTCTCGCTGTAGTGACATGCGACGTAGTGATCAGGGTCTACGTTCCGGTATTCGGGATCTCGAATTCGGCATGTCTCATCTTGCCATGGGCATCTTGGGTGAAATCTGCAACCGCTTGGTGGCGAAGTGAGGTCCGGAGGATCACCTGGTATGGATTTGAACCGTCTCTTGGGTCCGGCTATGCTAGGAAAGGCTGTGATGAGCGCTTCGGTGTAAGGGTGCCAAGAGTCCTTGTAGACATCTGCGGCGTTTCCCAGTTCAACGATCTTACCCGCGTACATGATGGCGACCCTCTCACAGGTTTCGGCTATCACAGATAGGTCGTGGGTGATCAAGATCACTGAAAGGCTGAGCTGCCTCTGAAGCTCCTTGATGAGTTCCAATATTCTGGTCTGGACGACCACGTCCAAGGCGGTGACGGGCTCATCGGCGATGACGATGTATGGATTGCACGCTAGAGCCATCGCAATCATGACCCTTTGTCTCATCCCGCCACTGAACTCGTGCGGATAGTCGGTTACTCTTGTGCTCTCCAAGCCGACCAGTTCGAATAGTGAGCGTGCCCTCTGCAAAGCTTCCCCTTTGGTCACGTTCTCTTTCTCAATGATCGCCTCAGCGACTTGATCACCAACACGGATTACGGGGTTCAGCGCGTTCATGGCGCCCTGAAATACAATCGAGATCTTCTTCCACCTGATCACCTTCATCTCGCTATCGCTTTTCTTCACCAGGTCTTCTCCGTCGAGGATGATCTCACCATTCAAGATCCTTCCACCCCGCGGAAGCAGCTTCATGATGGATAGCGCGGTTGTCGTCTTTCCACAGCCCGACTCGCCCGCTAGGCCGAGAGTCTCGCCTTTCTTCAGGGTGAAGCTGACGTTCTCGACAGCTCGTGCGACACTTTCCTGCATGAAGAAATGGGTTGTGAGATCTCTGACCTCCAGAATGTCCAAGACGGGCCTACCTCCGTCTGAGTCTGGGGTTGAGAATCTGGTCAGTGCTGTAGCTGATGAAAGCGAACCCCATCACCAGCAGCATTATGCAGATCCCGGGTGGAACGATGTACCACCAGTATCCGTTCACCGTGGATCCAGCCAAGTCCGCGAAGTGAAGCACCATACCCCAGCTCGGGCTACCGGGATCACCGAACCCGAGGAAGCTGAGACCTGCTTCCGAAAGGATCGCATCGACGATTGCTATCATGCCACTCGCAAATACGAGTGGAAAGACATTTGGGACGATATGTCTAGCAATTGTATGGAGATCCGTTGATCCTATCGCCCTAGACGCTTCCGTGAACGGACGCTCCTTCAGGGACATCGTTTGAGATCTGACCATTCTTGCGGTCGCCGTCCAGCCTACGACCGTGATTACGATTATGATGTTCATTATGCCCTTGCCGAGTATCGAGGCCATGATGAGCATCAGTGGCAGTGCGGGAAGTATGATGAAGAGATCTGTGATTCTCATTAGGACATTATCGATCCGACCGCCAAGATATCCTGAGACGAGACCGATCAGAGTCCCCAAACCTATCGTCATGGCGCTAGCAACAAGGCCGACAACGAGAGAGATCCTTGTACCATAGATCAGTCTGCTGAAGATGTCTCTACCCACTTGGTCTGTTCCAAGTATGTAGGTTGAGGAAGGTTTGAGCAGGGGGTCGCCGACGAAAGAAAAAGGGTCATAAGGAGCTATCCACGGCGCCGCGATGGCTACGGTCACGAAGGCGAAGACCATCGCCAGGCCGAGCTTCCCAAGCGAACTCTTTCTGTACAGCCTCCAGAAGTCTCCGAGCTTCCTCCTGTACACCCAAAAGCGGTCTTCCGCTATCTCTATTTCCGTACGTTCTTGGGCGGTCAATTCTCCTCGCTTTCCTAGTATCGAATCCTGGGGTCGAGGAACGCATACACTATGTCAGCACAGAAGTTCGCAGCAATAACCGCTACAGCCATTACAACGAATATGCCCTGAAGGATAGGGTAGTCCGCCATTACAACGGCCTCATAGACAAGGCGCCCGATACCGTACCACGAGAAAACCGTCTCGGTCATCGTTGCGCCGCCGAAGAGATAGGTCACTTCTACCGCTATCAGAGAGACTATCGGAAGCGTGGCATTTCTCATCGCGTGTCTAAACAGGATCTTTCTGTCGCTGAGTCCTTTTGCTTTCGCAGTTAGCATGTAGTCTTCCGTGAATACGTCGAGAATCGAATCCCTCATGATTAGAAAGTAGTATCCGATAAAAGACAACGTTAGGGTCACGAAGGGTCCGGTCATGTGGTGAAGATAGTCTGCGGCATACTCGAAGACGTTTGAGTATGTCAAGCCAACTGTGATCGTGCCGGCTATGGGGATACTTCCGAGATAGTAGCCGAATATGAGAATAATCATCATGCCCAGCCAAAAGACGGGCATTGAGTAGGTTACGAGGGAGAAGATCACAGTGAATACGTCAGACTTGGACTCTCGCTTCCAGGCGGCTATGGTTCCAACAATGATACCAATGACCAGAGCCACACTAATCGATGAACCCATCAGTATGAATGTGTTGAACAGTCTCCTTCCGAAGATTATGCTTGCAACAGGCGTTCCCCGATACTGAAATGAAACGCCCAAGTTTCCCATGAAGAGGTTCTGTACGTAGAACAGAAACTGAATCCAAAGCGGTTGATCCAAGCCAAATTGATGAACCAGAGCCTTCCTGACTTCAGCGGTCACCCTGAAGTCACCTACAACCGTCCTGGTAGGATCGCCTGGCATGATCCTGAACAGAAAGAAGTTCAGGACGATCGCGAGGCCGAGAGTCACGAGAGCGGATGCTCCTCGCTTTACAAGGTAATCTCTCATCACCAATGGTTTTCAAAGAAAAGGGGGGAGGGGGGCGTGTTAAGCCTTTTTCCTTCTCCTGTATGCGAAGTACAGTGCAGCCACGATGACTATGACCGCGATAGCGGCGAAGGTCAAGTACTGCGTCATCTGCGCTTGCTGCTGCTCAAGTTGTTTCTGCTCATATGCGGCGACAAATTCCTTGAGTTCTCTTATGCCGTCTCCGTCGATGTCTAGGTATCCCTGCTCATCCAGTATCTTGTTGGCTTTGTCTGGATTGTATTCGTAGGTGAGGACGTTCGGGTTGTGCCAGAACGGGAAGAAGCTCTCAGGACAATAGCTCGTGGTGACTGTTCCATAGCCTAGGGCTCCTCGCTTGACGACTTCGTCCTTGTTGATTGCATACGCGATTGCCCTTCTCACCCAAACGTCATCGAAAGGGGGAGACTTGTTGTTGAACTGCACCACGTAGTCCCACTGATCCACCACGTGGGTGACCACGATATCGGGGTTCGCTTTCACCTGCTCAATCATCGAAGGATCCAGTGTGTATCGTTCTGTGTCGACTTCTCCTTTCTGTATTGCGAGCACTCGGGCGGATTCGGTGTCTATCTTTCTGAAAAATAGTGTGTCTATCAGTGGATGGCCTGTCATCCACCAGTTCGGGTTCTTCACGAGCTTAACGTACTCGCCTGGAACCCAGGAGCTAAACATGAACGGCCCAGAACCCACCGTCACAGACGGGTTCGATTGAACGAGCGGCTGCTCCCAATCATACTTCAGGTCCTTCCAAATGTGCTCAGGCACTATGTATTGTGTACCAAACGCCTCCACTGCCCAAATGTACGGCTCCTTCAGGTGTACTACGGCAGTAAGATCGTCCGGCGCCTCTCCGGAGTCGAAGTACTTGACGATCTCCCCAGCATTTGCGCCCGTTGCGGTCTGAGCTACGATGAACTCGAATGTGAATATGACATCTCTAGCGGTGACCAGTTGCCCGTCGTGCCATTTCAGACCTGACCTGAGGTGAAAAGTCATGGTCTTTCCGTCAGACGAGACATCAGGCAACCCGGTCGCCATCCATGGAATGGGCACGAGTTTGTCGTCGAAAGCTAGCAGCGTATCGTAGACGTTCTGAGAGTAGAAGAGCGATCGTCCGGTCGTGGCAGCCATCGGGCTGAACGTCTCCGGTTCGTTATTGAACGCGATGATGAAGTCCTTCTTTCCCGCCGTCGAGTAGATGTTCGGCATTGTAAGCCAGTTCAGATACGATATCGGACCCGCCGGCATCATCGTATACCCGGTCCATTCCTTCCTGAACGGATGGTACTCGTCACCCAGGAAGAGCGGAACATATGGCACGTTCTCTGCTGCCATCTGTTCGACCTTGAACATTAGGTCACGGGCCTTTTCTCTGTCAGTAGTTCTCATCATCTCATCGATCGCTGCGTCAACGGTTGCATTTCGAAAGCTCGCCTGGTTCAGTCCGCCCGGGAAGTCCTGGCTTGTATGGAATCTGTTGAACATATGCGAGGGATACGCCCCGTATCCGTAGCTCATCTCTTCGATTCCATAGTCCCGGTCGTCTAGTCTCGGATACATCGCCGAGTCATCGGTCGGAACTACCTCAATTGCGATTCCAATCTTCTTGAGCTGCTCAGCGATGGCCTCACCGGAGCTGACTGACATGATGTCCCAGCTGAGAACCATCATTGGAAACTTCATCTTCTCTTCGGGCGGAGTGTACCAAGCCGCGTGCGCTGGTTGGATCGTAAACACTGTCGACAAGAGAAGTAAGGCGAATATTGCTGCTACTATCGGAGTCTTGTTTTTCATATTGGACTCCGATCCCTAAGCTTTGGGCCCCAGAGCTGATTTAAGACTTCCTTCTCGGCTAGCTCAACGCGATGGCGGATCGCCCACGGTGACCCCTATTGACTCGATGGTTCTCTATAGGTTCCCAGTGTCGACGATCGCAAAGCCAGCTCCAGACCAAATCTAGACTAGCTTTCTAGCTCACACAGCTTCGCGAGAGCAGCATCTACTGTCCCAGTTGTCGAATCGACTAGAACATATCGGTCAGGGTCATTCTTGCTCTTTCTTTCGTGACTATCCTGTCGACTCCAGTAGACTCGCACGTCTTTGGAAGGACTGCTAGCATTCCATCACAATCTCCGGTCAGATCCCGCAGACCAGCAAGACATTTTCGAAGACTCGTGGGCGTGGTGCCGTGTCTTCAGTCTGCGGAAAGGTCGCGCATTTCGTCGCGCCGCGCTCGAATATTGATTCCGCGGGCATTCAGTTCTTTCATGAACTTTGTGAACCGATCGCCTCGAAAGGCCAGTTCACATGGTACTATGCCCTTCTCCCCAACCTCGCCATTCGCCACCATCTGCGCAGCTATTGAAGCTGGGAAGGCGGTAGTTCGCGCCATGGATGTAGTCTTCTCGCGCTCGTCGTAGTAGTCTATCATCTCAAAGGTGTGGATGACCTGATGGTCTTCCTTACTGCCCTTCACGTCGATCCTAAGAAGCGTCAGATCCTTGCCGTCGCCAGCAGTCAATCTTGATGCTAGTACCTTGGTCGTGAACTCTCTGGGGGATACTTGAACTCCGGCAAATTCGATCGGCTTTGGATCGAGAAGCCCGCACTGAATGAGGGTCCGGATCTCATCGGCATGCCCCGGATAGCGAATGGTCTTCTCATCCATGTAGTCAACATTCCTGATCGTCGAAGGCAGGGTAGACAGGCCGTCTGTATAGAAGGCCTCACACTCACCGATGGGGGGCGGAAAGGTGACTTTCTCCAAGCCTGTCAGGGCTTCCACCTCAGTCAATTCGCCGTTCTGGACGATCCTGGCTGGGCGAGTGTACATCTCTATTACGTCTTCAAGAGACCAAGTCACCCTGTAGTTGAGAGGTGGCTCTCGCTTCTGAGGAAGACCACCTACCTTGATGTGAACTTCGTTCGTCTTGTCAAGTGAATCTACGGCATGCATAGTCAATATGTTGGTGAGCCCAGGAGCGACACCGCAGGCTGGCAGGATCGTGATGCCATTCTTCCTCGCGATCGAGTCTATCTCAGATCTGCCATGAGTCAAACCATCGATAAGATCAACTACGCTTACCCCAGCTCTAGCAACCGCCTCGACAGCCTTCTCATCTATCGAGAACGGAAGCGCGCCAATAGCAACATCGAATTCTTTCACACGCTGCATGATGAAATCTGCGTTGCAGACATCGCCGACAACTGGCCTGACCTTCGGAACACCTTCAATGCGTCTCAGGTTCGCCAGACTCGTATCGAACACAGCTATTTCGTTCACGGAAACGGAGCGCGAGAGATCCCGCGCTACTACAGAACCCATTAAGCCGCAGCCCAGAACAACAGCCTTCAATGCAACCCCTCCAAGCGGGCTCGGACTAAGCGCTCTACCTATTAATGAGTCCATTGTCAGCCGATTTCGAACCCCACGATTTCTCGCCAAAGCTCGTAAGACTGCAATATTGCGCCACCATGTTAAATGTCGAAAATGAAGTTCCGCTTACTTCAATTGTTGTCAAGGGAACAGATAGAGACGATACATCTATCATCCCTGTAGGCTTTGGAAGAAGCTGGCGCAATGATTCAAAGCGATGCCGATGCCGGCGTAGCTCTTGACGCGAATAGCAAGATTGCACATGTCCCATAACATCTGGTAAAGGAATCACTAGTCAAGGCCCCGTCAGCGACAAAACTGTACAGTCGCGACGGAAAACATGACATGTTGCCTGAAGATGACCGGGTTCACTATGACCCTAGAGGATAAGCAATGACGACAAGAGAAGGAATGCGAATAATGCTGCCCCTATCGGAGTCTTGTTTTTCATTTGCATTAGATCGGGAATGCCGGGGGTCGCAAAGCTAGTTCCAGACGGGACCTGAAGTCTTCATTCAGCTCACAGAGGTGAGTCAAAGCGGCATCCAGCTTTCCAGTTGTCAAATCGACTAGAAGATAGCGGCTCGGGCCATTCTCCCCGTGTTCCAGGTGAACAACGGCCATAGGAACGTAGAAGATGTCGTGTTCCAATAGATTTTGGGGCATCATGGCGTTGGTCAGATTCAGGCACAGGTCGACGGCCAGTGATCTGGATCTGAGCTCGGCAAGCTTGGCTGAAGTCTGTTCCTGGCGCTCGAGAGAGCCCGTCGATGTCGGTAGGAGGAGATACCGCCATTGCATCTTTCGATAGCCCTCGACAAGCTGACGTTCGACCTGTAGAGACTGATCTTGAGCAGCGCCGCGAAACTTCACTAGCCTGTCCAGGAGCGCGTTCAAGTCGACTTCCGGATGCGGAAAGATGACGTCGGTAGCGTCTGCGGCTCTCTCCTCGAGAGGCCTCTCCAAATGCTTTGGCCTGAACAGCTGCAGTAGTTCAGCTTCAGTTGTTGCGGAGGGACTGAATAGTGCGTTTAGAGCCGTAGCCACTTCTAGTGGTCTCGACGTGGCGATGTAGGTGCATGAGATTCGCATTCTGTGGTATGGCATCCATGCTTTCCA